>Ga0302322_100000767_pt1 | contig 25140 bp, 19 predicted proteins | sample Fen_T0_2_FD_203757 | JGI IMG/M metagenome (GOLD analysis project Ga0302322, IMG submission 203757) | Peat permafrost microbial communities from Stordalen Mire near Abisko, Sweden - Fen_T0_2 | ecosystem: Environmental > Terrestrial > Soil > Wetlands > Permafrost | place: Sweden: Abisko...
TAGGAGCAGGAAGTAATGCGACCTTCACCACAGTAATGGCTACCGACCGGATCGGCCTTGGTACGTATTCAGTGACGGTCACCAACCAGAGCAACAGTTGTACAAACACCAGCAGCGTAGATGTAACGAATAAGACAGTTCCGATGAGCATCACCAGTGTGACAGCAACCCCTGTGGATGTATGTCTGCCGATGGCGGTCAATGGTTCAGGAACAGTAACAGGGATAACAGAGATACCAGGGCCAGGCAATACGGCCAACTATAAATACACATGGGCAACAGACCCCGCGATGGTCTCCACCATTGGGTTGGTAAATGATCCGTTGGTTACGCGAGGGAGCTTATCAGTAGGGACGTATTACGTGACAGCGAAACGGAATACAGTATCACCGCCGGTGACGGCAGGAATAAATGGATCAGGTTGCGTGACAGCGCCAGTGTCTTTTGATGTATTGGACAAGCGCGTCTTCCCGACCGTTGCGTTCACAGTCACGCCGAACACAGCGTGTGATTTAAATTACGATGGACAGTTGGTTGCAGTCTCCAACACGACAGGTTTCGCAGCGGGGACGTTGTATAATTTTGCATGGACCGTACCGGTTGCCCCAGTAGGGAGTTCGATCGTGGCCCAGGCACCGATAGCCTCGGTAGGAGCAGGAAGTAATGCGACCTTCACCACAGTAATGGCTACCGACCGGATCGGCCTTGGTACGTATTCAGTGACGGTCACCAACCAGAGCAACAGTTGTACAAACACCAGCAGCGTAGATGTAACAACTGACCCTGCTGACTTAGAAATCCTCACAGTCAATAAGCAAGATCAGATTAACTGTAGCCCTGATGGTAAGATAACTATCCTGACTTTAAACTCGGGGACACCTGTTAACTATAGCTTTACTTGGTTCCGAAAAGATCCAACTACAGCAGCATTAGTTGATGGATTAGCTGCTCAAATTGTTGGAAGTGTTCTTCAGCCTGGCGCGGCAGCGGGCCAATACCCAACTATGGGAGCTGACTCCTATTTTGTAACTGGCCTAAAGAATGCTGGAGTTAGTCCAGGTTCAGGTTGCTCAACACCACCATTTGAAGTTGAGATTAAAGATGTTCACGTTGATCCAACTATAGCAGCAGCAACCGTTAACCCTGATGTGAATTGTGCGGGTGGATCCGGTGCAGGAAAAATTGCAATCAATGAAATCGCTCCATTGAACTATACCTATTCATGGTTTGATACTAATGGTACAGCGGTATTAACTCTAGGTGGTATTAGTGGCGAAATTGCTCAAGCTCTACAAGAGGGTGACTACACCGTGCAAGTCAGGAGCAATGCTACGAATTGTGTTTCAGTGGAGAGCTATACCATTAGCAACAATCCAACGATTGTGTCTTTCGATCCTGCTGGATTTTCCGCACCCGCCGTTACTACTTGTAACTTGGCAACCGGTGTACCTTCAAATGGGACGGCTACTGTAACATCAATTCTTGAAAATAATATTAGCCAACCTCTAACGAATTATACTTTCACATGGACAGATGTGGCCAGTACTGTTTTGCCGAACAGTCCACTACCAACGTTGGTGGGAGTTTCTCCGGGATCTTATTTTGTTAAGGCAACTAATACTGTTTCCAATTGTATTGCCGATTTTTCATTCAAGATCGACGACAATACGATAGGCTCAACGGTTACACTCATTAGTTTTGGTCAGCCGGAAAAGTGTGTTAACCCGACAACAGGATTTTTGACTGCTCAAGGTGGTGGCACATGGCCTGGACCATTTAGCTATGAATGGTATGCGGGAGATCAAAGGCCAACTCCAGCAGGCGTGCCATTATTCGTTGGACCTACATTGAGTAATGTAGCAATTGCACCTAATCAGATTTTTACAGTGAAGACAATCAACTCTAATAATTGTTGGGTGGTTGATGCTTACTCAATTCCTTTGATTGTTAATCCAGTTGTGATCGTAGCTTCTACCAATCCTCTCACATTCTGTACGTCTGATAATGGTGAGATTTTCTCCACAATTGTGAATGACAATAAGTTTGATTACAATTTCTTCTGGGCCAAAGGTAATTCAGTAAATCCTCCTGCATTTGACTACAACACCAATGATGTTACTGGTTTGCCAGCTGGAAATTACACTGTTGTGGCGATCGATAAATTAGATCCTGGATGTGTAAGCCCGACTGTTACAGTGACTATTGACAATATGCAAATCATCCCTGTAGTAACTGCAAGAGTTTTAAAAAGCTTGACGGTATGTGACCCAGCAAGACCTGATGGAGTAGCGTCAGCAGATGTTAGTGGAGACTTTGCGCATTACACATTTGATTGGTTTGCGGGAAGCCCTCCTTCAGCAATTCCTTTCTACCGTGGGTCTGAGGTTGGAGGCCTTACTTCTTCTACCTATACTGTATTGGCTACTGAAACTGCGACGGGCTGCGCTGGGACCACGACGGTTTCTGTGCCTACAAATTTTGCAGTAGTCCCTGCTCCAACTATTACGACTGTTGCAAATGTCACAAGTTGCATTACCGATAATGGAGAATTGTCAGCGACAGTTAATGGAGTTACAAAGGATTATATTTTTGATTGGAGAAATGGTTCAAAAGCTCCGCCACCAATTGATTTTACAGGTGAGGTTTATTCTGATCTCGCTGTAGGTAATTATACGGTAATTGCAACGAGTAGGATTACCGGATGCGTTTCTAGTCCGACAACAGCTCCGATAATAAACGATCAAAAATTTCCGGAATTCGAATTCTTGATAAAGGATGCAACTTGTACAACTGCGGACGGATTCATTTCGATATTGGTTACCAATAACGTGATTATTGACAATGTAAGTTGGTATAAAGACGGAACACCTGTTGCTGACGGTCCTAATTTAGAAAATGCAATGGCTGGTACATATCAAGTAACCTTACGCACTGAGCTAGGATGCGAATCCACGGAAAATGTAAATCTTCCTGCTACTATTGCTCCGTTCAACGGTATTTCTAAATTGGCTGATGGTAAAAATGATTTCTTCCTGATTGATTGTATTGAACAATTCCCGCAAAATCACGTGGAGATTTTCAACCGGGCCGGCACTAAAGTTTATGAAGCAGATGGATACAATAATATGGATGTGCTCTTCGATGGAAAGTCAAATCGTGGAATAAGTATCATGGGTACTAATCTGCCGGGAGGAACTTATTATTACATTATTTCGAAAGGTGATGGTTCAAAACGTATTGTTGGATATTTAGAATTAGTTGATTAGCAAATTATGCTTCGGATTCGCTTTTACTTTTTCTCGCTTTTTGTTCTGGGTTCGTTCATCAGCAATGCTCAATTGTATCCGATTTTTTCTCAGTATTACTTCAATGAGCTGATGATCAATCCCGCTTTTGCCGGTGCTCATGTGCAGTTTAGTGCGACCAGTACTTATCGTAATCAGTGGATTAATTTTCCGGGATCTCCAAAGACTTTTTCGTTCACAGGTCATACTTCATTGGTTAGAGGAAGGGTAGGGGTTGGAATTATGCTCAATGAAGATAAACTTGGGAGTTACGCAAATAAAGATTTGACTCTGGTTTATTCTTACAAGTTAAAATTTCCAAAATCGACTTTGTCATTTGGTATTCAGGGCTCCCTTTATTTTTTAAATGCTGATTTCAGCGCACTTAATATTCAACAAGGAGACCCGAGTTTTATACCGTACAATATTTTTAAACCTAATATCGGAGCTGGTATCTATTACAATAGGAAGAACTTTTTTATTGGATTCTCAAACCCATATTTTATTAATAGCAAATTTAGTTCTTCGATGTTCCGTACCGATCCTGTAACAGGATTGCCAACGAAAATTCAGTCTGATTTATACCAGTTTCGAAACTATTTCCTTCGCTCAGGATTTATAGCAAACCTTGACCCCAAAGGAAATGTAAGGATCAATCCGTCCATACTAATAAGGGCACAAGAAGGTGCTCCTTTGTCAATAGACCTTAATGTGGGATTTATTTTTTATGATGTGTTTAGTGCTGGTGTTTCTTATCGCAGCGATGATGCTGTTATTTCTTTTTTGGGTTTAAAACTTTCGGAAAAATTGTTCTTCAGCTATTCGTTTGATTTCACGACTTCCCACCTAGGCCCATTCTCCAGCGGGACTCAGGAGTTGATGTTAAACTATAGGGCTAAAATAACAGCCGTGCATAAAAACCTGGAGTGCCCCACCTACCACAGCTATCGGGAATAGTAAAGTACTTATCAACTAATTGATTTTACAGAACCGGCACCGGTATTTTTTTTGGTTGTACAAGGGACTACCACCAACGGAGCTTCAATTTCCTTAACAATCTCTTTGAGGATCTCTTCATTTCCCGTAGCGAGGTTAAATCCAATCACTAAAAACAAAATATTGTTTCTTCGAGCATAGTCTTGAACCCGATCTTGAATGAATCCTACTTCTGCTCTGAAGTCAAATGAAACTTTTTGATTTTTAAAAAGCCCATGAGTTAGTTGCTCAAAATTTTTAGCTGCGTCAATATCTAATTTTTTCTTAACGCCAACCATATCTTCCTTTTTGTCCAACTGGTTAAGCCGGTAGGGATGTAAAATGGTTAGGTGAACATTGAGTTTTTCGGCCATACTAACGGCCCACTTCAAAACTTCTTTTGAGGATTCTGAAAAATCAATGACACTTAAAATTGTAGAAGGGCCAACCATTTCATTTTCTGTTCTTGGATTCAAATTAGATGCTCAACTATGCCGTTCATGATGTAAAGGTCTAATCTTGTCGCACAGGACGGGATCACGTGGATCACTCGTGAATATGATTTTAGTCATCAATTCTTTAAATTGCTCAATGTCTAAATCGTTTAAATTATCGGTACTATCAAATGAAGCTTTCCGTGAAATCTTCCAGAGTATTACAGAGGGTATAGTCGCAATTAATCAGGAGGGTGAGATTTTGATTGTAAATCATGTAGTGGAGCAAATGTTTGGTTATGAAAAAGATGAGTTGAACGGACAGAGCCTTGAGATACTATTACCGGAACGCTACAGAGGCGGACACATCAAACATCGACTAAGTTTCAATAAAGATCCATCACCCAGGCGGATGGGATTTGGAAGGGATTTATCCGCCCTAAGAAAAAACGGTCAAGAATTTCCAGTCGAAATTAGTTTAAGCTATTCAGAGGCAAAGGGAAGTTTCATTGCTATTGCTTTCATCAGTGATATATCATGGAGAAAGAAATCAGAGCTAGCTCTCAAGCAAAGTGAGGAGCAACTAATTGTCTATGCTTCAGAACTGGAGAAAAAAGTTCAGGCTCGCACTGAAGATTTAAATTTGAGCATCCAAAAACTTGAGAGAGAAGTAACAGAACGAAAAAAGGCAGAAGAAGAAGTGCGAAAATTGTTAGCGCGAGAGCGCGAATTGAATGATTTGAAATCCAAATTTGTTTCAATTGCTTCTCATGAGTTTCGCACACCCCTAAGCTCAGTATTAAGTTCTATTGCTTTGATTGAACAATACAAGCAAAAAGGGGATCTCGAAAAGATTGATAAACATACCCAGCGGGTCAGATCATCCGTAAATCATCTCACCTCTATTCTAAATGATTTTCTTTCTTTGGGAAAGCTCGAAGAAGGAAAAGTAGATGTCGACTCTCAACCGATAGACCTGCATATGCTCTTTGAAGATATTCGCGAAGAGATGAAAGCTTCGCTAAAGGAAGGGCAACAGATTTTGATTGATTTTAAGTTGGATAACAATATCTTTGCGACTGACGTTCGTATTCTGCGGAACATTTTATTTAATTTGATTTCGAATGCCAGTAAGTATTCGGATGTGCAGAAAAAAATAGTTGTTGGTGGCAACGTGAACGGAGAGTCGTTGAGCATTAGTATAAAAGATGAAGGTATTGGAATACCCGAGCGAGATCAAAAATATTTGTTCGAACGATTTTTTCGTGCAAGCAACGTCTCCAACATCCAAGGTACAGGTCTTGGGTTGACAATTGTAAAACGTTATGTGGAGCTGCTCAGTGGCACCTTGACCTTTTCCAGTGAGCATAATAGAGGAAGCTTATTTACAATAACTTTGCCAATATCAAAAGGTTAATCATGAAATGGCCATGCTGTTTAATAAAGAAGACTGGCCTATGTGACAAAAGAATAAATATTAACACATGAAAAAAATACTATTAATTGAAGACAATACTGAGATCAGAGAAAATACCGGTGAGATTCTTTCGCTTGCAAATTATGAAGTGATCACGGCTCCCAATGGAAAAGTAGGAGTGAACATGGCGCAGGATCAGCACCCAGACCTGATCATTTGTGATATCATGATGCCTGAGTTGGATGGATACGGGGTGCTTCACATCCTCAGTAAAAAAACGGAAACAGCTCAGATTCCTTTTATTTTCTTAACAGCAAAAACAGAACGATCTGATGTTCGTAAAGGGATGGAGCTTGGCGCAGATGATTATCTTACGAAGCCTTTTGATGACACAGAGTTGTTGAACGCAGTGGAGACAAGATTGCATAAATATTCCATGCGATCAAAGGTTTATCAAAGCTCTTCAGAAGGATTGGAATCGTTTATCGAAGATGCTCAGAAGATTTTGAATTTGGCCGATCTGTGTAAAGACAAAAAGATAAAATCATTTAAAAAGAAAGCCGAGATATTCATGGAAGGTGATTTGCCTCTTTCTTTGTTCTTTATAAAATCAGGTAATGTAAAAGCGTTCAAGTCCAATCAGGATGGAAAGGAATTAATAACGAACTTATACAAGGAGAATGATTTCTTTGGCTTTGAGCCAATCCTTGAAAATGCTCACTATCAAGAATCAGCAGTTGCGCTTCAAGATTCTGAAATAGTTGTAATACCCAAGAATGATTTTATTACATTGCTATTTAGTCAAAAAGATGTTTCAGCAAGTTTCATTGGCCTGTTGTGCAAGAAAGTAGCTGATAAGGAAAAGCAATTATTGAATCTAGCCTATAATTCCGTAAGGCAACGAATTGCTGAAGCGCTTTTAAAATTAATACAACTCAAAAATTCAAGTTCAAAAATACAGATTTCACGTGATGACCTGGCAAAAATTGTTGGCACGGCACCTGAATCGGTAATCCGTGTACTTTCTGATTTCAAAGATGAAGGTATGATTGAAATCGAGAGCGGCAAGATCACGGTAACACAGCCCACGCATCTGGAAAAAGTGATTCGCTGGAATGTCGCCTTGTAAATTAACGTTTGGAATTTCAAAAGCTTGAGAGTTACCATCAAGTATTAAGTTGCATTTCTCCTCTTAATGGCTTTGATGCCTTCAAACCAAACAACGGATACGCATCCTACTAAAACGCAAATTATAAGCTGTGATGCATTTAGTTTTCCGAACTCAAAAAAATTAGTGAGAGCAGGGATAAGTAGGAGCAGTGTTGTGATGAACATTGTTGCGAAAATAATACCAATCACAAGATTGTTTTTGTATTTCAATGTTGTGAATATGGAGTAGTAAAAAGATCGATTTTCCAACGTCAGAAAAATGTTAGCTGAAACTAGTGTTGTGAATACCATTGTTCTGGTTACTGCTTCATTTAATTCATGATTGACCGCAAACTGGTAAACGAAAAGTGTTCCGATAGTAATTATCAGCCCTTGTATGACGCTGGTGCTTAACTCTCTAAAATTAAAAAATGTTGTTGTGAACGGACGAGGTTTTTGTTGCATAACGTTTTTTTCTAAAGGTTCATTTTCATATATGATGGAGCATGTGGGTCCCATAATCAACTCCAGGAAAATAATATGCACTGGGGAAAAGATGGAGGGATAAATCCAACCCAATGCTAGCGGGATGAAGACGGTTAGAATGATTGGAATATGAATTGAGATAATGTATTGAATAGCCTTTTTTAGGTTAATATATATTTTTCTTCCCATCGCAATTGCGTCTACCATTTTACCTAAGTCATCATCCATAAGTATTAATGATGAAACTTCTTTAGCTATTTCCGTCCCTTTTTTTCCCATGGCAATACTGATATGTGCGGCCTTCAGGGCGGGGGCATCATTGACACCGTCTCCTGTCATGGCTACAATTTGATGGTTTGCTTTTAGTGCATTCAATATCCTTAGTTTCGCATCCGGAAACATGCGCGTGAAAATATTGATACCCATAACGTGTTCATCGAACTCTTTTTCATTCATTTTCAGCAGCTCTTCACCACTCATTGTTTTCTCAGTACCCAGAAATTTGATTTGCTTCGCAATACTTGAGGTGGTGGCTGCATTGTCTCCAGTAATAATCTTGACATTGATTCCTGCATTGTAAAACGACTCCAGCACTTGACCTATGTTTTTCTTTGGTGGATCATAGAATGCTACTAATCCCTTGAAATTGAATTTAAAATTTTGTTGCTGCTTCGGAAAATCATTGCCCCCAAATTCGGCAACACCAACTCCTAATACCCTAAACCCTTCGGAAGTTAAATTTTGTAATGCTTTTTTTATGCTTTGTATTTCTTGTTCTGAAATCTTGCATACTTCAAGCAAAGCCTCCGGCGCCCCTTTGGCTGCAATGATTCGGTGACCGGCGACATTCTCAAAAATATGAGTCATCATGGGCGGCCTTCCACTTAAAGGATACTCATGAATCATTTTATAATTTTTTCGTTGATCGACTTTGATCAATGAACTGTACGCATTGTGCAATGCTATCTCCATCGGGTCAAATGGGATCGGTTCGCTAGCCCACATAGCCGTGGTAATTAATTCTTTCTCCTCCTCATTGGCATCGTCTACTGAAGATATCTTTTGCGTTGATAACGCAAATAGTTTAGCGAGGCTCATCTTGTTTTCCGTGATTGTCCCGGTTTTATCCGTGCAGATAACTGTGGCACTTCCCAACGTTTCTACAGTCATTGTATTTTTAACGATGACACCGATCTTCATCATCCTCCATGCACCGATGGCCATAAATGTGGTAAAGGCAACAGGAATTTCTTCGGGCAAAATGCTCATGGCCAACGTCAAGGCTTTTAGTAAACTGTTTAGTACTTCATGTGTTTTAAAGAAGTTAATGCCCCATACTATCAAGAATATAAAGGCACCAACCAATGCCATCATTTTCACAAAACTAGCAATCTGTTTTTGCAGAGGTGTTTCTTCCTCCTTAATCGTCTCAAGGCTCTTACCGATTTTGCCTAAGGCTGTGGCTGGCCCGATAGCATCTACTTCACAAATTGCCCGGCCACTGACTACAGTTGTTCCCTGAAATACTCGATTATCTTTGTCAGACTTGTTCTTGCTTACAGCAAATGACTCGCCGGTGAGGATAGATTCGTTAATAGAAAAGTCATTCGATTGGACAATAAATCCATCAGCGGGAATAGAAGTTCCCTCTTCAACGAGAATGACATCATTCATTACAATTTCTTCACGCTTTATTTCAAAAGTTATTCCTCCGCGGATCACCTTTGAGGTAGGTCGTGTCAACGTTTTAAGGGTCGCTAACGCATTACGGCTTCTCGCCTCCTGATATATAGAAATACCAGCAACTAATGCAATGGCAAACGCCATAAAAATACTGTTTGCAATTTCTCCGCTAATAAAATACAAGAGGGCTGCTGCAAGCAAAAGCACTATCATGGGATCCTTTAAGATGCCAATGAACTTTTTGAGAAAAGTTTGCTTTTCAATGACTACAAAATTTCCTCCGAACTTCTTTCGTGACTCTACAACTTGTTGGTCATTCAATCCTTGGATTTCATTTTCAATTTTGGCCGTCATTTTATCTTGTTTTTTAATTAATAGGAGCTAGTTTGGAATAGTAGTGGTAGAGCCTGCATTCTTTACTGCTTAACCCATCCCAGGGTTTTAATCAACTGGATGACGATTAAAGATAAAACTGAGCTTCCGCAAATGATCATGATATCCAGTAAAGAAAGCGTGGAAATGGATAAGGCTTCTGCTACGGCGGGTATCCAATAGAGGATAACCATGACAAGGATGCAGCTTATCACAGCATACCAAATGTATTTATTTAAAAAAACTTCGGAATGAAAGAAGTGTTTTTTATCGGAGTTCATGTTAAAAGCATGCAACAGTTGTGTTCCAATCAAGGAAAGGAATAAGATATTATTGCAATCATCTTTGGTTAGTACGTTACCCGAATGCTGAAGCTCATGGCTCAACAATACGGCCATCATGCAACTTATTGAAATAATAAACGAATAAATAAAAATTGCCTTCCATCGCTGGCTATCAATGATCGGTTCGTTCATTTGACGCGGCACTTTTTTCATAATAGTAGGATCACCTGGTGTCATTCCTAATGCCAATGCTGGCAGCACATCGGTAATAATGTTGATGAATAGAATCTGGAGAGGAAATAATTGAAAGTGAAGATTCAAGATGGAAGCAGTCGCGATGATCATCAGCTCACTGAGATTACACGACAACAAAAAAATCACAAACTTTCTAATGTTCTCAAAAATGATGCGTCCCTCTCGAATGGCCGCTACGATGGAGGCAAACGAATCATCCTTCAATACCATGTCGGCCACGTCCTGAGCGACTTGAGTACCACGCAGCCCCATAGCAATGCCAATATCTGCCTTCTTTAATGCGGGCGCATCGTTCACTCCATCCCCGGTCATTCCCACTACGTGCTTTGCTTCTTGAAATACTTTTACCAGGTCGAGTTTTTGTGATGGACTCACTCTGGCAAAAACCCTTGCGTTCATCCAATTGGTTTTATCTTCATTCGACAATTGGTCGAAGGGCTTCATGGTTGCTCCTCCAATGACTAAATCGCCAGCGGAGTTTTGAATTCCAATCTGCCTCGCAATTTCATTCGCTGTGGCAGCATGGTCTCCTGTTACCATAAGTACTTTTATTCCTGCGGATTTACACTCTTCGATCGCTTCCATAATATTTTCACGAGGAGGGTCGATCAGGCTTACAAAGCCAAGAAATATTAAGTTCGTGTACAAATCATCTGGAACTTTTTCGGGCTCACTATAAGCAAAGGCAATTACCTTATAACCTCTCGATGCGAGATGATCGGCTTCTTGAAGAAATTTTTGTTTTTGTTGTTGACTAAGTTTTGTGATATCGTGATCGTCCATCACTCGTTCGCATAAACGAATAATCTCTTCCGGTGCCCCTTTGGCGAAAACAAGAACACCTGTTTCGTTTTGGTGTGCCGAGGCCATTCGTTTCGTTTCGGATGAAAATGGATCTTCTTTTAGCTTTGGGTGATGCTTTCTTACATTCTCAATGAAAGAGTTCGACTGAACATACTTAAGAAGAGCTGTTTCCAACGGATCACCAATTTCTTTACCGTGTTCGTCTATTTCAGCGGTGTTACAAAGGATGCAGGCTTCAAGGATACGAGGATGGATGGTGTTGTTTTCGATTAGATCAACAACCGTCATTTTATTTTCAGTGAGGGTTCCTGTTTTGTCGGTGCAGATTACATTGGTGCCACCCAACGTTTCTACCGCTGATAATCTTCTTACAATAACATTCTTTCTTGCCATTTTAATCATGCCGTTGGCTAAACCAATGGTGGCAACAATCGGCAGCCCTTCAGGTATTGCTGCAACAGCCAAAGCGATTGATGTCTGGAGCATCTTCCATACTTCTTGACCTCCAATCCACCCTGCAAAAAAAATAATAACAACTAAAACGATGGTGATTTTGATGAGTTGCTTACTAAACTCTTGCAGCTTCTGTTCTAGGGGAGTTGCCGACTGCTCTGCGTTTTGAACAAGCGTTGCAATTTTCCCGAGCTCGGTGTTCATCCTGCTGCCAGTAACTATCATCCAAGCATTTCCTTTTGTAATGTAGGTGCCTTTGAAAAGCATGTTCTTTCTATCCGCCAAGAGGGACTTCTCTGGTAGCGCTGAGTTTATTTTATTTACGGGTGCAGATTCACCGGTAAGGGATGACTCATCGGATTGAAGTTGTGACTGCTGTATTATCCGTCCATCTGCGGAAACTACATCACCGGTCTCAAAGAATAGTAAATCTCCAGGCACAATTTCTTCTGCATTAATTTCTGCAAGCTTGCCACCCCGCATTACTTTTGAAGAGATTGATGTAAGTTGACGTAGCGCTTCCATGGAACGACCCGCTTGAAATTCCATTAGGAAACCAATTAACGCATTGATGAGAATGACTACTAAAATTGCGATTCCATCAAGCCATTCGTTAAAGAAAAAAGATAACCCAGTTGCAACAAGCAATAGATAAACGAGCGGACTTTTGAACTGGTCAATAACTAATTTCCACCACGGCTCCCCTTTGCTTTCTTCAATCCTATTTCGCCCATATTTCGCCAGGCGCTGCAATGCTTCTTCCTTTGACAGCCCGTCATTAAATTTAACGCCCCATTGCTCAAGCACTTCTTCGGTAGATAATGCAAAAGCGTCTTTCATTTGAGGTGGTGGTTTCTACTGATGTGGAAATTTCTTTTAAGACTCTGTTGAGCAAGTCCACAGGGGGCATTCAATGTGATTGGTCACGTCTTCTGCAACACTTCCAAAAAGAAAATGACTTAATCCTTTTTTGCCTTGTGTGGGAAGCGCTACTAAATCAGCCTTACATTTTTTAGCAAAATTTCGGATTCCGGATACTTCGTCCTGATCATTGAATATGGTGAAGGTTGAGCTTCGGGCAAACCCCGTAGCGTTCATGAATTCTGCTATTGATGGGCGAAGTGACTCGTCAGTTTTAAAATTGAACGGAGTATTCACATAGACAATATGCAAATCTGCTTTGAAGAATTTTTGTAAAGCTTTCAATCGTTCACTAACCTTCGAAGGTATTTTTGACAGGTCAGTAGCGAAGACAATATTCTTAATGGTATTACTGAAATGCTTTTTAACAGTAATTACCGGTACACTCGAAAAGCGAACAATCTTTTCTGCATTAGAACCTATGAAGAATTCACGAATGCCTGACGCACCATGGGTGCCCATCACAATCAGATCTATTTTGTGCTTTTTAATGTGCTTAGTGATCATGTGGTTAACCTCACCATGGTCCAATACAAAAGAGACTTTAATTCCTTTTGCCCATTTGTCAATCATTTTGTCAACATCGGATGACACGCGCTCCTTTGTCTTTTTCAGGAAAGATTTTTCAAGAGCATTGATGGGTACAGGGCCGTGTCGTAAGACTGGCATTTCAACAATATTCAGAAGTACGATTTCTCCTTTGCCTTGCCGGGCAATATTTGCAGCGAATTTGAAGGCTTGTACAGCAGGAGCAGAAAAATCGCAAGGAACTAATATCTTTTTCATATGTTATTGTTTGACGTTTTTGTTTAAAAATAGCCCAAATGAATACGCAGAAAACTGATCAAAGTCATGCTTTAGAATGAACTGCAGCATGAACCCTTAATTTACGCGATTATAATTTGACTTTTTGAAGAAAATGATTCTTTAGTATTTAAAGACAGTGATTGTCTTTACAGCTCTTTGCAGTTGTACTCGATCTTGCGAAGCGTGAAAGTTCCGTAACAGAGGGGGCCTTGCTGATAATTATAAATTGTCTCAGCATAACTTGGCAGTCGGCGACCTTCAAAATTTTTATAATTCTTTAGTGGAGTCGACCAAGGTAATTGCTGCATACTACTGTTTTCTCCCGCGGCGAAGCGGTCATTGGAAACAAAATCGATCAGTTCACCTTGATCATTAAAATAAAGCCATGCAGATATAGAAATACCATTGTTAGTGAATTGTGCCTTCACCTTATTATCACCGGTTTCAAGCCATTTAATTCTTTTGTCGATCAACGTTGCAGGCGCCATGCAACACATGTCGTTGAAGAAGGTTACTGTTTCTGCAATTCCCATTTCTTTGCCGGATTGGTATTGAACTGTGAATAGAGAAAATAGGCGGATATCCATGAAAGCTTGTCCGTTTATAAAGTGATGGAACCCTGAGACTGGCAAATGTTTCATTTCAGCTTTCATAAAAAATAAACGGGTTGAAGAAGCCATGAAATTATATTGTTGCGATGTGAATGGCATCCACTCCGATTCTTCATTTTTTCTGATTTGTCCGGAAAATTCAATTTTGAAATTCCTCACTTTTGGTTTTCCAACTGCACCGGTATATCGGATATACTTTTGAACAAACTCGGGCAGATCTAGTAAATCGAATTCTGTTAGTAAAGAACCTTGTTCGAGCGTTGACTTTTCTAAATTGATTTTTACTTCGTTTTTGTAATTAGCATTAAACCTCGATTGACCGTAACCAATAATTGAAGCAACAAGAATTAAAACATTAATAGTTGTGCCCCATTTAGCATCATTCCAACTTGTGAGTATTAAATACTGCGAAACAGGGATAGCAACGAATGCAACTAAACTCCAGGAGTTATTTCCTGCAAGCAAAAGCAAAGCGGCTAGGAGGTAGAATGCTGAAGCACCTAGCCAAAGTATGCCATTTAGTTTGGTGATTTCTTTTTTCAGTTGACCCAACGGTGCCAACCGAAACGCCTTTGCAAAACCAAAAAGATGAACCAGTCCATGAAAAACAAGAATGGCAATAAGTGTGATCTTCATCTTGCAACTCTTTGAAAAAAATGTTCCGTTACTTTGTTGCGAGTAAATGAAGCGCTGGATCGACTTCGATCTTATTATCCACGGAAGTTATTCCTGGTAAAGACCAAACTGCATTTTCAGCTTCTTGCCGTTCGGCCCATGTTCGTACTTTTCCTTGTAGTTTGACCTGGCTGCCCGCAATTTCCACTTGTACGGAAGAAGCGTCAATGGTTGCGTTCCTATGAAATGCCGCAGCAATTTTTCCTTTCACTTCTTTGGGATTGATTACTGCTTTAGTCTTCAACGTAATTCTGTTGGTCACTCCGCGTACCCCCTTTAGGTCATGAACAGCTCTTTCAGCTGCTTTTCTTTGATATTCCCACTCTACCGCTCCATCTAAAAATATCCATCCGTTGTCCACCCTGATTTCAATTTGGTCTTCATCAACTGCCTCATTCCATCGTAGTACCTCGTTGACAGCGTCAGCAATTTCTATGTCAGCCTTGTGATTCGTTCCTGAGAGATCAACTTCAATTTCGACAGCTACTACTTTTACGCCGCGTACCCGTTGCGCAGCTCTTCCTGCGGCCAGTTTTTTTCTATACGTATCAACTTCACCAGTTAGTGTCACTACGCCATCTTTAGCAGTTACGCCAATTTCGGAAGCAATGGTTCTCAGTCGAGGATCCAATTTTATTTCTTCCATCACGTCATGTTGAAGTTCTTCATTTGTTTTCATGGCAATACTATTTTATTTTCAAACACTTAAAAAATCCTCTATAAGTAGATTAATACGGTATGAAATAATTCAAAATTAACTGGTAGGCCTATGATGGAGGTTTGTAGTCGGAATGACTTTGATCACTATTGCGGAATAATCTTAATAGAAAGACAGATTAAGGGTTTACCTTCTTTTTCTCACGTTCAGCTTTTTCTTTTTCTTTTTGCATTTTTTTCTCTTGTTTTTTGAAATAGGAGCGTGTTAGAAAATTGCTCTTCATCGCCTCCATATCTTCGTTGAAGCGTGCTGTACCTTGCTCAAGGTTGAAAATAGTCTGCTTTAGTTTTCTTTCCGTAGCAGTATCAGATAAAATTACTCCCGCAGCGCCCTGGCCCTTTTTTACTTGCTTCAACATTTCGTTGAGATTGCTAGTTAGTTGAGAGGTGTGCTCAGATACTTGCTGAATGTTGGCAATGGCTGCCTTCAATCTTTTTGATAGCACTGTGTCATTAAGAATTGTACTGGCCAATCCTCCCCCTTGTTTTACGCTTCGTAAGAGAGCTGTAATCTCTTCACCTGCCTCGGCTGCCCGCTGACCAGCACGATTAATATTTTTAGCAGCCTCCTCAATGTTTTTTGAAATTCCGGTGTCCGACAGTAAGCTCCAGATGCCTTTGCTATTATTGATACGCTGTGCAATTCTTTTAAGATCGTTGCTAAACAATGCAAGATTTTGATTGGTGATATTAAGGGTTCTTAACATTTCATCTGTTTCAACTGGCTTGAGAGAGGCGATCACATCACCCTCTTCGACTACAAGAGCAAGTTCGTGAACGGAGTTTACATTGATCAACTTATTGCCCATCAGTCCGTCGGTACCAACAGATGCAATTGAATTTTTTTTGATATGTTTCCGAACATCTTTATCTATGACCATGTACACACGAACAGTGGAATCGCTAATAATTTCAAGACTCTTCACCGTACCCACATCAATTCCAGCGAATCTCACATTATTTCCTGGCATCAGGCCATTGACGTTGTGAAAGTCAGCGCTGATAGTGAATGTAGAGCCAAACAGGTTTCTGTTCTTGCCAATCATGTAAAGGCAGAAAATCAAAAAGATCAGTCCTGTTAAAACAAAAGAACCTAATTTGACATTATCTATTGCTCGTGTTCTCATAAAGCTTTATTCAAAAAATTCTTTAATCCGGGAATCTTCGGAACGACGAAGTTCTTCATTGGTTCCCATGGCATAACATCGTCCGTCAATCAACATAATGATATGGTTGGAAGTTATGTTAATGCAATTCATGTCATGCGATATAATAATGGAGGAAGTGTTGTATTTGTTTTGCACTTCCACAATGAGATTGCTTATCTCACGAGCTGTAATTGGATCAAGGCCAGTAGTTGGCTCATCGTAAAGAATAATTTCTGGTTTTAAGATTAATGTTCTGGCCAATGCGATTCTTTTTCTCATTCCGCCCGACAATTCTACGGGCATCATATCGATAGTATGTTCAAGCCCAACATTAGCAAGGGTTTCGCGAATTAAGCCTTCCGACTCGCCTTCGCGCAACATTTCTCTTTCGTGCCTTCTCAAAGGGAATTCTAAATTTTCACGAACTGTCATTGAATCATACAACGCATTGCTCTGAAACAGAAACCCTACTCTTCTTCTGATTTGGTCCCAGTGCTCATGATTAAATTCGTTAATGTCTTCACCGAGCAATCTGATCAGCCCATTGTCTGGTGAGTATAGGCCAATAATGCATTTGATCAATACCGATTTGCCAGAACCTGATTTTCCGAGCACAGCAACGTTTTCTCCTTTAGGTAAATCCATTTCGAAATTGCGAAGCACATGATTACTTCCGAAAGATTTATTCAGATTCCGTATTTCAATTACTGATTCCAACGTCGTAAGTTAAGTAAGTCCTAATAAATCCGTAATCTGCACGGCGATTAAATCGATAATGAACACTAGGAGTGAGGCCACCACTACGGCAGAGTTTGCTGATCGTCCTACTCCCTCAGTTCCTCTTTCAGAATAGTAGCCTTTGAAACATCCTACTAACCCGATCGCAAAGCCAAAGAAAAATGTTTTTATCAATGATGGCATCAGGTCACTATAACTCGCCGCCTGAAATACTTGTGCCCAATACAAACTCCAGCTTATGGAGCCACGGATATTTACTCCCAGGTATCCTCCGTAGAGAGAAATGGCATTCGATAAATTGACTAACACCGGCAGCATGAGCGTAGTAGCCAATACTCGGGTCACAATTAGATATTTGAAAGGGTTGGTGCCTGAAACTTCCATGGCATCAATTTGCTCGGTCACCCGCATAGAGCCAAGTTCGGCACCCATACCTGAACCAATTTTTCCGGCGCAGATTAGTGCTGTAATGACTGGGGAAATTTCTCTTAACAAAGAAACCGAGACCATATTTGGAAGTAATGATTCTGCACCAAATTCTACTAGCGTTGGGCGAGATTGGATAGTAAGCACGAGTCCCATAATAAAAGCAGTTGTTCCTACTAATGGCAAAGATTTATATCCAACCCAATAGCATTGGCGAAGCAACTCAGCTATTTCATAGCGTGGCCTGAATCCTTCTTTAAAGAATCTTCCTGCGAATCGCGCAAGACCGCCAACTTCTTCGAGGAAATTCTTGACGTCAAAAAAATTTTTCATGGGCTGGATTAGTTAAGGTTATCAATAAAAAACTAATCGTCCAATTCATTTTCACCAAGTGCCAATGCCAATGTTTTAAGTTTGGGATTATGATCAGCAACCAATTTTAAAATTCCAGCGAATGGCACAAACAGGATCATTCCTGCAACGCCCCAAATGACACTGCCGACAAAAATAGATATCAGTACCGTGAGTGTATTCACTTTCAATCGACTACTTACAGCAAAGGGAAAAATAATGTTGGCTTCCAGGTATTGCACAAAAGTGAAGACACCAATAATTCCGATAGGGTACCAAATGGAATCGTATGTGGCCCAGGCCATTGTCATTGGTAACAGTGCACCAACTATAATTCCAATGTAGGGAATGAATGTTAATATGGATGCGATGAACCCAAATAGAATAGCATGTGGAACACCCAATAATAAAAGGCCGATACTATTCAAGACGCCAACAATTAAATAAACAAGGGCCATTCCTTTCATGAAACTGTAATAAGCCGCAATTGTCAAATGTAAAATCTGACGAATATTTTTTTTCTTTTCATTGGGGAAAACCCGGTAAAGAACATTGACCCACTTTGCTCTGTAATAAAGTATCAACACAACATAAACAGGAACAAGAATTAGCATAACCATAGAAACGGCTGAAAATGAAATAGTGCTCTGTAAAATACTTAAAAAACTTTTCAATGATTGATCCGAAGCTTGTATTAGCCAATGGTTTTGTTGCTCGGGAGAAATGCCTAATGAATCAATAGCGAATTGGCTCAATTGATTGAACGAGCTTGATAGTTTACTTTGGAGTATTCCCCATTCTTTTAGAAAGTCAATCACTTGTTTTGTTAGCAACGCGAATAGTGCCCCGAGGAAAAGGAAAAGCAAAACCATACTTACGATGGTGGCCATCATTCGGTTTACTCCATGTTTCTCCATCCATAAACACACTGGATAGAGGACGAAGCTGATGAGTGCAGCAAAACAAAGCGGAATAAAAATGTCTTTCCCGAAATACAAGATGAGCGAGCCGAATACAATGAATTGCATGATTTCTGCAGGGCTACCTGTATAGGTAACTCGATTGCCTGGAATACTATGCTTCTTGGAGTTCATTTTTAAAATCGTAAACAGATTTCCATCAAAGATCAATACACCGTTTGTTCAAAGCGGTAATTTCTGAATCGATCGAATGCTGCTTTGCTAATAGCTTCGCGATGGTTGGGGTGCGCAATTTCCAAAAGGGCTTCAGCACGTTGTCTCATATTTTTTCCGTAGAGATTAGCGACTCCATATTCTGTTACAATATAGTGAGCGTGTGCCCTTGTGGTAACAACACCTGCTCCGGGCTTTAACATTGGCACAATTCGAGAAATACCTTTTGTGGTGGTAGACGGTAATGCTATAATTGGTTTGCCACCTTCTGATAAAGCCGCGCCGCGCATAAAATCCATTTGTCCACCCACACCGGAATAATGATACGTGCCAATCGAGTCGGAGCAAACTTGGCCCGTGATGTCAACTTCTATGGCACTGTTGATGGCGGTCATCTTGGGGTTAGTGCGGATGATAGAGGCGTCATTGACATAATCGATATTCAGCACCACTACCGAGGGGTTGTCGTCTGCAAAATCATAAAGTTTCCTGGTACCTAATATAAAACCAGTGGCAATCTTACCCCGGTGTTTTTTCTTGTGTTGATTGGTGATCACACCTTTTTCAACTAACTGTAAAATTCCATCAGAAAACATTTCAGTGTGAATGCTCAATTCTTTGTGATTAGTTAACGAAGCAAGTACTGCATCGGGTATTGAACCGATGCCAGCCTGAAGCGTTGCCCCATTTTCAATCAACTCAGCGCAATGAGATCCGATTCGCATCGCGATATCTGAAAATTTTTCGTCATAATGTATTTCAGGTAACTCTTGCTCATGGTAGACCACGGCATTGAAGGCATCTATTTTCACGATGCCATCGCCCATCGTTCTGGGCATTCGTGGATTTACTTGGGCTATAACATGCTTAGCAGTTTTAATAGCAGTTGAGGCTACATCAACTGAAACTCCGAGTGAGCAATAGCCGTGTTTGTCAGGCGGAGAAACTTGTACTAAGGCTACGTCTAACGGGAGAATATTTCTTTTGAATAAATTCGGTATCTCACTTAGGAATATTGGCACATAGTCACCGCGGCCATCATTCACAGCCTCTCTTACATTTTGAGAAACAAATAATGAATTGATTCGGAAATTATCCTTATACTTCTTATCTGCAAACAATGCTGGTCCTTGAAGACTTATACTCACCAATTCAACATCAAAAAGTTCGGGTGCACGAGCAACCATTTTCTCTAGCAAGTGATGGGGCACAGCAGCTCCCCCATGAATGAAAACGCGGTCTCCCGACTTGATAACTTTTACTGCTTCTTCTGCTGTAATGTACTTTTCCATAAAAAGGATTTAACTGTTTCAAAAATATCTTGTAAATGGTAGAAGTTAATTGAAATTGCTCACGTATAAAACTGATTTACGTCAGGATTATCAACTACTGAATAAGTTAGCTTTGAGATGCCAAAAATGCTAGGGGAATTAAACCATAATGAAATTGAGTCGTTATTACACAATCAGATGATTGGTAGAATCGGTTGTAGCGATGGAGATAAAGTTTTTGTAGTGCCCATCACGTATGCTTACGATGGTACTTTCATTTACTGCCATTCTAAAGTTGGGCTCAAAATAGAGATGATGCGAAATAACCCTTCGGTCTGTTTCGAAGTGGATCAAATGACCAATATGACGGATTGGAAAAGTGTAATAGCTTGGGGAACTTATGAGGAGTTGCTGGATGAGGAGGAGCTTAAAATCGGTACACAAATATTTTCAGATCGAATGAAACCATTTGTTGCCAGTGAAACACTTCGTCCTATGATGCGGCAACCGGAGCCTCACCCACCGGATATCGGGCCCAAACCCGTATTCTTTCGGATACGATTGACAAAAAAGACCAGCCGCTATGAACTCGGCTAATAAAATTTATTTAATTGAACCAATGAAAGCGCAATCCATTCTTTACTCCATCATTATAATAGGCCTGTCAAGTTGTAGCACCATGAAGGTGTATTCTGATTTTGATCGAGACCTTTCTGTAAAAAATTATTCCACGTTTGGTTGGTCGGAAATCAAGCAACTTGAAACAAAGAATAATCCTTTATACTATAATGAACTCAACGACAAGAGAATAAAAACTGAAGTTAGCGCACAACTGAAAAGTAATGGCTATCAATTTGAAGAAGTTAATCCACAATTGAAGATTCATTACCACATTGCACTCGAAGATCGAACTGCCATAAATCCAGAACCGTTTGGTGCTTATGGACAGGATTGGTTAAACCGAAATGTAAATGTGCGTGAATTTCGTGAGGGTACACTGATCATTGATCTGATGGATACGAAAACCAATAACCTGGTGTGGCGCGGTTGGGCTGTCAATTTCCTTGATGAGGATAAGCCAGATCAAATGGAAGCCCAATTTAATATAGCCATCAGAAAAATATTTGAAAAATTTCCTAAGCATTAACGTCAGTCCAAATCATTGAATTGTTAAGAAGAGCTTTAGGAAGGCTCTTTTTTTTACGTTTATGGTGATGCTAAATCCCTAAATTATTTTCAGATTTGGTGTTAGTACTTCATACATTAAACATTTGTAAAATGAAACACACACGAAGGTCATTCATAAACACGTCTGCAAAGGCTACAGCTGCACTGGGAGTTTCTTCTATTATTCCGTGGCAATCTTTTGCAAATTCAAAAATTGTTGCACCATCCGATCGGCTAAACGTAGCTGCCATTGGTATCAATGGGATGGGTTGGGAAGATTTAAAACACTTGTTAAAAGTGCCGGGTGCGAATGTTGTTGCATTATGTGATGTCGATGAAAATGTTTTGAACAAACGAAAAGACGAGCTCTCCAAGAATGGCATTCAAGTCAAAACCTATTCCAGTTATAGAAAACTTTTAGAAAATAAAGATATTGACGCTGTAGTGATTGGAACGCCCGATCATTGGCATTGCCTTCAAATGGCAGAAGCTTGCAGTGCAGGCAAAGATGTGTATGTCGAGAAACCCGTTGGCAATTCAATTCAAGAGTGCAACGTAATGGCAGCGGCACAAGTAAAGTATAACAAAGCAGTTCAGGTAGGGCAGTGGCAACGGAGTGTTCCTCACTTTGTTGATGCACTTAATTTTCTCAAGACAGGCAAGCTTGGAAAAATAAGAACTGTAAAAGCTTGGGCTTATCAAGGGTGGATGAAGCCTATGGTAAACCTGCCGGATGGACCAACTCCTGCAGGTGTAGATTACAACATGTGGTTAGGACCAGCACCGATGAGGCCGTTCAATCTGAACCGTTTTCATTTTAACTTCAGGTGGTATTGGGATTATGCGGGTGGGCTAATGACAGACTGGGGCGTGCACTTGATTGACTACGCATTGCTCGGCATGAATGCTAAATTCCCAAAATCGGCAGCCGCGCTTGGCGGCAAGTATGCTTATCCGTATGGGCCTGAAGAAACTCCTGATACGTTAACAACGCTATTCGAATTTGATGATTACAATTTAATTTGGGAACACGCACAAGGAATCAGCAATGGCCAATATGGACGCAATCATGGTATCGCATACATTGGGAACAATGGGACGTTAGTTTTAGATCGTGGCGGTTGGGAAGTCATTCCGGATGAAAAAAGAATGGAAGCAGTTCCGTTACAACCAAACAAGGGTTCTGGTTTAGAAAACCACATGATCAACTTTGTGGAGGCCATTAAATCAAGAGACTTTAAAAAACTCACTTGCTCTATTCAGGATGGAGCACATGTGGCAAAGGTTTGCCAGTTGGGAAATATTTCTTATAAAACAGGAGGAAGAGTAACATGGGATGCAGTCAAAGAGAAATTTACTGATGAAAAAGCAAATGCGCTAATCAATGCAAAGTATAATAATGGATATACTGTTCCTCAAATATGATAGCATTGGAGGTAAGTGCAGTGAGTAGATTTTTTAAAAACCTTCTTTGCTTTTTTTTACTGATCCCTTCACCAGGGATAAGTCAAGCTTCGGACGATATCAGTATTAAATCATTAAGATTTATTAACGAGTATGATATTCCATTCAACCTGAAGTTCAAGGAAACCACCGTTGGTGGCCTGTCAGGCATTGATTACGATAAGAAAAATGATATTTACTATTTCATTAGTGACGATCGCTCAGCTATTAACCCGGCAAGATTTTATTCCGCTAAAATTAAAATTTCAGAAAAAGGAATTGATACGATTCAGTTCATCGATGTAAAGTATTTGCTTCAGCAAAATGACGAAACATATCCATCGGCCAAACAAGACCCGTCACATACGTTGGATCCGGAAGCGATCCGTTTTAATCCCAACACAAACAAAATTATATGGACAAGCGAAGGGGAGAGAACGGTGAAATCAAATCCGCCTGTACTTATTGATCCCTCTATTAATATCTCCAATCTTGAAGGAAAGTTTGTTGAAATAATTCCAATTCCTACAAATCTAAGAATGCAAATAGCTGAAATCGGTCCGCACCAAAATGGAGCGCTTGAGGGAATAGCATTTGATCCAGATTTCAAAACGATGTATGTAGCTATTGAGGACCCATTGTATGAAGATGGGCCACTGGCTGATGTGACTCCAACTAAATCGTGGACGAGAATTTACGGATATAATGTTTCGACCAAAAGTAACTTTGTTCAATATGCATATGCATTAGAGCCCGTAGCTCAGCCTGCCAATCCTCCAACAGCATTTAAAATCAACGGAATTTCAGAAATCATTTCTCTCGGAAACAAAAGACTTTTAACAGTCGAGCGATCGTTTTCCACAGGCAATCTGGCATGCACTATAAAAATTTTCATTGCGGATCTTAATCAAGCAACACCCATTGAAAATATTAAATCATTAACAGAAACTCCGCCAGAATATCCGGTTTCAAAGAAACTTCTGCTCAACATGGATGACCTCGGAATATTTATAGATAATATAGAAGGGGTGACCTTTGGCCCTGACCTCCCTAACGGTCACAAAACGCTGCTATTTGTTTCTGACAATAACTTTATTCCTTTTGAGAAAATGCAGCTCTTGCTTTTTGAAATTATTCCTTAAGAAAGATTTTACTTGTACCATTACAGCCTAGCGGGATATCAAACTTTAGTTGACTTTATAATTGATTTTGGCTAAGTTGTATAGCGCAATACTGGGCTACGGCAATTGTTAAAATAATGCATAGGATGCTTGGTGACTTCGACCTCAGTCTTGTTTAGATTGTTCTTAAAAACATTAATCCAAAAAATTATGAACCAAGTCAAAACAGAAGCACCCACTACTTTCAAATTAAAAGCCTTGTCGCGCGATGGGATCGAAGGGGCGTTAAGTAAAGCAGATCAGTATCGGTTACTTAATCAACCTAAATTGGCTGAAAGTATTTGCCTTGATGTGCTTGAAGTTGATAAAACGAATCATAAGGCTAAAGTGATTTTGTTACTGGCGTTAACCGATCAATTTGGTCAAACGTTTAGCGCTGCTTCGAAGCACGCTAACGAGCTTGCAAAAAGTTTGCAAGATGAATATTCTCAGCTTTATTATACTGGGATCATTCGAGAACGAATGGGCACAGCTACTTTAAACTCCGGAAACCCAGGTTCGAATTTTGATGCCTATGAGTGGTACATCGAGGCCATGGATTTTTTTGAGAGAGCGCAACCGCTTGCTCCTCCTTATAACAATGATGCGATTCTTCGTTGGAACACATGCGCAAGAACAATCATGCAATATGATTTGAAAGAGCGTCCGTTCGAAAACTTTCCACCGCTTGAATAATTGTGTTGGTTAAGATTTGCTGAATTGACCTACCTTGCCATGGTAAAGGTAAACGCATTCAAACACATGAATTCAAAATTAATGAGTCAGCTTGTTCTAATTATTGTATTCTGTGCTTTTTCAATCGTAAGTTTTGCCCAAGACGATAAGAGACTTCTTGAGGGACGTTGGGATATAGTAGTTACAAAAGATGGAAAAGAAGTTCCTTCGTGGTTGGAGATAAAGCATTCGGGAAATCATGCTCTTATAGGTCGGTTCGTTGGCCCAAGTGGAAGCGCCC
>Ga0302322_100000769_pt1 | contig 25084 bp, 23 predicted proteins | sample Fen_T0_2_FD_203757 | JGI IMG/M metagenome (GOLD analysis project Ga0302322, IMG submission 203757) | Peat permafrost microbial communities from Stordalen Mire near Abisko, Sweden - Fen_T0_2 | ecosystem: Environmental > Terrestrial > Soil > Wetlands > Permafrost | place: Sweden: Abisko...
AGACGATCCGCGGTCCGAACCGCGCGCCTGAAGTCCCAGCCGAGCGGTGAATGGTAGTCGCGCGGCGGGTGGGTGTCAAAGCGCGGGCACCCTCCCCGAGCCCCCGCCGAGGGTGCCTCAGCCGCCCTCGGACAGGCGGGTCAGACGGCGCTTGATCCGCTGCAACGAACCCCGGTCCGGGAGCGCCACGAACAGCGTGTCGTCACCCGCGATGGAGCCCGCGACCTCGGGCCAGCGGGCCCGATCGAGGGCTGCCGCGATGGCGTGCGCGGACCCCGGCAGGGTGCGCAGGACGAGCAGTAGACCCGCCTCGTGGATCTCGAGCGGCAGGTCCGACAGGAGCTTGCGCAGGCGGTCCTCGCCGGACGTCTCGGCCTCGACCAGCCTGGGCGGCAGGGCGTAGGCTGCGAGGCCTTCGCGGGTCACCTTGATCAGGCCGAGTTCCGCGACATCGCGGGAGATCGTCGCCTGGGTCGTCCGGAACCCGCGCTCGCGCAGGGCGGCGGCGAGGTCCTGCTGGGTCCGGATGGGCCGTTGCGCGACGAGGTCGCGGATCGCCCGCTGCCGGGCCTGTTTCATGACCTCCATGGCGATCCCCTAGTGGCCGAGCCACACGAGCGCGAGGATCGCGGTCGCCAGGACCAGGCGGTAGACGACGAAGATCGTCAGCGAGTGCGACTGGAGATACCCGAGCAGGACTCTGATCGCGAGGATCCCCGCGACGAACGACGCCACCATTCCCACGATCAACGGGCCGAGGCTCACAGCGACCGCGGTGTCGTCGGCGACGAACTTTCGGATCTCGAACAGCGTGGCGCCCAGGATGATCGGGGCGGCCATCAGGAAACTGAACCGCGCCGCGCTCTCGCGATCGAGACCGGCGATCCGACCGGCGGCGATGGACACGCCGGATCGGCTGATGCCGGGGATCAGGGCGAGGGCCTGGGCGATGCCCAGCCCGAACGCGAGCGGGAATGTGATGCCGCCGATGCGGCGCGACTGACCGCCCCACCGATCCGCGGCCCACATGATGGCCGCACCGACGACGAGCATCGCGGCGACGAGCCTTGCGGCGTCGGGTCCGGTCCCGTGGAACTGCTCGTCGATGACGTCGTTGAGCAGGTAGCCGACCAGGGCCGCCGGGATGGTCGTCGCGACCAGCAACCAAGCCAGCTTCCGATCCGGTTCGTGGCGGAACGAGCGATCGCGGATCGTGGCCAATCCGGCCGGGACGAGGCGAAGCCAGTCCTGGCCGAAGTACAGCAACAGGGCCGCGAGCGTGCCCACGTTGAGCATGACGCTGAACGCGAGCGATGTGATGAACGGGTCATCCCAGCCCATCACGTAGGGCACCAGGATGAGGTGCCCCGACGACGAGATCGGCAGGAACTCGGTGAGTCCCTGGACGATCCCCATGATCAGGGCCTGGACGACGGTGTTGTCCATGAGGTCTTAGATCCGTTTCTGCATCGCCGTGGAAGGCGAGCTCAGGCCAAGGCGCCTACCGAGCGACCGAGCGAGCGCACCTGACGGTGCGTGAGCGGGGCGCGGAGGGAGGCAACGCCGGCCTGGGCCGTCAGGCGCGGCGATGACTAGCGGATGAACAACGGAGCAAGAACGAGGGACACCGTGGCGAGCAGCTTCACGAGGACGTGCAGCGACGGGCCGGCCGTGTCCTTGAACGGGTCGCCGACCGTGTCGCCGACGACGGCCGCGGCGTGGGCATCCGAGCCCTTGCCGAGCACGTTGCCGTTCTCGTCCTTGAGGTGGCCCGACTCGATGTACTTCTTGGCGTTGTCCCACGCGCCGCCGCCGTTGTTCAGGACGGTCGCGAGCAGGACGCCCGAGATGGTCCCGACCATCAGCATGCCGGCGACCGCTTCGGCGCCGAGCACGACCCCGATGACGATCGGCGTGGCGACGGCGACCATGCCCGGCAGGATCATCTGCTTGAGCGCGGCCTTCGTGGTGATATCGACGACCCGGGCGTAGTCCGGGCGCTGGGTGTAGTCCATGATGCCGGGCATCTCGCGGAACTGGCGGCGGACCTCGACGATGATCGACTGGGCCGTCGTGCCGACCGCGCGGATCGCCAGTGAGCTGAAGAAGTAGACGAGCGTCGCGGCCAGCATCGCGGCGATGAAGACGTTGACGTTCGCCAGGTTGACGGAGTTCAGGAGTTCGACGCCTGGGACACCGGCCTCGATCTGGCGGCCCTTGATCACGTTGATCTTGTCGATGTAGGCGCTGAACAGGAGGAACGCGGCCAGCGAGGCCGACGCGATCGCGTAGCCCTTGGTCAGGGCCTTGGTCGTGTTGCCGACGGCGTCCAGGCGGTCCGTGATCTCACGGGCGCCCGCCTCGATGCGGCTGAACTCGGCGATGCCGCCGGCGTTGTCCGTGATGGGCCCGAAGGTGTCCATCGCGAGGATGTAGGCCGTGGTCATCAGCATGCCCATCGTCGCGACCGCGGTCCCGAAGATGCCGCCCACGTTCCGGCCGTCGGCCGAGAGCAGGTTGGCCTGATCGCCCAGCCAGTGGCTGACGAAGAGCGCGATGCAGATGGTGATGGCCGTGACGGCGGTCGTCTCGAAGCCGATCGCGGTGCCGGCGATGATGTTCGTCGCGGGACCGGTCTTCGAGGCCTCGGCGATCTCCCGGACGGGGCGGAAGCTGCCGGCCGTGTAGTACTGGGTGATGTAGACGAAGGCGACGCTCGTCGCAAGGCCGACGATCCCGGCCGCGAAGAAGTAGATCCAGGTCGGGAAGCCGCCGTTCCCGGTGCCCCCGTTGGTCTGCATCATGACGCTGGTCGTGATGGCCAGCCCGATCACGGACAACAGGGTGGTGACCCAGTAGCCGCGGTTGAGCATGTTCATCGGATCCTCGTCTTCCTTGCCGCGCACGAAGAAGATCGCGACGATCGTGGCGAGGAGGCCGAAGGCCCGGACGACGAGCGGGAAGAAGATCCAGGCCTGCGGGTTCGGCCAGCCGGCCGCAGCCGCGATGGCGTAGACGCCGACACCCAGGATCATCGCGCCGATGTTCTCGGCGGCGGTGGATTCGAACAGGTCCGCGCCACGGCCGGCGCAGTCGCCGACGTTGTCGCCGACGAGGTCCGCGACGACACCGGCGTTGCGGGGGTCGTCCTCCGGGATGCCCTTCTCGACCTTGCCGACAAGGTCCGAGCCGACGTCCGCGGCCTTGGTGTAGATGCCGCCGCCCAGCTGGGCGAACAGGGCGACGAATGAGGCCCCGAAGCCGAAGCCGACGATGAGGAACGGCGCCTGCGCGACCGTCACCTGGCCGACGAAGTTGGAGTAGACGGTGAAGATGCCCCACACGCCGAGCAGCGACAGGGCGACGACCAGGAAGCCCGAGACGGCGCCGCCGCGCATGGCGACCTGGACCGCTTCGACCAGGCTTCGTCGGGCCGCCGAGGCGGTCCGGACGTTGGCCTTGACGCTGATGAACATGCCGATGATCCCGGAGGCCATCGAGCAGGCCGCCCCGACGATGAAGGCGATGGCCGTCATGATCCCGATCGGCGCACCGGCGAGCGTCGGCACGTCGGCGACCGACGGGGTCTCGATGAGCGTGATGAGGATCCCGACGAGGACGGACGCGACGACCGCGAGGACCGCGATCGTCGTGTACTGGCGACGGATGAACGCCACCGCTCCCTCGTAGATCGTGCCGGCGACGGCCTCCATCTCCGGGGTCCCCGTGTCGCGCGACAGGACGTCGCGCGCGAGGTAGATGGCGAAGAGGATGGCGATGATGCCCGCCGGCAGGATGATCAGCTGAAGTGAACTGGCATCCATCTGGTCTGTGGAGTCCTCCGTGTGATGCTCGTGCCCGGTGGTCCGGCCAGCGCGACGCACGCGGCGCATGGGCGAAGGGCCTGGGGGCTTGGGTTGGCAGGTCCCACGCGGTATCCACCGTGGGCTGGGACCTTGCAGCTGAGCCGGGAGTGTAACAAGGCGCGAAAGAGCGGGTCAATCGCAGACGCCGGCCGGGATATGCATGGCTCGTCGGTCGCGGGGGCGGTCGCGCAGGTCAGCACCTATACTCCCGCCTTGTGACCAAACGACCCGCCTTCGGCTGTCTCCTGGAGATCGTCGAGACCCTTGTCCTCACGCTCGTCATCTTCCTGCTCATCCAGAACTTCGTCGCTCAGCCGTACAAGGTCGAGCAGCAGTCGATGGAGCGGACCTTCGAGCCGGGCCAGTACGTCCTGGTCGACAAGCTGACGCCGCGGGTGCGCCCCTATGCGCGCGGCGACATCGTCGTGTTCAACCCGCCGACGTCATGGGTCCAGGAGAAGGAGACGCCGTTCATCAAGCGCGTCATCGGTGAAGGTGGCGACACCCTGAAGATCGCGGACGGCAAGGTCTACATCAACGGCACCGCCATCGACGAGCCGTATGTCTACTCGGACGTGCCCGGCGGACCGCCCCAGCCGACGTTCCCGCCGGCCGACCAGGACACGTGGGTGATCCCGCAGGGCCAGCTCTTCCTGATGGGCGACCACCGCTCCAATTCGGCCGACTCGCGGGTGTTCGGACCGGTGGCGGTGGACCAGGTGATCGGTCGGGCGTGGCTGCGCTACTGGCCGCTCGACAGCTTCGGGATCCTGCCGACACCCACCTATCCGGAGCTCGACACCGCCGCCCCATGAACCCAGCGCTCGCGGCCATCGCCATCGCGATCCTGGCCGCGGCCGTCGGCGCGGTCTTCGTCCGCGACCCGCGGATCGCCGTGCTGACCCTGGCCATCGTCCTAGCCACGACCCCGTTCCTCGCCGATCCGATCGTGCCCGCGTCCGGGCTCGCCGCGCGGGTCCTGGGCGCCGTCCTGGCCACGTACCTGCTCTGGATCCCGGTCCGCGACGGCGCGTTCACGACCGGCGGGTCCCGTCTGGGCTGGCCGGCGGACGCCATGGTCGCCGGGGCAGCCGCGGTCGTGGGCTACGTCTCGCACGGCCTGGGCGCACCGGCCGGTGGACCGGATCTCGCCTCGGCCGTGGGCTTCGGCCTCGCCGCGTTGGCGATCGCCCCGATCCTGACCGGGCGCGACGTCATCCGGGTCGGCATCGGGCTGAGCCTGCTCCTGCAGGGGGCGCTGCTGGTCCGCGTCGGGCTGGGCGGGACCCCGTCGACCCTCGAGCAACTCGTGATCGCGGGCGCGACCGCCGCCCTGGGTGGCGCGATCGCGATCCTCGCGGCGACCGCCCGCGCGGACGGGACGGCGGGCTTCGCCCTGGCCGATGAACTGCCGCCGCGACGGCGCCGGGCGACGGACGTCCGGCCCGAGCCGCGGCCGGCCCACCCGGTCGACGAACGGCCATGACGTTCGCCATCTTCCTCGCGATCACGTTCATCGGGACGACGATCGCCCTGCTCGTCCGGCGATGGGAGCGGGTGGCCCTCGTCGTCGGCCTCGTGGGGCTGGCGGCCGCGTTCGGGGCCGCCCTCGCGATGGACCCGGAGATCCGCCTCGACGTGGGCGGAGCGATCCTGGCGACGTCGCCCTACCTGCGCCTGTTCCTGCTGCTCGGCACGTTCACCGGCCTCGTCCTGTCGCTGATGGCGGGCGCCGCCGGGTCCCGGCGCGATGGGCCGGCCGTGACCCTCGGGACGATGGGCGCGGCGGGCCTCGCCCTCGCCCTACCCGATCCGCGGGTCGCGGTCCTCGCGATCACCGCTGGCGGGATGCTCGGCGTGCTGCTGACGATCGTCCCGACCGGGGGTCGCGTCGGCGCGGGCGTGGGCCTGCGCGACCTGCGCGCCGTCGTCGTCGCGGGCGCGATGGCGATCGCGGCCACGGCCTGGATCGGCCGCGACCTGGAGGCGCTCGTCGCCCAACCCGTCGTCTTCGGGCTCGCCTACCTCGCGTTCGCCCTGGCCGTTGCCATCCGGTTCGGGACGATCCCGTTCCACATCCTGGTCGGGCGGCTGACCGATGCGGTGCCCGAGACCGGCCTGCCGATCCTCATCGCGTGGGGCCCGGCTTCGCTCGCCATCGTCGGCCTGGCCTGGGTCGATGCGTCGATCGCGCCGCTGCCGGTGGATGTCGGACCGGAGCGGGCGATCGTGGTCGGCATCGCCATAGCCTCGATCGTGCTCGCGACCTTCGCGGCCTGGATCCAGGATGACCTGGAGCACGTCGTCGGCTACTCGATGGTGGGCGATGCGGGCGTGGTCATGCTCGCGTTCGCGGCCCTCGATCCCGCCGCCTGGACCCCGGGACGCACCTGGATCCTGGCGTTCGTCGTGACCCGGAGCGCCTTCGCGGCATGGGCCGCGGTCGTGCGCGACTCGTTCTGGACCGGCAGCCTGTCGGACCTGCGCGGCTGGGCGATCCGGTCACCGCTCCTGGCGGTCAGCCTCGTCGTCATCGTCGTGGCCTCGATCGGACTGCCCGGGTTCGCCGCCTTCGACGCCCGCTCGGACCTCGTGGACCTCGCCATCGACGGGCCGCTCCAGGGGCTCGTCCTCATCGCCACGCTGGCGCCGATGCTGTACTACGGCCGCCTGCTCGTCATCGGTTCGCGCCGCCTCGATGTCCGCTCGGCGCCCGTCGTCGACTGGCGACCCCACTGGGCGCAGGTGGACCTGACCGACCTGAAGGGCTCGGTCAACCGGTTCTACAAGGCGAACCGGTCGCTCGGGATGACCGTGGCGTCGCTGGTCCTCGCCGTCGCCGCGCTGCTGACCTCGATCGGGGCGTTCGGCGGTCCCGAGGCGGCGGCCGGCCTGCCGCCGGTCCAGACCCTCCCCGGCGAGTCGACGAACTGACCCCCGCCGGCTACTCGGCCGGCGGCAGCACCCAGGTATCGACGGAGCGCGTGTAGTCGAACAGCTCGGCCGGCGTGAACCACAGGCCGAGTTCCGTGACGGCGGCCTCCGGGCCGTCCGACGCGTGGACGATGTTCTGGGCGGTCTCGAGCGCGAAGTCGCCGCGGATCGTGCCGGGCGCGGCCTCGTGCGGTCGGGTCGCGCCGTTGATCGACCGGACGACGGCGATCGCGTTGGGGCCCTCGAGGGCCAGGGCGACCAGCGGGGACGACGTGATGAAGTCCACCAGGCTGCCGAAGAACGGGCGCTCGCGATGGGCGGCGTAGTGGCGTTCGGCCAGGTCCCGCGACGTCTGCACGAGCTTGAGTCCGACGACCTTGAGGCCGCGCTCCTCGTACCGGGCGAGGATCCGGCCGATGAGCAGGCGCTGCACGCCGTCTGGCTTGATGAGGACGAGGGTCCGTTCGGTCGTGGGCATGTCTACCTACTGCGAGGATGTGGTGGTGGGCCCGGATTGTAGCGCGGCATCGGCCTCGGGTCCGGGGCCGGCAGGCGCCTCGTCCGGCGTCCCGTCTCCGAGCGCCTGGGCAGCCGCCGCGTAGGCGAGCGACGCCTCGGTCTCGGAGCCGACGGCCCGGAAGGCGTCGCCGCGCACGAGGAGGAGACCGGGCTCGGTGACGTCGATCGTGCCGTCGAGGATGGCCGGGGCGAGGTGCGGCCCCGTGCGCACGGCCAGTCCCAGGAGCGATGCCGCGCGGTCCGGCTCACCGCCCGCGATGGCCGCAAGGCCGGCGTCCATGAGGGCACTCGGCGCCAGCGGGACGGGAAGCTCGGCCGGGACCACGTCGTCATCCCACAGGCCCGGCGTGGACCCGTCGGCCGCCGGTGGATCGGTCGGGGCGTTCGCGCCGTCGGCCGTGGACGCGGTCACTGCTGCGACAGCCAGGTCCGTGGCGCGTCGGTCGTGGGGACGGGTATCCGGTGCGGGCCGGGCGTTCGCGGCCGCCGTCCCGACCGCCTCCCGGTCATCGCCGAACAGGGTCGTGGCCAACGGCGCCGGGTCGGCCGGGTCGGGCGGCCAGACCGCGGAGCGGGGCATCCCGGCGAAGAGGGCGTCGAGCGTGCCACCGGCGGCGCTCATCGCCCTGGTGGCGAGCCGACCGGCCTCGCCGGGCCGCCCGACCGCGACCGCTGCCTCGGCCGTGATGATGAGTGCGAGGGGCGCCTCGACACCGTGCTCCAGGGCGGTCGCCGCGGCCTCGCCGGCCCGGATCGTGTCGCCCGTGCGCCAGCGCACCTCGGCCAGGTCGACGATCGCGTCGTCGTCGAGTGGACCGCGCCCGGCCAGCGTCTCGAACTCGGCCCGGGCGAGCGACAGCGACCCGATGCGCAGGTGGAGCCGGGCGAGCTGCAGGTCCGTCGATCGACGCTCGGCGGCGCTCGTCGTCCGGGTCGGCGGGGCGTCCGTCGTCATCCGGGCAACCGCAGGTGCGACTCCAGGCCGCGCAGGTAGCGTGCCGGCGCCACGGCCGCCAATCGCAGACCCTCGTCGTGGAACAGATCCTGCGCGACGCGTTGGATCCCGGCCGCGTCGACCGCGTCTACCGCGGCAAGCGCCTCATCGAGGTCGAGTACCCGGTCGTGGAGCGCCTCCTGCCCGCCGATCCACGAGGCGACGTGACGCGTGTCGTCCATCCGCAGCTCCATGCCGCCCGCGAGATAGCGCTTGGCCTTCTCGAGTTCGCCGGCCGGGACGGGCTCGTCGCGCAGGCGCGCCAGCTCCACGAGGATCGCGTCCAGGGCCGGCCCGAGTTCGGCCGGGTCCACGCCGGCCGAGACCTCCAGGGCGCCGGCGTCCGCGTAGTCGATGAGGCCGGACGAGACGTCGTAGGCCAGGCCGCGCGCCTCGCGCACGCTCAGGAAGAGCCGGCTGCTCATCCCGTCGCCGAGCACGGCGTTGAGGACCGACAGCGTCCAGGCGTCCGGGTGATCGCGGCGCAGGGCCGGTACGCCGACGCTCAGCTGGGCCTGGCTCGTCGACCGCTTGCCGAGCCGCGACCGGGGGCCGGCGGGCAGGACCGGGGCGGGCGCCGCGGTCGGGACCGCCCCGTTGCCCGTGCCGAACGCCGTGGCCGCCAGCCCCACCAGTTCGGCATGGGGCAGGTCGCCGGCGACCGCGATGACGGTGTTGGCCGGGCGATACAGCGCGCCCCAGAAGTCGCGGATCGTCGCCGTCGGAAGGGCGCGGATCCCGGCCTCGTCGCCGCAGATCTCGCGGCCGAGCGGACCGTCCCCGAACATCGCGCCCTGGAACAGCATCTGGCAGTACTCGGAGGGATCGTCGAGGTACGAGCGGATCTCCTCGATGATGATCGTCCGCTCGTTGTCGATGTCCTGGTCGGCCAGCACGGGCCGGACGATCAGCTCCCCGACGACATCCATGGCCCGCACCGCCTCACGCCGCGGGACGCGGACCCAGTAGACGGTCGATTCGCGATCGGTGGCGGCGTTGAACGAGCCGCCGACGCCCTCGATCGCCTCGCTGATGGCGCGCGTCGAGGGGTAGGCGGATGTGCCCTTGAAGGTGATGTGCTCCATGAAGTGGGCCACGCCCGCCTCGGCGTCCGTTTCCAGGCGCGAACCGGCCAGGACGTAGGCGGCGATGGACACGGAGCGTGCGCCGGGCATCCGGGCGGTGATGACACGCGGCCCGGCCGGCAGCTCGGTTCGTTCGAACACGCGGGGATGGTAGCCCATCGCGCCGTGCCCGCCGCCGAAGGGGTCCTCCGAACGGCGGGCGCGGGATGGGTGGACGGATGTCAGGCCGGCAGGATGGACGTGATCCAGGCCTGCAGGAAGTAGATGACGAACATGATCGAGATGACCCACATGAGCGGGTGGATCTCGCTGACCTTGCCGCGGGCGAGCTTGATCACGACCCACGTGATGAAGCCGGCCCCGATCCCGATGGTGATGTCGTAGGTCAGCGGCATGAGGATCATCGTGAGGAGGGCCGGCAGGCCGTCCTCGATGTCCCCGACGTCGATGCCCTTGACCTGGGTGAACATCAGGTAGCCGACGATGATCAGCGCCGGCGAGGTGGCCTGCGTCGGGATGATGCTGGCCAGTGGCGACAGGAAGATGGCGAACAGGAACAGGATGCCGGTGACGATCGAGGCGAAGCCGGTCCGGCCACCCTCGGCCACGCCGGCCGCACTTTCGATGTACGTGGTGTTCGAACTGACGCCGGCGACACCGCCGGCGATGGCCGCGATGCTGTCGACGAGGAGGACCCGGCCGACGCCCGGGACGCTGCCGTCCTCGTTGGCGAGACCCGCCTCGGACGCGACACCGGTGACGGTACCCATCGTGTCGAAGAAGTCGGTCAGCATGATCGCGAAGATGGTCAGGGCGGCCGCGAGCGGACCGAGCACGGTGAAGACGTTGGTCAGGTCGAACTGGCCGATCGTCGAGAAGCTCGGGGTCACCGAGAAGGTCGACGGGATCGTGGCCACGCCGAGGATCAGGGCGACGATCGTGATGACCACGATCGAGATGATCAGCGCGCCGCGCACCTTGTTGACGTACAGCACGATCGTGAAGAGCAGGCCGGCCAGGAACAGGAACTGCCCGACGGTGGTCGGGAAGACCGGCGCGACGATCGGCACGCCGCCTTCCGGCGTGGCGATGAACCCGCCGCCGACGAAACCGATGAACAGGATGAAGAGGCCGATGCCGGCGCCGATGGCCCGCTTCAGGGCGAGCGGCACGGCATTCATGACGGCTTCCCGGAAGCCGACGACGACCAGGAACGTGACGACCAGGCCCTCGAGGACGATGACCCCCATCGCGCCCTGCGGGCTCAGGCCGCGGGCCGTCAACGAGAACGCGACGATGCCGTTGATGCCGAGGCCGGCGGCGAGGGCCAGCGGGTAGTTCCCGACGAGGCCCATCACGATGGTCATGATCCCGGCGACCAGGGCCGTCGCGGCCGACACCGCGGCGATGCCGGCCGGATCCAGCTTGAACCCGGCACCCAGGATGCCGGCGTTGACGAAGATGATGTAGACCATGACGAAGAACGTCGTCACACCGGCCTTCGCCTCGACGGCCGCGGACGTGCCCCGTTCGGCGAACTTGAAGAAGGCGGCAAGGCCGCCGGCCGATGATCCAGGAGTCGCTTCAGCGCTCATGCAGGTCCCTTCCTCGTGTGTCGTCTCGGTACGCCAGCTGGGGATGGGTACGGGTGGCGGTGCGCGCGAGCCCTATAGCGATCCTCCTGGCGGAGCCGGTCGAGTCCTCGAGGCTGGGCGGCCTCAGTCCTCTTCGCGCGACTCCCGCTCCAGTTCGCGCGTCTCGAGGCCGAGCAACTCCATCTGGACGAAGTCGCTCGTGTCGAACTCGAGTTGGCGCGGTGCGAACGGCGAGTGGTCCTCGCCGCTCTGTCCGATGGGGGCGAACTCGACGATCACCCGCTCGTCGCCCTGGACGAGCGTGTAGACCAGCAGCTGGTCGGGCCGGGTCTCGAATTCAAGGTGCTCGAACGAGTCGATGTTCAGGGTGATGGCGAGGGGCGTGAAGTAGGTCGAGATGTCGTCCGCATCGACGACGATCCGCTCGACCCAGCCGGTCCCGTGCGAGATGACCTCGCGACCGCGGAGATAGCGATAGGTCACGGTCTGCTTCAGGAGCGGGCGGAGCAGGTGGAGCATGTCCGCACGGCTCGAGACGACGCCCTGGTTCACGAAGAACTTCGCCGCGGGGGTCGACATCGGGGTCTCCTGGGGCGAGGACCGAGGGACGGGGACGCGTCGGATGGTACCGCACGGCAGGGCCGGATGCGACGGGTATCATCGCGTCCATGCTCCTCGCGCTCGACATCGGGAACACGAACATCACGACCGGTTCGTTCCGGGCCGGCGCGCTCGTCGCGAGCCGTCGCGCGGCCCCTGACGCGCGCGCCTCGGCCGATGAGATCGAGCTGCTCCTCGATGGGCTCATGCGGCTCGACGACGCCACCCTGGGCGACGTCGCCACCATCGCCCTGGCGAGCGTCGTCCCGGCCCTGACCGCGGCCGTCGAGGCCGTCGCCGCCCGACGCGGCCAGCCGCTGCTCATCGCGAGTGCCGGCACGGTCCCGATCGCCGTCCGCACGGACCGGCCCGCCGACGTCGGCGCGGATCGCCTCGTGAACGCCCTCGCGGCGCACCGGCTGTACGGCGCCCCGGCGGTCGTCGTGGACTTCGGGACGGCGACCACGTTCGACTGCGTCGCGACCGATGGCGCGTACGTCGGTGGCGCCATCGCGCCGGGCCTCGAACTGGGCCTCGAGGCGCTCGCGGCACGGACCGCGAAGCTGCCCCGGATCGAGCTGCGCGCACCGGACCGGGCGATCGGCCGCGACACGGTGAGCGCGATGCAGTCCGGCACGATCTTCGGCTACCAGGCGCTCGCCACGGGCCTCCTCGAACGGATCCGCGCCGAGCTCGCCCAGGCCTGCGACGTCGCGCCATCTGGCGTTCTCGCGATCCTGACCGGTGGCCTCTCCGCGGCGCCGTGGGCCCGCGCCCTCGAGGGCGTCGACCACATCGATCCGGACCTGACCCTCAAGGGCCTCGCGATCCTGCATGCCGAAGTCTCGGGCGGCGTCCCACTGGACCTGGGGATGGCATGACAAGCGGTCGTGGCGGCGGTCGGCTGGACGGGCGCCTGATCGGACTCGGGGTGACGGGCTCGATCGCCGCCTACAAGGCCGTCGAGCTCCTGCGAGCCCTGCGCGCGGAGGGCGCGGACGTGTCCGTCATGCTCACGCCATCCGCCACCCGGTTCGTGGGGCCGCTCACCTTCGCCGCGCTGTCACGCCACCCGGTCGAGACGGACCTGCTCGAGCTCCTGCCGGACGGGCGGATCGGGCACATCGTTCTCGCCGACACGGCCGACGCGATCGTCGTGGCCCCCGCGACCGCCCACTGGCTGGGCGCGATGGCAAGCGGCCTCGCCGGCGACGTCGTGACCGCGACCTGCCTCGCGACGAGCGCCCCCCTCGTCGTCGCACCGGCGATGGACGGTGACATGTGGACCCATCCCGCGACCCGGGCCAACGTCGCGCGCCTGCGCGACGACTTCGGCTACCGGATCGTGCCGCCGGGCGACGGCCCGCTCGCGTCCGGCCAGTCCGGCGTCGGCCGCCTAGCCGAGCTCGATGCGATCGTGGATGCTGTCGTCGAGGCCGTCGCGGACCGACCGGTCCGAGCCGCCGATCCCGCGGCTCGACCGCCGTTCGTGGCGCCGGTGCACGACGCGGACCTCGAAGGCCGGCACATCGTCGTCACGGCGGGCGGCACGCGCGAGGCGATCGATCCCGTGCGATTCATCGGCAACCGCTCCACCGGCAAGATGGGCGTCGCGATCGCCCAGGCCGCACTCGACCGCGGCGCCCGGGTGACCCTCGTCGCGGCGAACGTCGAGGTGCCGCTGCCCGACCGCGCGACGATCGTCCGCGTCGAGTCGACTGCCGAGCTGCGGTCCGCACTCCTCACGCTCGCGCACGCCGGCGCCCGAGCGGCCGGCTTCGATGCCCTGGTCATGGCAGCGGCCGTCGCCGACTTCCAGCCGAGCCACACGGTCGACCACAAGCTCGAGCGCGGCGCGGCGATGACGCTCGCCCTCGAGCCGACGCCGGACGTCCTCAAGCAGATCGGCCGGATCGTCCATGGGCTCGACGGTGAGGGCGCCCCGACACGGGATGCCGTCGAACCGCAGCCCTACCTCGTCGGGTTCGCGGCGGAGACCGGCTCGCTCGACCGGGTCGCGGCCAAGCTCCAGCGCAAGGGCGTGGACCTGATGGTCGCCAACGACGTCGCGGAGGCGGGTTCGGGCTTCGGCACCGACACGAACCGGGTGGAATTCCTCGACCGCGACGGCGGCCACGAGGCGCTGCCCCTCCTCACCAAGCGCGAGGTCGCGGACCGCCTCCTGGATCGGGTCGCCGCGGCGCTGGACGCGCGGGACGCAGCCGCGCAGACTTCCCCCAGCCCACCTCACAGCCTGGAGCCGGCATGAGCGCCACCGCAGACACACCCCGTCGCCTGACCGTCCTCGACATCGCGAAGCTCTACGCCGATGGCGCGCGCATCCCGATGCTCACCGCCTACGACTACCCGACCGCCAGGATCCTCGATGCGGCCGGCATCCCGATGCTCCTCGTCGGCGACTCGGTCGGCCAGGTCATGCTCGGCTATGAGACGACCGTCAGCGTGACGATGGCCGAGATGGTCCATCACACCAAGGCCGTGGTCCGCGGCACGAAGCACGCCCTCGTCGTCGCGGACATGCCGTTCCTGTCCTACTCCTCGCCCGAGGAGGCGATCGAGAACGCCGGGATCTTCATGCGTGAAGCCGGCGCCCAGGCCGTCAAGGTCGAAGGCGGCATCCGGACCGCCCGCGTCATCGAGACCCTCGTCCGGGCCGGGATCCCGGTCATGGGCCACATCGGGCTCACACCGCAGGCGATCAACACGTTCGGCAAGGTCAAGGTCCAGGGCAAGAACCGCGACCAAGCGCGCGCCGTCATCGCTGACGCCCAGGCCGTCCAGGAGGCCGGCGCCTTCGCGATGGTGCTCGAGCTCATCCCGGCCCAGTTGGCCGCCGCGATCACGGAGCGCCTGCACATCCCGACCATCGGCATCGGGGCCGGGGCCGGCTGCAGCGGCCAGGTCCAGGTCATCACGGATCTCATCGGTCTCGGCGACTTCGTCCCGCGCCACGCCCGGCCGTACGCCCAGGTGGGACAGGCGATCAAGGACGCCGCCGCGGCCTGGGCGACGGATGTCGCCGCGGGCACGTTCCCGGGCGACGCGGAGTCGACCCAGATGGACGAGGCCGTGCTCGACGAGGTCCTGGGCCGGGGCGTCCCGGACCGGGCGAGCGGCACGATCCCGATCGGCGGCATCCCGCTCGATCGCGACCTCTAGCGCCCGCCCACCGGACGTTGACCCGCATCCTTCGGACCCGCGCCGAGCTTCGCGACGCCCTCGCCACCGCTCCACGGCCCGTCGGCCTCGTCCCGACCATGGGCTGGCTCCACGACGGGCATCGCGCGCTGATCGCCCGGTCCCGGGCCGAGGACGCCACGACCGTCGTCTCGATCTTCGTCAACCCGCGCCAGTTCAACGTCGCGGCGGACTTCACCCAGTACCCGCGAAACGAGGCGCGCGATCTCGCCGCCTGCGAGGCCGAAGGGGTGGACCTCGTGTTCGCGCCGCCGGTCGACGAAGTCTTCCCGCCCGGCTTCGATACGACGGTCTCGGTCGGGGCGATCGCCGAGCCGCTCGAGGGGTCCGCCCGACCCGGCCACTTCGACGGGGTCGCCACGGTGGTCGCGATCCTGTTCGGGCTCGTCGGCGCGGACCGCGCGTATTTCGGCCAGAAGGACGCCCAGCAGGTCATGGTCATCCGCCAGATGGCGCGCGACCTGGCCATCCCGACGCGGGTCATCGCCTGTCCGACGATCCGCGAGTCGGACGGCCTCGCGATGTCGTCACGGAACGTCCACCTGAGCCCGGCCGAGCGAGCCGCCGCCCCGGTCCTCCACCGGGCGTTGCTCGCGGCGCACGACCGCTGGGCCGCCGGCGAGCGCGACGCAGACGTGCTGCGAACCGTTGTGCGCGAGATGATCGCGGCCGAACCGCTCGCGGTCATCGACTACGTGTCGTGCGCCGACGGCGTGACCCTCAAGGAACTGGGCCACGTCACCGGCCCGGCGTTGCTGTCGCTCGCCGTCCGGTTCGGGACGACTCGCCTCATCGACAACGAGCCGCTGACCGCGGACCCGGATCCGGCTTACTGAGGCGTGCTGGTCGCCGGTCTACGGATCCTCGTCGCCTATCTCGTCTTCTACGCGGCCCTTGGCTCGGCCTATCCGTTCCTGCCCGTCTTCTACAAGGACATCGGGCTCGAGCTCGATCAGATCGGCCTGCTGATCGCGGTCCAGGCGACACTCATGCTCCTCTTCAGCCCGCTCTGGGGTGGCCTGTCCGACCGGTTCCCACGGTCACGCCTGACACTGCCGCTCGCCGCCGCCATCGCCACGTTCGGCGCGACCGCCCTGTACCTCGCCCTTGGGTTCCTGGCCGTCCTCGTGGCGTCACTCGTGCTGTTCATCGGCCTCGCGGGCGTCAGCCCGATGCTGGACGCACGGACGCTGGAGACGCTCGGGCCGGAGCGCCGTCACCGGTTCGGCCAGGTGCGGGCGTTCGGATCGCTGGCGTTCGTGGTCGCGACCCTGATCGTCGGCGTGCTCCTCGACGGCTACGGACCGCGCTCGCTGTTCTGGGTCTACATCCCGATGCTGGCCCTGACGGTCATCGTCACCGCCACGATCCCGCGGCGCGGGGCCGGTCGCTCGGTCAGCCTGCGCAGCGGCGCGGCCCGGATCCTGTCGGTGCCCGGTGTCCCGCTGTTCCTCGCCGGCTTCGTCGTCGTGTGGGCCGCGCTGACCGGGACCAACACGTTCTATTCGATCCAGGTGGTCGCCATCGGCGGGACGGGGGCGCAGGTCGGGCTCATCTGGGCGATCGGCGCGACCGTGGAAGTGCCGATCATGTACGTCTTCCCGCGCCTCGCGAAGCGCGTCGGGGCGGAACGCCTTCTCGTGCTCGGGGCCATGTCGTTCGCGCTGCGGACCGGGCTGTCGGCCTTCGCCACGGACCCGCTCCAACTCCTCGCCATCGCGCCCCTGGAGGGCGTCGGGTTCGCCTGTGTATTCGTGGGCGGGGTGACCGTGCTGGCCGCCCGCGCCCCGGCCGGGACCACCGGAACCGCCCAGGGCATCCTCACCAGTGGCTCCGGCCTCGCGACGATCATCGGGTCCACGGTGGGCGGCGCCATCGCGGCGGTCATCGGGATCCCCGGGCTCTTCCTCATCTGCGCGGCCGTGTCGATACTCGGGTCCGCCATCATCGCGATCGCCATCGTCCTGCCGGGGCGGCCGGACGCCGGTCGGGGCGGGGCCGCGCCGCTCAGCCCGGCGGGCTGACCTCGGTCGCGACCGCGAGGATCCGGTCGATGAACAGGTGCTCCCAGACGAGCGCCTTGATCTCGGCGATCTTTCCGGCATCGGCGGGATGGGTCTTCACCAGCAGGTCATGGACCGCCGAAGCCACGATGTATGTGTCCTCGGGAACGAGCGTCGCGAACAGGTCGGCGCTGCGGATGGCGTCGACGGTGGCTGCGCTCGGGGCATAGCCGCCGGTCAGTACGAGGCCGATGGCGTCGCTCCCCTCCTCCGCCCCGTCGTGATGGGCGCGGACGATGGCCGCGATCACGTCGGCCCGGTCGCCCGGCACGATGACGAGGCTGCGCGGGCCGATGCGCTGGAGCATGTGCTCGGGCTCCATCGCGCCGATCGCGACACCGCCGATGACCTGGTCCAGGTCGGGCCCCGCGTGGAGCGTCTCGCCGTGGACGCCCTCGAGGACCATCGCGAGGGTCGGGTTCGAGAGGATGGGCCGATACGGCAGGACGCCGAGCAGCGGGATGCCGTGGCGGGCCAGTCCCAGCTCGAGGGTCCGGGCCAGGCCCGGCTTGGCATCGAGGTCGACCTTGTTGACGATGGCGCCGGCGACCTGCACGCCATGGCGCTCGAAGAGGGCCGCGTTGAGCACGATCTCGTCGATCGGCCGCCCGACGCCGCCTTCGGAGACGATGACGGCCGGCGCCCCGAGCATCGCCGCCACGACCGCATTCGACAGCCCGACGACCGCCCCGACGCCGGCGTGGCCCGTCCCTTCGATGAGCAGGATGTCGCGGTCGGCGGCAAAGGTGGCGTGGGCCGCGCGGATCCGCTGCGGAAGGTCCTCGACGACGCGCCCCTCGATGTACGACTGGGTGAAGCCGCGCGGGATGTGGACCGGGCTCATCCGGGCGAGCGGCTCGGTCAGGCTGAAGACGCTCTTCATGAGGACCGCATCCTCGTCGGCAGGGACGCCCTCCTCGATGATCGTCCGCTGGCCGACCGGCTTCATGAACCCGGTCGAGAGGCCGCGGCGCTCGAAGCCGTCCATGACCCCGAGGCTGACCGTGGTCTTGCCCCGGTTCTGGCCGGTCGCGGCGAGGTAGATGTGGCGCATCGTCAGGAGGCGGACCGGGCGGACCAGCCTTGGGTCGACCGGGCCGGGCCGGCGGCGGCCATCAGCCGTGCGTGGCGGTCTTGCGCTCGATCTGGGCGACCGCGTCGCGGAGGCGCGTGAGGGTCTCCTCGTCCACGGCATCCGGCTCCAGGTACGGCCCAAGGCGCTCCATGACGTCGACGATGAGCCCGAGGAAGACGCTCGCGTCCGCGACGAAGAACTGCGGCTCGTTGTTGTAGCGCACGAGCGTGAGCCGACCCTGGAGCACGCGACGGTCGTCGACATGCGCGACCTGGGTCGCGAAGTTGTGGCCCTGGATCCCGTCGGGGTTGTTGAGGAAGTTCAGGGCGTTGTCGATGGCCAGGCCGAACCGGGCCCGCCAGGCCACGAGGCGCTCGTGCACCTCGGACGGGATGCGCACCTCGGCGACCTCGTCGAAGACCTCCGGCGCCACCGTCAGGAGCCCGACCAGCGTCGTGCCGGCGCGCGGCCCGAGCATCACCTGGAGGGAGCGCTCCAGCGTGAACACCTCGGAATCGAAGCGCGGACTCGTGATCACGTCCGTCAGCAGGTCCTCGACGTTGTCGAGGATGCCCGGCTCCGCGACCGCGTTCGCCAGGTGGAGGATCTCCTCCTTGAACAGGAACTTCTCTTCGTGGTCCAGCATGCCCGGGATGGTAGCACCGAGGGTGCGGCGGCCGAAGCGCGGCAAGCGTGACGCTTCCGCTGGAGGCTCCCGGACCCCCGTGTGCACCACGTGACCATATCGACCAACGGACCGTCCTCGTTTGCCGGATGGTGCGTGTGATGCACGGCACGGACAGCGCCGGCCTCGTCGTGAGCCTCGCGGTGCACCTTGTGCACAGGACGATGAAGCAGGACGCGCAGGGTGTCCGATATGGTCACCACATGCACCCCATTGCGGCCGCCGCGTGAGGAGGATCCCGATGGATGTCCGGCGCGCCACAGCAGCCGATGCCGAGACGCTGACCGAGTGCATCGCGCTCGCCTTTGCCGAAGATCCGATCTGGTCGATCGCGCTCCGGCGAGGAGATGGGAGGACCGACCACGTCCGCCCGTATTGGCAGGCCTCCGTCGAGGCAGCCCTCCGATTCGAGACCGTCTTCGTGGCCGACGAGGGAGCGGCCGTGGCGGTCTGGATCCCGCCCGGCGAGGAGGAGTTCAGCGACGACCAGGCAACGGCGATCGACGTCCTGGTCGAGCGGTCCCTGGATCCACGGTCGTACCGCGCCATCCACGAGCTCTACGACCGGTTCAGCGCATCGCGGGCGGGCGCGCCTGGACCGCACGCCTACCTGAGCCTCCTGGCGACGCATCCAGCCCACCGGGGTCGCGGGATCGGGCAGGCGCTGTTGGCCGCGAACCTGACGACCTTCGATGCCAAGGGAACGCCCGCCTACCTGGAATCCACCAACCCGGCCAACGACCACCGCTACGAGCGTGCCGGCTTCCGGCGGATCGGCGGGTTCGGTGCCGTCCTGGACGACGCCCGAGTTACGGCGATGTGGCGACCGGTCGGTGGTGCTGGCGGCGTCTGACCGATCGTCGGACCGGCCGAGCCCGCCGGGACCGGCCGAGGCCGGCCGGGCATGGTGAAGCCCCGTGCCGGCGGACCGGACGGGGCTTCGAGCCAGTCTGTGGTGATGTCGACTTACGGGTACAGGCCGCGCATCTCCATCGCATCCGCGACGCGCTTCACGGCCACGAGGTAGGCCGCGGTCCGCATGTTGCACTGCTCGCGGCGCGCGACCGCGAGGACCTCGGAGAAGGCCTTGACCATGATCTCCTTGAGCTTCGCGTTGACGACGCTCTCGCTCCAGTGATCGCGGTTGAGGTCCTGGACCCACTCGAAGTAGCTGACCGTGACGCCACCGGCGTTGCACAGGATGTCCGGGATCATGAACTTGCCGTTCTTGAACATGATCACGTCGGCTTCCGGGGTCGTGGGGCCGTTCGCCGCCTCGGCGATGAGCCGGGCCTTGACGTTGCCGGCATTGCGCTCCGTGATCTGGTTCTCGAGCGCGGCCGGGATCAGGATGTCGCAGTCGACTTCGAGGACCTGGGCGTTGCTGATATCGGTCGATCCCGGGAACCCCTGGACCGTGCCGTGCTCCTGCTTCCAGGCCACGACCTTGGCGATGTCGAGCCCACCGGCAGCGTGGATCCCGCCGGTCGAGTCGGAGACCGCCACGACCGTGGCGCCCTCGTCGCAGATCAGACGGGCGGCGATGGAGCCGGCGTTGCCGAAGCCCTGGATGGCGACCCGCGCCTTGGGCAGCTCCATCCCGAGGTGACGGGCAGCTTCGACGATGCAGAAGACGGTGCCGCGAGCGGTCGCCTCGTTGCGACCCTCGGACCCACCCAGGCTGATCGGCTTGCCCGTGACGACACCCGGGACCGTGTAGCCGGCATGCATGGAGTACGTGTCCATCATCCAGGCCATGATCTGGGCGTTCGTGTTGACGTCCGGCGCCGGGATGTCCTTCTCGGGCCCGACGAGGATCTCGATCTCGGTGAAGAAGCGGCGGGTCAGGCCCTCCAGCTCCTTCTGGCTGAGCTGCTTCGGGTCGACGATGACGCCGCCCTTGCCGCCGCCATACGGGATGCCGACGACCGCGCACTTCCAGGTCATCCACATCGCGAGGGCCTTGACCTCATCGAGGGAGACGTCCTGGTGGTAGCGGATGCCGCCCTTCGCCGGACCGCGACCCAGGTTGTGCTGGACGCGATAGCCGGTGAAGACCTTGACGGAACCGTCGTCCATGTGGACGGGGAAATGGACAGTGAACTCGCGACGCGGCTCGCGCAGGACGAGGCGCATCCCGGGATCGAGATCCAGGCGTTCGGCCGCAAGGTCGAACTGGCTCTGGGCGACTTCCCAGGCGTTGATCGTCGCGGCGACGTGCTCGGTGGTCATGGAGTGGAGAACCTCCGGGGCGGGTGGACCTTCGCGGCCACCTCATCGGTGTGGGCCGTCTCCCGGACGACCCCACGGGGCGCATCGACCGGTCCGATGGGACCGTTGGTGACCGACGACGCGCGACTCATGCCCCCCGAGTATACCGCCAGACCCGACCAGGGCGCCGGTACGGTGGTACCAGCCCGCAACATCCCTGCAACCTTGCCGCAACGTGCGACGGACGTAGTCAGGCCCGGTACAGGACGGCCGCTCCGACGCAACCCGGGCCCAGGTGCGGACCGACGGACGGCCCGACGAGTTCGATGGTGACCGCCGACGGATCCAGATCCGGGACACGGGCGAGGACCTGGTCGCGGAACGCCTCGACGTCCGGGCTGACTGTGTGCAGGATCGAGAGCCGCTCGATGGGGCGCTCGCAGATGATGTCGAGCAGGCGCTCGCGCGCCTTCGACCGCGTCCGGACCTTGTCGGCGGTCTCGACGACGCCGTGTTGGACCCGGATGATCGGCTTCACCGAGAGCAGTGTCCCGATGGCCGCCTGCGCCCCGCTGATCCGCCCGCCCTTCTTCAGGTACTCGAGGGTCTCGAGGGCGACGACCATGATCATGTCGCGGGCGCGAGCCTCGAGGATCTCGGCGATCTCGCCCGCCGGGCGGCCCTCCGCCGCCAGCTCGACCCCCATCCGCGCCAGGATGCCCTCGGCCATCGACGCACCCATCGAATCGACGACGTGGATCTCGCGGTCCGGCAGCATATCCCGGGCGATCTGGGCGCTCTTGAGCGTGCCCGACAGTTGGTCGGCGACATGGATCGACACGATCGCCTCGGCGCCGGCGGCGAAGGCGGCCTCGTAGGCCTCCTTGAACTCGCCCGGCGACGACGCCGCCGTCTTCGGCCACGGGGCGTCAGGCGCCACCATCCGGTCCCAGAAGGCCTGCGTCGAGAGCTCGGTCCCGGCCTTGAACGTCTCCGAGCCGAAGGTCACAAGCAACGGGATGACCGAGATACCCCGCGCGGCGGCTTCGGCCATGTCCAGGTCCGAGGCGGAATCGGTGAAGATCGCGACGCGACTCAAGGTCGTGCTCCCTCTGGCGGTCTTGCGGCGACTTGCCGACGGTCGTGGCCCGGATGTCCCGGGCATGATACGGGCCGGGTCCAGCCGTCGGCGGAGCCGCTACCCTGTCCGCCATGGATCGCTCCCTGACCGCGGTACTCGTCGGCACGTTCACGCTCCGGTTCAGCACCGGCCTGACGGGCTCCATGCTGGCGTTCTACCTGGCCCACCTCGAGCAGCACGGCGGCCCGTCGGTGGACGGCACGATCGTCGGCCTGTACGCGGCGACGTTCTACCTCGCCGAGCTCGTCCTGTCACCGATGTTCGGGATCCTGTCGGACCGGATCGGTCACCACCGGGTCATGACGTTCGGCCCGATCTTCGGCGGGGTCGCCGTCATCCTGACGGGCCTGACCACCAACCTCGTGCTGCTCGGCGGGACGCGGATCCTCGAAGGCGCGTCGGGCGCCGCCAGCGTCCCGTCGATCCTGGGGTTCATCGCCCTCGCCACGGCCGGCAACGAGGTCATGCGAGGCAAGACAGCCGCCCGCTTCGAGGGCGCGACCCTGGCCGGGCTCGGGCTCGGGGCGATCGTCGGCGTGAAGCTGTTCGAGTTCATCGGGCCGACGGCGTTCTTCCTGAACGCGATCCTCTACGGCGTCTCGTTCCTCATCTACAAGTTCGGCGTCCAGGACCCAGCCGGCGAACAGGAGTCGGTCGCCGGCGAGCACATCCGCGTCAGCCGATACCTCGAGCTCATCCGCACGTCGCATGTCTGGCTGCTCGCCCCGACCTGGATCGCCATCAACGCGGCGATCGGCGTGTGGCTCAGCCAGTCCGTCTTCCAGCTGGCCAAGGGCGACCCGCGGTTCCCCGATCAGGTGCTCATGGGCGGGTTCACGGCCAACCAGATCACGATCGGGGCGATCATCATCGCGGCCGTGTTCGGGGCCGGCCTGCTGTACTGGGGCAACCGGTTCAAGACGCTGCGGCGGACGACGATCATCGGCTACGGCGTCATCGGTGGCGGCGTGCTCGTGGTGGCCGGCCTCATCGTGAACCACCTCGCGACGACGCTCCCGCTCGTGGCCGTCGCGGCGGGTCTCGTGGCGGCCGGCGGCCTGTTCGTACTCGCCGGCGCGACACCGGCCGCGCTCGGCCTGCTGGCCGACATGTCGGAGCGATTCCCGTCGGACCGCGGCGCGATCATGGGCCTGTACTCGGTCTTCCTCGCGCTCGGCCAGATCACCGGCAGCCTCATCGGGGGTGTCGCCGCCGACTGGCGCGGCATCGATGGCATGTTCATCGCCACGCTCGCCCTGCTCGGCGTCGCGGTCATCCCCCTCGCCCAGTTGCGCGCACAGGAGCATCTCCTCGACGGTGGCGGGCTCGGGACCGGCGGCACCCCGGCCGTCTCCACGGACTCGGCGGCTACGTGACGATGGGCACCCCCTGGACGCCGGTCCCGCTCGTCCGAGGGACCCACGGCGCGGTCGTCGCGCCGCACCATCTCGCGACGGCGGCCGGGCTCGCCATCCTGCGCGCCGGCGGCAGCGCGGTGGACGCGGCGATCGCCACGAACGCGGTCCTTGGGGTGGTGATGCCCAGCGGCTGCGGCATCGGTGGCGACGCGTTCTGGCTCATCTGGGACGAGGCGACCGGACGCCAGACCGCCCTCAACGGATCTGGCCGGGCGCCGGCCGGGGCCGATGCGGCGGGGCTGCGTGCGGCCGGCCTGCGAGAGCTCCCGCGGGGCGGGCCGCTGAGCGTCAGCGTGCCCGGGGCGGTGCGCTCGTGGGGCGATGCGCACGCCCGTCATGGGCGGCTCGACCGGTCGGCCATCCTGGCACCGGCCATCGAGCTGGCACGGGCCGGCTTCCCGGCGTGGGACGGGTTCATCAACGCGGTCGAAGGGACCGCCCCGCGGGTGCTCGCCGACATCGGCCCGGGCGCCGGCTTCTTCGAGGTCTACCGACCCCACGGCCGGGCCTGGCGCCCGGGCGAGCGCGTCCGGCTGCCGGCCCTCGCCGCCACGCTGGAAACGCTGGCGTCGGAAGGCTTCGATGCCCTGTACGACGGCGACCTGGGCGAGCGGCAGGCGCGCGGCCTCGAGGCGGCCGGCAGCCCGATCCGCATCGGTGACCTGCGCGGCCACGGCTCCACCTGGGGCGAACCGATCGCCACCGACTACCGCGGTGTCCGGGTCACCTCCCATCCACCGAACAGTTCCGGCCTGGTCGCGCTCGAGATCCTCGCCATCCTCGCTCGCTCCGAGGCCCCGCCGGCGTCGGCGTTCGGGCCGGAGGGCGTGACCGATCCGGCCTGGATCCACCGCGGCATCGAAGCGTCCAAGCTGGCGATGGCCGATCGCGACGCGTACCTGACCGACCCGACGTTCCGGGACGTGCCGGTCGACCGGTTGCTGGGCGCCGAGCACGCGACCGAGCTGGCCGCCCGGATCGACCCGCGACGCGCGGCGCGGCCACCGGCGGCGACCAACCCTTCCGGCGGCGGCACGATCTATCTCGCGACGGTGGACGCGGACGGGAACGCCGTGAGCCTCATCGAGTCGAACTACCTGGGCTTCGGCTCCGGTGTCGTGGATCCGGCGACCGGCATCCACTACCAGAACCGGGGCAGCTACTTCAGTCTCGATCCGGACCACACGAACGTCCTCGAGCCCGGGAAGCGGACCCTGCACACGCTGCTCCCCGGGATGCTATTCCGGGCCGGCGAGTCGCGGCCGTGGATCGTGGCCGGCTCGATGGGCGGCGATGCCCAGCCGCAGATCCACGCCCAGTTCGTGTCGGCCGTCGTGGACGGCGGACTGGATGTCCGGACGGCGGTCGCCGCACCGCGCTGGTATGTCGAACCGCCGGACCACTTCCAACCCCCGGTCGAGGTCCGCCTCGAGCCGCGCCATGGCGCCGGCATCGCCGCAGCGCTCGAGGCGCTCGGGCATCCGGTCACGCTCACGGCGGCGTTCGACAGCGGACTCGGACACGAGCACGCGATCGAGCTCGTCGGGGGCGGGCCGGCAGATCCGGACGGCTCGCTGGCCGCCGCGACCGACCCGCGCAGCGCCGGCCTGCCCGCCGTCTGGTAGGGCGTCCGCCGGGGTTCTGCCGAGCCTGCGCCATATGCGATACTCCGGCGGCCG
>Ga0302322_100000770_pt1 | contig 25065 bp, 21 predicted proteins | sample Fen_T0_2_FD_203757 | JGI IMG/M metagenome (GOLD analysis project Ga0302322, IMG submission 203757) | Peat permafrost microbial communities from Stordalen Mire near Abisko, Sweden - Fen_T0_2 | ecosystem: Environmental > Terrestrial > Soil > Wetlands > Permafrost | place: Sweden: Abisko...
GGGTTTTACCTTCGTCGGCAGTAACCAGCCAGTCGGTACAAACCACGCCGTCAAATCCGTATTTCTTGCGCAGCAAATCGGTAATTAAATATTTATTGTAGCTGTTTCCTTCGTTTTCGCCGCTCACCTTATCCCTGCCGTACGAAATGGTATAATAGGGCATCACTGCCGATACCATTTTAGTTTTGCCTGAAAGTTTTAATGCGCCATCCACAAAGGATACCAGGTGCTCGTCAAAGTTATTGCCCGGGTACACAGCAAATTTGCCGTAAGCAAAATGGGCATCCCTTCCGCCTTCTTCGGGGCCGCCGCCCGGCCAGTGCTTCATCATGGCATTTACGCTTTGATAGCCCCAGCCATCTTTTATTTCAGCACCTCCTGTTGAAGTTTGAAAACCATCCACATATGCCCTGGCCATATCTGCATCCAATTGCGGGTCCTCGCCAAAAGTACCGTTAATGCGTGCCCAGCGCGGCTCGGAGCCCATATCGATCTGTGGCGATAATGCCGTAGAAATCCCCAATGCCCGGTATTCCTGCGCAGCTATATTGCCGAATTGCTGCGTTATAGCAGGGTCAAATGTGGCGGCAAGGCCCAGTTCATCGGGCCATTGCGAAATGGATCCGCCGGCCCCTGCGGTATACTCATAACCGGTATTTGCGCTGTGCCGCGGGTCGGAACTATTGTTGGCCGGGATCCCGAAGCCCGAGCCCTCTACCAATGCCTGAACATTATTATTCCAGCGTGCCGCCACTTCCGGCGACTTAACCGAAGTAATGAGCACATGCCGTAAATTATCCTTTATTAAAAAACTTTTTTGCTGATCGGATATATCGGCAGGATCAATCCCACCCTCATTGAATTTCTTCCCGTTATAAGTTCCGGCGCCAAACGGCCCGCCCGACATTGCCGGAATAGCCTGGTGCGCGCTGTATAGCATCAGGCCCGCAATCTGGTCGATGGACAACTGTGATGCAAGATCCCTGGCGCGTTCATCCACCGGGAGCCGCCAGTCTTCATATTTGTCCAGTTTGCCGTTTTTATTCAGGTCCTTAAATGCAAGGCCATCCACGGTTAAAATTTTTATACCCGACCTGGTTGAATAACCAAGTGTTGGCCCGCCGGCATTTTTTACCAAAACTATGCCCGAAGTATCCGCAGGTGTGGCGTACCATTTTATTGCCGGATCAAAATGGCCGGCAGCCAACATCCCGGCCAGCAAAGCCCCTGCAATTACGGCAGCCGAAAAACAGAGGATTGGAGATGAGCTAAAGTTCTTCTTCATAAATAAGCACAGGAATACACGTTAATAATTGGTTTTATTTAACAGGTTTATAATAAATAATGAGGTCAGTAGGTTTATTGTGTTTTATTGACACAATTAAAGGTAAATATATAAATAATTATAAAAAATCAGAATCGATTAATGGAAGGTAATTATAGATAAAAAGAAAGTTTTGGGCGATGAAAGCCTGAACCACTGATTAAATGACTTTTGTGATTCGCTGATGTCAACTTAACAAAGCAAGCACTTCATCAATGGCTCAAACCAATTACTGTTTCTTCGTCGCCTTAAAACTGCCGTTTGGCTGTATAAAAGTGGCCTCGGTTATTTTTGCAGCACCCGCGGGGCCAAACTGAAGGGAAAATCCGCTGAGTATTTTTATGGCGAATTTATCGCTGCCCAAGGGCACCAGTTCATAATCCGGCTGGCCGGGTACCAGTACAAACAGGGTTTTATTATCTTTTATATAAACCTTTGCGGTAATCCCGGCAAGTTCATATTCGCCCACATATTTTTGCAGTTCGGTGGCTGTAACTTTTTTGGCTTCTATTTCTTTGGTAAATATAATCGGTTTTAAACCACCTTCCAGTTGGCCTTCCACACCATCAATATCGCCCGATAAATTCATCCTGAATTGCAATTTCAGCTGGGCTGCTTCCGAGGTGTCGATCCCTTCTTTCGGGTCCACATCATACACGTCAAAAATATCGTAATTGGCATGCCTGAGCCAGAGGATGTGGGTAATCGTCTTTACAAACAGCGAATCGTTCCTGAGGTATAGTTTCATGGTGCCATAACCGGGGTTTTTATAATTGCCGGCAAAATCAGCCATGGGATGCGTGGCGGGGTGCTTTACTTCGGCAACTTTTTCTTTTTTGGCTTTTTCGGCTTCCTTTTTCCCTTTATCCGCATTGTGTTTCAGGTCCCCGTTCCAGTCAAAGTATTTCAGGTTCAGGATCCTGTCGGAGATCAGGTTTCTGACGATGCCGGGCACGGCTGAACCATTCTGGTTACTTAACACCACAATGCCGATGCTATCCGACGGGAAGAAACAAGTACTGGCCGAAAATCCGTCGATATTGCCGCCATGTTCCACCCGGTAATGCCCTTTGTACGAGCCCAGCATCCAGCCAAAGCCATAGTTGGCAAAATAAATATCCGGTTTCTCTTTACCCGGCAATGCGCCGTCGATAATGGATTGCGAGCTGATGGCCTGGTTGCGGAAACTTTCGGGGATAATTTCCTTGCCTTTATATTTCCCGTTGTTGATCCAGGCGGTAACCCATTTGGCCATATCCGCAACGCTGCTGTTGATAGCTCCCGCGGGCGACATGCCGTCGATATGGTAATACTCCAGTTTTTTAATGATGGAATCTTTTTTTACGCCATAGCCTATGGCAATATCTTCGGTCTTTTCCATTTCGGGAATGCTTACATCAGATCTTGTCATGCCCAAAGGCACAAAAAATTTCTCTTTAATATTATCTTCCCAGCTCTTGCCCGAAATATGCTTTACCACAGCCCCCTGCGCCGCATACATAAAATTATTGTATTGCCATTTTTGCCTTACGCCAAAGGTAGGTTCCATATACTGGATCCGCATGATCAGGCTATCGGTTGATGGTGTGTTAAAGAAATACCACGACAGGTCGTGCCGGGGCAACCCGGTGCGGTGGCTCATCATATCCCGCAGGGTGATGCCGTTGTTCATTGCATCGTTGTAAAACCTCAATTCAGGCAAATAATTGGTTACCGGCTTATCAATATCCAGCATGCCATCCTGTTGCAGTTTCCCGATTAAGCCGGCTGTAAATGCCTTACTGCATGAACCTATGGCAAAAAGTGTATTTGGTGTAACCGGCAACTTGCCGTTCACATCGCGGTAGCCGAAACCATTTGCGTAAACCACTTTGTTTTTTTCGATAACGGCGACGGCAAATCCTGCGGCATGCCATGTTTTCAGCACGCGGGCAAAGGCCGTATCCAGGCCTTTAAAACGGGGATCATTATTAACCACCGCCGTTTGCTGGGCAATGCCATGTAATGAAAATGCACAAAGCAGCAGGATGAGGAATTTTTTCATTGATCAGGGAATAAAGAGTGGGTTGAAAATTATTATCTAAAAATAGTTATTCGGACGAAACCTTTATGATTTTATCGAAATACTTTTTTTGCGGAGAACCGGAAGCATGATAAAAACAGGAATTTTTACCCATGGTGTTACTTTTATGTAAACAACTGCGTTATATAAATAATATAACAGGACGGCTGAAACTCCGATATTTTTTTATATCTATGTCCCCCCCCTTGTTACAACAACTAATCTCCCGCAACAAAATGAATGATCTTGAAGCATATTTCAACCAAAATAATAAAAGGGTAATTGATAAATGGCATCATTACTTCGAAATTTACGAGCGCCATTTTAGCAAATACCGGGATAAAGAGATTGTTTTGCTGGAGATTGGCACTTTCCAGGGCGGGAGTTTGCAAATGTGGAAACATTATTTTGGTGATAAAGCCAAAATTTACGGCATCGATATTAACCCCGACTGCAAACAGGTTGAAGAAGAAAACATCAAAATTTTTATTGGCTCGCAATCCGACCGCAACTTTTTAAGGGAATTGATCAAAGACATCCCTCCTATTGATATCCTGATAGACGACGGCGGCCATACCATGGAACAGCAGATCGTTTCATTTGAAGAGCTGTTTGATCACATTAAACCCGATGGCACCTATTTGTGCGAAGACCTGCATACTTCGTATTGGGACAGCTTTGGCGGCGGATATAAACTACCCGGCAATTTTATCGAATACTCCAAAGAGATGATAGATAAATTGAATGCCTGGCATTTTAAGAAAGCCACTGACCTGGAATCGTTTACCACATCAGTAAACTCCATGCATTACTATGACAGCATGCTGGTGATTGAAAAGCACCCGCGGGCAAAACCAACTTCGTCGACCACGGGCACGACTTATTTAACGAAAAGCGAAAACGCCGGAAAGAAGCGAAAAAAGCCGTCGTTTTTTAAGCGCCTGGTAAAATAATTGCCAAACGGATGAGTTTTCGTTCACGGCCCCCGGTGACGTTATGGTACTGTTGAACTAACGTTTACCTCTATTTAACTTATATTTGATTTTGCAGGTATAATAAATGGGCCAGGTAAGGGAAATAAAATGTCCGCATTGCGGCGAGTGGACTCTGTGGGCGGGCGGCATGGACGATCGCTGCCTGTATTGCGGTGGTTTTTTGGAGCCGCAGCGCTTCTCGCGCGAAGTGGAAAAAAAAGTAAACCAGGAACTTTTAAAAGAAAACGACTATCTTTTTATAAAGCCGGGCGACAGCGCTTTTGCCCGCTGGGTAAAAACCAGTCTGAATTCGATACGGTGGATGGCTTATTATGTCCAAATCGCGCTGTTTTTATTTGCAACCTTTTTGCTGGTGCTGTTAAGTTTGATGGCGGTTTAAATGAAAACATTGCTTAATCCCTGGTTTATTGCCGGCTGCCTGGTTTGGCTGATGATAAAAACAACGCGCATGCTGGGTTATCCCATACCCTGGTTAAATGATTATATTACTGATATTTTCGCTGTACCTGTAATTACCAATATCGGCCTTTGGCTGCAAAGGGTGTTTATCATTAAAAATAGTTATTACGTTTTATCGCCCTGGCAGGTAGTATTTATGGTAGTTTATATTAGCTTGCTTTTTGAGGGATTATTACCACTGCTCTCCAAAACCTATACCGCCGACTGGGTAGATGTACTGCTTTATTGTTTGGGTGGTTTGTTTTTTTATTTTTTTATGAATAAGCCTGTTATTCACGTCCGAAGAATAAAAATGTAAAATCACTTATCTCTTAACATTTATATTTGCGCATAACATAACACCGAAACCCTGATGTCAATATTCTCCATCTTTAAAAAAAATAAAGAAAAACAAGAAGTGCCGGAATGGGCTTCATTTTTTAATAAAAATGAATACAATGAGTTTCTAAGTGCAATTGAAGAATATTTCTATTCAAAGAATATCACATACAATCTTGACGACGGTTTTCTCAATGCCGGTCCAAATGATTTTGGATTTGACAAAATGGGATTAACAAATGTAGCCCAGGTTTGTAAACTTGATAAACCCAAAAGCTTTAAAGTAATAGTTAAAAAGCATTTTGAGGCTTTTATCAGAACGAATCAATTTGGCAGAGAATTTAAAAAAATCATCCACGATTATGAGAAAATAAAAGAGTATATCGCTGTTCGTCTTTATCCCGACGACTATGTACCAAAAGCAGCGAAAGATATTTCGATGAGTAAAAATTTTGCAGGTGACATAATTGCTCTATTGGTTTTTGATCTGCCGGATAGTGTACAGAATATTACTTCTAACGATGCCAATAAATGGAACAAGTCATTTGATGAATTATTTGAAACGGGGATACAAAATATAAAAAGCAAGTATCCTTTGGATATTTCAAAACAGCAATTCGATGAATTTGCTATTTGGTTCGTTCAGGGGGATCACTTTTTCACCCCAAATATTGTATTTGATTTCGAACACCAACAAAAGTTAATGGGCACTTATGGGTCATTGATCGGGATTCCTCACCGGCACGCAGTTATAATTTATCCAATTGAAAATATTGCAGTCGTGAATGCGATAAATGCGCTGATTCCTACTGTTTACGGAATGAACAATGAAGGGCCAGGTTCAATTAGCAACAACATTTTTTGGTATAAAGATGGGCACTATGAAAATCTGCCCTATAAAATTGAAGATAACAAAATACAGTTTGATCCCCCGGAAAATTTTGTTGACTTATTAAACACGTTAGAATCAGTAGAATAAATTTTTCATTTCTGTATACTTAGCGCTCCTGTCGGGCACTTTGCTACCTGCTCTTTTATTTCCTGGCTGGTGGCGCCGTCCATATTTACCCATGGCCTGGCGTTGGGGTTAAAAACGGTTGGCAACTGCGTGGCGCAGCGGGCGGCATGGCGGCAAAGTTCGGGCTTCCATACTACGGTGATGTCATCATTGGTATAGGTGTGCATTTCCTTATCTTCATTTGCGCTAAAAGCAAACGTGCGTATGTGTATCTCACCTTCCAGCAGTTTGGATATGGGGCAGGCCTTTGCAATCTGGATCAAATGTTCGCGCTGCTCGTCAGTTACCGGTGTTTTAAAATCAAGGTCGCGGTCAATCACCGTAACCTTTTTGCCATCCTTTTCTTCAAAATACATATTTACTGACGCCGCTATTTCGGGGACGTCCCAGCCCTTCCGGTCGATATACATCCTGAGGGTTGCCAGTGTGCAGGAAGCGAGTGATGACAGCAATAAAGTGTAAGGATCGGGGCCAAGATCCTTACCGCCGGCGGCCGCCGGCTCATCGGCAATAAACTTGCCATGACGCCATTCAACGGTGCATTTATATTTTTCGGTCCCGATACGGGATACAATGGGGTGGTCGAGCGCGTACTTCATTATTTTTCAGGTTAATTTTCTATTTGTCAAAACCCAACCATGATCCAAAATCCGCAAACCATGAACCATTAACTATGATCCATGAACTATGAACCAAAAAGCACATCGGCAAATGCAGGAGTAATATCGAATATTTTTTTGGCAAAAGGACAAAGCGGCAATATTTTCAGCTGCTTTTCCCGTGCATAAACAACACCCGCCTTTACCATCTGTAAGCCAAGGCCTTTGCCTTCATACTGGTGGTTAACTTCGGTATGATCGATGATCATTTTACCCGGCCCGGGAAAGATATAGTGCATTAACGCTATTTCTTTTCCTTCGTCCTCTATATAAAAAGTACCGCGTTTGCCGTCGTTTTTGTTTTGTATTTCCATCCGGTATGCTCTTCTTTCCTAAAATTAAAACTTCATTTCCGGTAAAAATAAAGAATAATCCTTACTTTTAAATATATGGAAGCAGTAACCGTTTCAACGCTTAAGTCTTTTGAAGCTTTAAAAAATGTGCCCGATGATCAGTTGCAATGGCTTATCGATAACAGTACAGTCAACATGTTTGCCGATGGTGAATATTTAACCACCCAGGGGCAGCCGCTTGCCGGGCCGCATTTTATAATAAAGGGCCGGATCGTTCTTTATTTCGTGCAAAATGGTAGCCGGCGCGAAATAGCCACCATCCACCCGGGCGACATTTCAGGCTACCTGCCCTATTCGCGCGGCATTACGGCCACCGCCAGCAGCCAGGCGATTGGTGAAGTGCAGATCATGTCATTCCCTACCGAAAGGATCCGGGAAATGATAAAAGACCAGTTTGAACTTACCCAGGCCCTGGTGCATGTGATGAGCAACCGGGTGCGCGAATTCACTGCTATGCAGCAGCAAAATGAGAAGATGATGGCGCTGGGAAAACTTTCCGCCGGTTTGGCCCACGAGCTGAACAACCCGGCATCCGCCATTGTGCGGGAGTCAGTCTCGCTCCTGGAACATCTAAAGATGGAACCTACAAGCTTCAAAAAGGTGATCGCCATACAAATGAGCGCCGACCAGATTGACGCAGTAAACAGTGAGCTCTTCAGGCTGCTGGCCGTGAAGGACAACCAGGAGTTGCCGCTTAAAGAACGCACCAAACGTGAAGAAGAAATAACCGGCTGGCTTGAAGAACACAACATTGAAAACAGCTACGACCTGGCCGAAAATTTTGTAGATTTCGGTTTTGGCGTAGATAACCTGGAAGCATTTTGCAGCCATATCCCGGCAAACTATTGTTCGCCGGTTTTTAACTGGATAGGGAACCTGCTGACGACAGAAAAAATGGTGCAGAATATCCAGGAGTCGTCGCGCAGGATTGCGAACCTGGTTAACTCGGTTAAGGTATTTACTCATATGGACCGCGGATATGACAAGCAATATGCCGACATCCACATCGGAATAAAAAACACTTTGATGATGCTGATCTACCGGATAAAAAAAGGCAACATCACCATGGTAAAGGAATTTGACCTGACCCTGCCGCCGGTAAACGCCATGATAGGGGAGCTAAACCAGGTTTGGACGAATTTAATTGACAATGCCCTTGATGCCATGGAACCAAACGGTAAAGGCACCCTAACTATAAAAACCGAAAGGGACAGGCAATTTGTGCAGGTTTTTATTATAGATGATGGCCCGGGTATACCCGAGGAGATAAAATCACGGATCTTTGACCCATTCTTTACAACCAAGGAAATGGGCAAGGGAACAGGCATGGGCCTGGAAGTGGTGCAGCGGATTGTGCACCAGCATAATGGCTCCATAAAACTAAAATCGGTACCGGGACGAACGGAATTTATTGTTTGCTTCCCGATTGACGGGTGATAAGTCGAAAGTCTGAAGTCGAAAGTCCATAGTCCTTTTTTGACTCAAGACTCGCGACTTTTGACTCAAGACTATCTAATTTTAAAATTCTACACTATAAAACATGGAACGCCCAATAATATTTTCGATAGATGATGACCCGCAGGTGTTGCGTGCAATAAGCCGCGACCTGCGAACGATGTACGGAAAGGAGTTTAAAATTTTGAGTACAACATCGGCTAATGAAGCGCTGGACAGTTTAACCGACCTGAAAAACAGTTCGGATGTGGTGGCGCTGTTTGTTTGCGACCAGCGCATGCCCGAAATGGAAGGCACTGCGTTTTTAGCGAAAGCCATAAAGATCTTTCCGGATGCCAAAAGGGTTTTGCTTACAGCCTACTCGGATACCGAAGCGGCCATCAAGGCGATTAATGATGTTCAGCTGGATTACTACCTGATGAAACCATGGGACCCGCCCGAAGAAAAACTTTACCCGGTATTAAACGACCTCCTTGACGACTGGCAAGGTAATTATATCCCCGAATTTAAAGGGATAAAAGTGGTTGGCTATCAATTTTCGCCGCAATCACACGTGATCAAAGACTACCTGGCCAGCAACCTGATCCCCTACAGGTGGTTTGATGTCGACAAAAATCCTGAGGCCAGGCAAAAACTGGAACTTAACAAGATCAGCGAGGATCAATTGCCCCTGATTGTTTACGAGGACGGCAGTGTTGCCTGTCAGCCCACTATTCGCCAGATAGCTGAAAAGGTGGGTACAAACCCCCAGATCACCAACGAAATCTACGATGTGGTGATTGTGGGCGCGGGCCCGGCCGGCCTTGCAGCAGCTGTTTATGGCGCTTCGGAAGGGCTAAAAACGTTATTGATTGAACGGAAAGCGCCCGGAGGGCAGGCCGGTTCCAGTTCGCGGATCGAGAATTATCTTGGTTTTCCGGCGGGGCTGAGCGGTGCCGATCTTACCAGGCGTGCCATCAGCCAGGCCATGCGCTTAGGCGCCGAATTTTTGTCGCCGCAGTCGGTAAACAATATCACCCAAAAAGACGGCTATAAAACCATCATCCTTGACGACGGGCCTGAGATCATCAGCCGCACCGTAGTGATCACCACCGGTGTAGATTACCGCAGGCTCGATGTTAAAGGTGTCGAGAATTTCACCGGGGCGGGCGTTTATTACGGCGCCGCCATGACTGAAGCCGCAGCCTGCCGGGACAAAGATGTTTTTATTATCGGCGGGGGTAATTCTGCCGGGCAGTCGGCGGTGTACCTGTCAAAATTTGCAAAAAATGTTTCCATTATTATCCGCAGGGATAGTCTGAGTTATACGATGTCGGCCTACCTGATCACGCAGATCGGGAATATCCCCAATATAAAGGTTATCACCGATACCGAAATAACAGAAGCAACCGGCGTTAACTGCCTTGAAAAACTGACACTGATTAATGTAAAAACCAAAGAAACAGCGACGCATGAAACTGTGGCCCTTTATGTTTTTATAGGCGCCAAGCCGTACACCGACTGGATAAAGCTCGATATCATCCGGGATGAAAAGGGCTTTATTGAAACCGGGCGCGAACTAAGGCGATATGATAATTTTGCCAAAATATGGAAAATGAACCGCGACCCTTTTTTACTGGAGACCAGCTGTAAAGGCGTTTTTGCGGCCGGCGATGTACGGTCAGGCGCAATGAACCGTGTTGCATCGGCAGTTGGCGAAGGCTCAATGGCGATCAGCTTTGTACATAAGTATCTGGCTGAGGTTTAGACAGTTACGCTATTTCGGGGTTTAATAGTGATCTAAAGGAATATACAAGACAATTAGAGCGCAATTGTTATTGAAAAATCGAATGATAGGTTTATCTTTAGGAAAACTTAACTCAAAGCTAAATGGACCGGCCTAAAAAGACAGTAAGCCTTCTTGAGGACAAAAAGGTAAATACAAGGATAAAGCTTTCGGCACTATGGGTAGCTGTGATGCTATGTTATATAGAGGGTGATTTTACATCATTTTTTCCTCCCGGAGGATATATACAACAAAGTTTGGCAGGTAAAATGGGGCCTTTCCCAACTACGCAATTAACTTTGTTGGCAGGGTCGGTGTTTATGTCCGTACCCTGTGTTATGGTTGTTCTGTCACTGACGTTGAGGGCGAAGGCCTGCCGTAACCTGTGTATAATTTTAGCTTTATTTTATACCCTTGTTAATGCCATGTCGGCCTTTACATCGCATTGGGCATATTTTATATTCTTTGGAATTTTAGAAAGCGTGCTTACTTTATTAATTGTTTGGTACGCATGGAAATGGCCAAGAGAAAACATATAATAATACATCCATCAATGTTGTTTATTTAAGGTTGCGGCATGTTGGAATTTGCTCAAGGGCGCAATAGCTGTAAAAATGCTGACAGGATTTTGTCAGTGACAAAATCTTGTCAGCATCTAAGTTATTAATTATCAGCCGAATAGCACTTTGTTGCAGGTTGTTGCACGTGTTGCGCAACGCAACAAATTTCCAGGTATGAACTTTGGCGTATAGTTGCGTTGAACCGTTTTCATCAAGCTACTAAGTTTGAATTATTTTTCATAATTGCAAACATATTTTATTCAATCATCATCCTTCTTTTTCTTTTCCAGTATCACAAAGGCGCTGCGCTTTGGCGCGGGTAAAGCGGCATTTTCTCCTTTTACATATTTCCATATCACTTCGTTCAAAGCAAGGTCAGGCACGGCATCTTCCTTGGCAAGGTTAAAAAATTGCGAACGCCTGCTGCTTTTGTTATCCGCTATGTTGCGTTGCTGCAGGTTAACCTGTGCAGGTTTGGCAACGTATGGCGACAGATCGGGCTTGTTGCTGAAACACTCAAAAAGCGGTACAGCGGCAGCATCGTACTGGCTCATGGGCGGCAGGTTCAGTATCAGTTCGATAGTGCGCAATACGCCCGAAGTGGAATACATGTTGTGAACAACTGCATTACGCTTCACGTAGGCGCCTGCAACGTATATTGGCGAACGGTGGGCATCAATGTGGTCGGGGCCATTTTGGGCATCGTCCTCCAAAACAAACACTACCGATTCCTTCCAGATCGGGCTTTGCGATAAATGCTCAATTAAACGGCCTACGCCCTGGTCGTTATCGGCCACTGCCGCGATCGGCGATATGGCGCCCTTGTGTTGTCCGCTGGTATGATCATTGCAGATACGGATGGTGCTTAACTGCGGCACTTTGTTTATTTTCAGCAATGAGTCGAAATCGTGTGCCCATACTTCTTCGCGTTTTATATCTGTTATTGCCAAATCAAACCCCGGCGAAGTGGGGCAATAATGTCCCTGCAATGCTTTTATATTGGGTTTATAGTCATCCACAAACTCGCCGTAACTGCGGTAGCTTACCCCGGCCCTTTTGCAGTAGTCCCATATATAACCATCACGCGGATCACCGACCTTACGGGTTCCTTCCGAATCATAGTTACCGCCGCGGCCGCCGTAGCTGGTGGGCCATGTTTTTTCAATAAAATCGGTGGCATAGGCGGCGGTGCTCCAGTTATGTCCATCGGCGCTAACCTCGGCGTCAACATAAAAATTATCCAGCAAAACAAATTCATTTACCAGGGCATGTTCATTCGGGGTAACCTTTTCGCCAAAAATACATAATGAAGTATCGCCGTTACCCTGCGGTACATCACCTAAAACCTGGTCGTAAGTACGGTTTTCTTTGATGATATAGAAAACGTGTTTAATCGGCGATGTCTGTCCGCGTTTCCGTGGAACCGGGTTGCCCTCAATGCCGGCGGCAAGTGAAGAAACTTTATTATTAAAGGGAGTATTGGCGTATACCTGCCGGGTATACACTTTTAGCCGGCCTGCCTCAGGCGCATCAATAAAGGATAGTGTGCCCTTAAACAAACCGCCGATATATTCTTCGCCCCTGGTAGTTGGTGCTTTTTTATACCCGCTGTTATCGGCTTTTTTTACCGGCTGCGGTCCTTGCGGGTTAGCCATACTGGTAAACCCTTTGCCGTTGGCTACCAGGATCTTGTTGCCCAGCGTACGCACATAGGTTGGGTACCAGCCCACCGGGATGAAGCCCAAACTATGGCTGGTGCCCGGCCGGCTCACATCAAAAACAGCAAGGCAGTTATTATCCGCATCGGCAATGTACAGCGTTTTTTGATCGGCCGATAAGGCCAGGCCGTTGGTAGTTGAACCCGTTAATTTAGTGGGGTACAACGCCGCGGATATTACTTCAATCGTTTTCCGGGTAACTGTATTAATGACCGAAACCGAATTATCACTCGCGTTAGCGACAAACAATATCTTACCCGATTTATTCAACAGCAATTCATTTGGATGATTGCCTGCCGCAATATGGCTGATTGCCCCGGTTTTAGTATTGTAACAGGTAACTGCCGATCCTCCCCATATAGAAATATACAGGGTAGTTTCATCCGGCGAAAGGATGCAGCTATAGGCTTCGGCTGCCAATTTTACCCGTTTTACTATTTTGCGGCTTGCCGGATCAATTACGTACAATGCGCTGTCTTCTTTGGTTATCGTGTAAAGGCGGGTATTTGCTTTATTTATGGTGATACCTGTTGTACAGATCTTGTTTGCCGGCCAGGGCTTGCCCAGCTTAATGGTATCCGCCTTGCCTATTTTATTATTTTGGATATGAAAAGCCATGATCCAGTTATCATTGCCGCCGCCGGCATACAGCATTTTTTCATCGCTGCTAAATGCCAGCCCGTACCAGGCCTTGCCTACTATCCTTTCGTCCAGTTGCTTTTCAGTTTTTGGATCGATCAATTGGATCGACTGGGTACTCTCGCCGTTATTGGTAACCGCAAGTAATTTCCCCGATGCCGAAAGTTGCATGTTCAGTGGTAAATCTCCAAGCGGCAAGGCGCGCCCGGCGGGGCTAAGCTTCCAGCCGTTGGGTAACAATACCTGCCCTGTTTTAGTAATTTTCCCGGGTAATTGCGCGTACGATGCGGGGCTGATTAAATACGCGGCAATTAACAGCAGCACTTGCAGTTTTAATCTCATATCGGTAAATTGATACTCAAATGTAGTGAATGCTTTTGAGTGGTATTGCCGGTTAACAAAAACTTAATGTTAATTTGCAAATTTAAAGATAAAGCCATTTGAAAAAGTGAAGCCATCAATAGAACAATGTTCCTATCTTCAATTTTCAAATTAACTACTTCTTTTCTTCAAAAAAATAAATCACCAGCATACTTGCTTCTGTTGTGCCCATATTTTTCGGGGTATGGGGCATCCGGCCATCAAAAAGCATGGAATCGCCCTGTTGAAGCACAATTTTATCTTCGTTAAACTGGTATTCTATTTCTCCGGATAAAACATATTTATATTCAAAGGCATCTGTTTCAACCAGTGGCCGTATCGCATCAGGCTCCAGAATTAATATTACGATATCAATTGTCGACTGGGTAATCGACTGCGTAAAGATCCGCTGGTAATGGAAGCCCTGGGCATGTTCCTTTTCGAAATGATCGTACTCATCTTTCCTTTTTACTACCACAGGCAGATCAGTTGTCCTGGAGTGGATATCTTTGAAAAATTCATTCAGATCAATCTCCAGCGCTTTAATAATTTCTATTAATACCAGTAAAGAGGGAATGGTCCGGCTATTTTCAATTTGCGAAATAAGGCCCTTGCTCACATTTGCTCTTGTAGCCAGTTCCTGTACGGTAATATTTTTTTCGCGCCGGCGTTCTTTTATCCGGTTGCTGATCTGGATCAGTACATCTTCTTCCATTTATTAATAATAGGTTTGGGCCGCAAAGTAAAGAATTTAGTAAATGGCGCAATGCAATATTTTTGTTAATAATAGTTAAATCGATTTTTTTTTTGCTCCCCGGAGCCTGAATGGATTGGTTGATTAACGAACTTTTAATGATTAAATAATATTGAATGATTTAATTTGCCTGAAATTTATTTTATATGCGGCACCCTAAGGATCCTGAAGCTATTGTCAACGAAGTTTTTTCGCTTTATGAAAAACATGGTGATGATGACTATATAGGGGAGCCTGTTTCGCAACTGGAGCATATGTCGCAGGCGGCGCTGCTTGCCGGGGAAGAAGGGTATGATGACGAAGTAATACTGGCCGCATTTTTTCATGATATCGGCCATCTATGTGCCGGGGAAGGCAGCACGAAAAGTATGGATGGCATGGGGAACGCAGATCATGAAAAATCAGGCGCCGATTACCTGTTGCAACATGGCTTTTCCGAACGCGTAGCCAGGCTGGTACAGTCACACGTAATTGCAAAGCGATACCTTACCTACCGGTATGCCGAATACTATAATAAACTTTCGCCCGCAAGTAAGGTTACCCTTGAATTTCAGGGAGGACTTATGAGCGCTGAAGAGGCTGCGGAGTTTGAACTTAATCCCGATCTTGACTTGATTATCAGGCTCAGGTACTGGGACGATATGGCAAAAGAACCTGATGTTCCGGTTAATAACATCAGCCATCTAAAAATGCTCGCACTTGATCATTTAACTAAAAGAGCTCCCCGTGCTAAAGAGCATATTTAGCATCCCGAAAAGGATTATCTTTTTTGACTTTAATAACATTAAGCTACAGCAGATTAATGATTTACGGAAAGTATACTAATAATATTTTAACACAATATTAACTTTCCATGAGTTATATGTAATATTCCGGTTATAGTAAATTGCCTTTGTTAACCTTTTCAAAATCTTTTCTTAAAAATTGCTTAATGGTAAGTTTGTTTATAAATAATAAACAAAGTTTAGTTTGGCTGAATGAAATTTCCACTTCGTTCACCATTAAACTTTAACAGATGAAACAGATTTACAAAACGATCAAAACCGTAGTAGCGGTGTTGTTATTCTGTTTTGCGCCATTCGCACTGCTTGCGCAAACCAAAATTTCAGGAACAGTTACTGACGACACCCACCAGCCATTGCCTGGTGTAAACATCAGGGTAGCTGGTACCAAAACCGGCAGCACTACGGATGTTAACGGCCGGTATGCTATTACCGCCGCAAAAGGGCAAACATTAACCTTCAGTTTTATCGGCTACGAAAACACATCAGTTGTAATAGCTGACGAAACTACCATTGACGTTACCCTTAAGGTTAGCGCCAAAGGATTGAATGAAGTAGTTGTAACCGCGCTGGGCGTTAAAAAAGAAACCAGGCGCATTGGTTATGCTATTCAAACCGTTAACGGCGCCGACCTGACAACAGCACGCGACCCCAATCCGGTTGATGGGTTAATTGGCAAGGTTGCCGGTTTACAGGTGGCCGAAACATCGGAGATACTTGGCGTGCCAAACGTTACCATACGTGGTAACACAGTTTCGTTGTACGTGGTTGACGGCTTACCGATCAACTCGGATACTTTCGACCTGAGCCCGGATGACATTGAAACCTATACCGTATTAAAAGGACCGGCTGCTGCGGCTTTGTACGGTAACAGGGCCGCCAACGGCGCTATCCTGATAACTACTAAAAAAGGCGATAAAAGTAAAAAAGGCCTTACTGTTGATATAAACAGCAGCACAGTTATGAATAAAGGATTTTTAGCGTTCCCGCGCGTACAGCATTCTTTCGGTCCTGGTGAAAACACTCAATATGTGTTTGTTGATGGTAAAGGCGGCGCGCCGGGTGGCGTTGACAGTGACTATGATATTTGGGGGCCGTATTTTGCAGGACAGTTAATACCGCAGTTTGATAGCCCGGTAGTTAACGGTGTAAGGCAGGGCACCCCATGGACAGCCCGTGGCGCCAACAACCTGGCTAATTTTTTGCAAACAGGTTACCAAACCAATAACGATATAGCGCTAACCCAAAACGGCGATAATTATACCATCAGGTTTTCGGCATCGCAGCAGCATCAAAAAAGTTATATCCCGTTTCAATACCTTGATATTGCCAACGTGAATTTCTATGCAGCCTTTGCTCCCACTTCCCGCTTAAAACTGGAAGCAAGTTTTGATTTCAACCGTCAAAGCACTGATGATTTTCCCGACGTTCAATACGGCCCCAATAGTATTATTTATAACCTTGCCATTTGGACAGGAGCCGACTGGAGCGTTAACCAGCCCGTCATAAAAGCTATCTGGCAACCGGGTAAGGTAAACGTACAATCGGAATTCGAGGAATATACACGTTACCACAACCCGTATTTACTGACCGAAATATGGACACGCGGCCATTATAAAAACGATGTCTATGGCTACCTGGCAGGCAATTATAAGCTTGACGACCATTTAAACATAGGTTTAAAGTCGCAGATAGATACCTATAACCTGCTGCGTACAGAAGATATGCCATATTCGGCGCACCCTTACGGCCGTGAGGGAAATATGGGCGACTATCGCGAAGACCGCCGCGACTTGTTTGAAAACAATACTGAGGTAAAGCTGAACTTTGACTATACCGTAAAAAAATTCCTTAACGTTAACGGACTTATCGGTGGAAACTTACGTGCTTTTGATTATAATTCGAGCTGGGTATCAACCGATTATTTGAGCGTTCCGGCAGTATATTCGTTTAATAATTCGTTAAACCCCGTACAGGCGACAAGCTTTAATTCGGGTTTGCGTACATTAAGCGGCTATTATTCGTTCGACCTTTCATTCGGCAAGTACGCTACGATATCGAGCACAGGACGCATCGACAAATCGTCGGCATTCCAAAATGTAACCACTTATTACTACCCAAGCCTGTCGGGCGCCACCGTGGTATCCGACTATATCCCAATGCCGGCGGCTATTACATTTTTAAAGCTCCGGGCTTCTTATTCAAACGTGCGGTCTGATGCTACAAGTCCAACCATCGGCCCGGCGCCATATAGTTCGATAACAGCATTTGGCGGCAGTACAGGCCCATCTCTTTTTGATAACCCGCTCGACTATGGTACAACCTACAATTCGCCGTACAACGGGCCCAGCTATTCCCTTAATACATCGTACTCCACATCCAAACCCTATAACAACCTGCCCGCCGGTTATGCTTCTGATTATGTATACCAGGCTAATTTAAAAACATCTACCCGCGTTAACTACGAGGAAGGGTTCGACATTAAGTTCTTACAAAACCGACTGGGTTTAAGCGGTACAGCATTTCAATACATTGACGGTCCGCAGATCCTCGCAAACACTATATCTACAGCTACAGGTTATACTACATTTTTCCTGAACGCGCTTAAGACAAAGAAAACCGGTTACGAAGTAACTTTATCCGGAACGCCGATTAAAGACCTGGGCGGTTTTGGATGGGACGTTTTGGTTAATTGGTCGACCTATAAGGATGTTTATGACCAACTGCCTGCCGGACAAGACGTTTACAATACATATTTTAAACAAGGAGACCGTATCGACAAATTCTACGGCACCGCGTTTGTAAGAAACCCACAGGGACAGATTATCGACGGATCGAATGGCGAAGCGTTGGTAAACCCTGTACCGCAATACCTTGGCCACCTGAACGCCGATTATACATGGTCTATTTATAATAAGGTACACTACAAAAACCTAAGCCTGGGTTTCCAGTTTGACGGTTCAGTAGGCGGTGTTACAACCGATTACGTATTTAATAAAACGGTGCGCGGCGGCAGCAACGCACTTACAGCGGAAGGCGCTTTGGGTGCTGCCCGATACCAGGACTGGGTGAATTATGGCAAGGCTGGTTATACCGGCTCATACATAGCTCAGGGCGTTCAGATAACAAACAATGTTGCGCCTAATTTTGATTCGAAAACAGGTGCGGTGTTAAATTATAGCGCTTTGAAATACGGGCAAAACAAAACTACCGCGTTTGTGCAGGAATACGCAAGCGAATACTACAACGTAAACGAAGCAAACCTGATGAGTAAAACTTATGCAAAGCTGCGCGAGGTAACTATCAATTATGATTTCCCTAAAAAATGGTTGGAAACCACGTTCATTAGATCAGCCTCGGCTTCTATTTACGGACGCAATTTATTGTACTTCTATAAGGACCCCAAATTTAAAGATGTGGACCTGGATCAGTATAGCAATAGCAATACCACTGTTACCGGCCTGCAATCGCCATCTGTACGCAGTTACGGTCTTAACATAAAACTTTCATTTTAATTAAATCAGATCATTGATTATGAAAAAGATATTTAAAATTTATTTACTGCCAATGCTGATGGTGTTGACGGTAACCAGTTGTAACAAAAGTTTTGATCAGCTTACTCAAAACACCAACGTTCCCGGCAGCGTTCCGGCATCGTTGTTGATGAACGGGATACTAAACGATATGGTTGATTTACCGGATGGCGCTACATCCAGCAGTCACCAAAGCAGCGATGTATACACCTACGCATCAAATAAAGATGAGATTTGGTGCCAGTACTACATCTATAATTACAACTATTATGGTAATAACACTTATGATTTTGACAGCGGCGCAGATTATTACAGCACCCTGAAAAACGTGCTGGCTATGGAAGCCCAGGCAACCACCGCCGGAGGCGCGGCAATAAATCCATACGAAGCGATGGGCAAATTTTTCAGGGCTTATTTTTTCAGTAAGATGAGTTTGGAAAGAGGGGATATCCCCATGACTCAGGCACTAAAAGGTTTGAACAATCTTACACCGGCCTATGATACCCAAAAGGCGGTAATGGTACAATGTTTAGCATGGCTGGAAAGCGCTAATGCTGATATGACCCAATTAATTGCAACGCCAACAATTGGCGGTACAGGTTTAGGGGCAACTTTAGGCGGCGACTTTCTTTTGGGTAACAGCCTAAGTCAATGGCAAAAGGTTGTAAACACCTTCAGGTTACGACTACTTATGCAATTAAGTAAACAAACTGCAGATGCTGATTTACAAGTTGCAAGTCAATTTAACAGTATTGTAACAGATCCGGGAAAATACCCTCTGATGCAAAGCGCGGCAGACAACCTGCAGTATACTTTCGTTGTTCCTAATAATTTCTACCCTCAAAATCCAAATAACTTTGGTCAAAACGGATCAAGACAAAACTCATCAAAAACTTATATCAGCCTGTTAACGTCCTTCCATGATCCAAGGGTTTATGTAACTGCGGAGCCGGCCAGGTATTTGGTTGACAGTCTGCACCAAAGCCCTACAGATTTCGGATCTTTTGTGGGCGCAGATCCGGGCCTCGACCTGGGTATCATGTATAATAATGCCGGCCTGCAAAAATATTCTTTTATAAACAGGAAGCATTATTATTCCACATACACCGGCGAACCCAGTATACAAATTGGCTACCCCGAACTGATGTTTACCATTGCCGAGGCCATAAACCGCGGGTGGACTGCAGGCAATGCCGAAACCTATTACATCGCCGGTATCCAGGCGTCATTGGCATCGTACAGCATCCCCGCCACCGGTACATTTACAGCATACTTTTATCGCCCGGGTTCAACTGATGTTACAGCGAATGGCAATTACGACACATATCCAATTACAACTAATTGGGCTACTTATTATGCACAACCATCTGTAAAATATGCAGGCGGAACAACCGGTTTAACACAAATTTTACAGCAGGAGTACCTGGCTTTGTTCCGCCACTCTGGCCTTCAGTCGTATTTTACCTGGCGCCGCACGGGTGTGCCCGCCTTTACAACCGGCCCCGGTACCGATAATGGACAGCGTATTGCATTGCGTTTTCAATATCCGCAACCCGAGCGTACAGCAAATGTCGCCAATTATGATGTTGCACTGGCCAGCCAGTATGGCGGTAATGACGACATTAACGGCGTTATGTGGTTATTAAAATAAAGTTCTTTCTTTAAATTTTTGAGGATTAATTAAAGGTGAAGGCGGGGGTAATAGCCCGCCTTTATTTTTTTAAACCGAATCCCAAAAGCCGCGCGATAACATTCCCTCATCTATCTAAAAGTATTAATTATTTAAAAATATGAAATTAACCGCAATCATATCCTTACTGTTTTTAACCTTGTTTGATATAGGCTATAAGCCTAACCCCGTGCCGAAAAAAATGCACGACTTTATTGTAATCGCACACCGCGGCGATCATACGCAATATCCTGAAAATACGCTTGAAGGCTACGCCATGGCCGCAAAAAACGAAGCGGATTACGTTGAAATAGACCTTCGCACCACCGTTGACAACCAGTTGGTAAGTATGCACGATGGCAGTGTTAACCGCATGACCAACGGGAAGGGGCTGATAAAGGACCTGACCCTGCAGCAAATAAAAGCCCTGAAGGTTAATGCAAGAAGCAGCACAGATACGGCAACTTACCGTGTACCCACTTTTGAACAGATCCTGAAACTTTGCCGGGATAAAATTCATATTTATATCGATTTTAAAGAAGCCGATGCAAGCGCAACACTGGCGATCTTAAAACAATATCATATGGAAAAACAGGTTTTGGTGTATATCAACAAACCTTCTCAGTACACTGACTGGCGTAAAACCGCCCCCGGCATGCCTTTAATGGTGAGCCTGCCTGATTCGGTTAAAAGTGCAGCCTCGCTGCAGTTATTTTTAAATAAATACCAGCCTGACGTGCTCGACGGAGACTATTCTGAGTACGACGCAGGGATGGTAGCTTTGGCTAAAGCCGGCGGCCTGCAGGTTTGGCCCGACGCACAGGGGCCCAAAGAAAGCCCGGCGGTTTGGGATAAGGCAATTTCAATTGGTTTAACCGGCTTGCAAACAGATAATCCGGCAGCCCTCAATAATTATCTGAAACAAAAAGGCTTGCGGTAACTGCAATTTTTAATTATTTATAGAAAACGATTTTTATTTTTATAGTATGACTAATCGGAGAAAATTTATTTCAGGCTCGCTGGCAGGACTTACCGGATTGAGCCTTTTACCCGCGATAAATACATTTGCGAACCCGTCAAATAGTTATAAAAAACAAACCAGCGGAAATTTAAAGCTAAGATTTGCCATAGCGTCGGATATACACTATGGGCAGCCCGGTACAGATTTCGCTTTCAACACCGGCAACCTGGTCAAATGGCTGAGCGAGGACCATGCCAAAAACCATCTTGACCTTATAATTATTAATGGCGACCTGGTGCATAACCGGCCTGATCTGCTACCGGAAATTAAAAAAAACTATCTGGATAAACTGCCCGCTCCGTACTATACCATTCCCGGAAATCACGATTTTGCAGATGCCAAAATTTGGAAAGATGTGTTTAGTTACGAGGATAAATACTTTATTGAAAAAAACGACATCGGTTTTGTATTCGCCAATACTGCCGATACCAAAGGCGCCTACGTATGCCCTGATAATACTTTTTTAAAAAGCGCCCTTGATAATTTTAGCAGTAAAAAGGTTGTATTTGTTATTTTGCATATTGCCCCGGTGCAGTGGATGAAGTCGGAAGCTACGATATTTTCCAACTGCCCGGATACGGTTGACCTGCTCCACGCCTATCCAAATATAAAAGCCGCGTTCCATGGCCACGACCACTCATTAGATGGGGTAAGATATACGGGAAAACTGCCCCATTTTTTTGATTCCCATATCGGCGGTAATTGGGGCACTGATTACAAAGGATACAGGATTGTTGAGATAGATGAAAATGACGCAATTTATACGTACCAGGTAAACGCAAGCCAAAGTCCGGTGTTAAATACCAATAAGCTATAGTCCTTAGGAAGGGGATTAAGCAATTTGCTTTTTGCAAAACTTAATGTTTAATTTTACATAATGATTATATTACGTTTATGTAATGATCATATAAAGCCGGTTTAACGAGACCGGCTTTAACCAATTATTTCTTAAAGGGAGGTTTTATGAACACCGTGCATAAAATTGAAAGGTGGGGCGATATGCATCATCCCAAAGCACTGGATTTTGCCCGTGTGGCACTTGGCATTTTTCTATTACTTAAGGGGCTGGCATTTATGGATAATTCGGCCTATTTGCAAAACCTGATCGAAAAACAAAATATCGTTTATTTGTCGTCCGGCATATTAATGGGCCTTGTTTATTACGTTACGTTTACTCATCTGGTTGGCGGTACATTAATCGCCCTGGGAACATTAACCCGGTTTGCCTGCATCATACAGATTCCTATCTTGCTGGCGGCAGTTTTTTTAACCGGCATTTTTGTAGCATCGGTAAACGCGTTGCTATGGCCATCAATTATCGCCCTTGCGCTGCTCTGCTTATTTACGGTTATTGGCTCGGGGCCCTGGTCGCTCGATAGGTACCTGGCAAACTGGGCAGATATTTAGGGGACTGGTGAGTTGTGAATAGTGAATAGTTAGAAAATGTTCACTGATTATTCAAAGTCGTTGGGTATTTATTTTTATAAGTTATTTTTTACCGCAGATATACAGGTCTCCTTTGCAAATGTTGCGTTGCGCAACACGTGCAACACCCCGCAACAAAGCGACAAAATCCTGAATATCAATATATTAACTGCTGACAAAATTTTGTCAGTGACAAAATCCTGTCAGCGTTTTTTTGAAGCGTCTGCGCCGTTCAGCAATGCCAACATTCCCGCGAACCTTAAGTAAACGGCATTGACTGACCATTCACTACTCACCAGTCACTACTCACTATTCATCACTCATCAGCTAATACTCCGCCATCACCTCATCTACATAGCACCAAAGCCAGCGTTCACCGGGTTCGGCGGAGATCACTACCGGGTGGCCGGTTGCATGGGCGTGTTTGCTGGCATGCTGGTTGGGCGAACTGTCGCAGCAAAGCGTTACACCGCACTCCTGGCAGGTACGCAGGTGCATCCAGGTATCGTGTGTTTTTATACACTCTTCACAAACATAAGCTTTTGCATGCTTAAGGGTTTTAATAGCGCTGAGGTGTTTGCAGATTTCTTCTTCCATATTGATTGAATAGCTATTACTAAGTTAAGATTTATTCAAATTATATAAAATCTTTTTAGATGAACAATATTCAGGAAAACCTGAAGCCGATGTGTGTTTTAACCACCCCTGCATTACCTCCACCCACCCCCAAGCGCCCGATAAAGGTTCACAATAGCCTGTAATTGCTGCAGGCGGTCGGTAATACCGCTAAGGCGGGCGGCCAGCAGCGCTTGTTCAGACGTTAGCACATCCGTATAGTTAGTGGCCGAGCTGTAACGCAATAATTGCTCGGTATAATCAACCGATTTTGCTAATGCATCAATTTCCTTAGTCCTTGCGGTATCCTTTTCCATACCTGTTTGGTAAGCATAAAGGGCGTTGGACACCTCCTGCCCTGCTACCAGCAACGTTTGCTGAAAACTGTTTAGTGCCTCTATCTGCTGCGCCTGTGTTGTCTTCAACCTTGCTTTGTTGATGCCCTGGTTAAATATAGGCTGCGTTAGCCCGGCAGCAATATTGTAGAAGATGGAATTAACAAAAAAGTCCTTCAGCGTTAAGTTGGAAAAACCACCCGATGCGGTAATGGTGAACGACGGATAAAAATAAGTACGCGCCTGGTTGGTGTTTTCAAAAGCAGCCCTGAACGCATATTGCGCCTGCTGTACATCCGGGCGGTTTTGTAATAGTTGCGCCGGGATCCCGGTTTGAAGGTTTCTTACCGGTTTCTGGTCCTCCAGTTTGGCGCGGTTCACCGGGCCGGGCGAACGGTCCAGCAACAGGTCGATAGCGTTTTCGGTTTCGCGGATGCTCCGTTTGATGTCGGGGATGGCCACTTCAGCTGCATAACGGTTGGCTTCACTTTGTACCACGGCTGCGCCGGTAACCACATCGCCGTCTTTAAGGGCCTTCATGGTTTCCACATCCTTTATTCGGTTTTGTACTTCCTGATTGGTAATCTCCAGTTGTTTATCAAGGGCAAGCAGGTTATAATAATTATTGGCAATATCGGCTATCAATTGTGTTTGGACGGCCCTTTTTGCGGCATCGGTTTGTAATAAATTTGCATAAGCCGCTTTTTTGGCGCTGCTTAACTTTCCCCAGATGTCTGCTTCCCACGAGGAACTTAAACCGATCTGGTAAGCCGTAGTTAAAGTATTGACTGATATACCAGACGGGTAATTCAAACTGGCTACTGATTGTTCCGACCTGGTTACACTTGCATTCCCGCTTAAGGAGGGTAAAAAAGCAGCTTTGGTTTGCCCCAGCGTGGCTTGCGCTTCGGCTATTTTTTGTATGGCTGTTTTTAAATTCAGGTTTTGGTTAAGGCCTTCTTTTATCAAACCATTTAAAATGGTATCGGCAAAAAGGCTTTCCCATGGCAGGCTGGCAATAGTAGTCGTATCTGTGGAATTTTGCCCGCGATACAAGTCGTTCGTTACTGTACCTGCATCCTGAAAAGGCCTGGTAACCTTGCATGATAATGAAGCGCCGGTCATGGCGGTTATAAACAGGATATATTTTATAATGGATTTACGCATTGTCAATTTCTTTTCATTCCGGATATTAACCGGCAGTTGTTATTTCTTCTTCATCCTCATCATGGTGCCTTTTGCTGCG
>Ga0302322_100000771_pt1 | contig 25048 bp, 20 predicted proteins | sample Fen_T0_2_FD_203757 | JGI IMG/M metagenome (GOLD analysis project Ga0302322, IMG submission 203757) | Peat permafrost microbial communities from Stordalen Mire near Abisko, Sweden - Fen_T0_2 | ecosystem: Environmental > Terrestrial > Soil > Wetlands > Permafrost | place: Sweden: Abisko...
CCGGCTGCATCGGGGCCTGCCTTCCAATCTGTATTTCTGGCGCGATAAAGCAGGGGCTGAAGTGGATTGCATTGTCGAGACGGATAACGCGCTTATTCCCATTGAAATAAAATCCGGCACTACTGCGGCAAGGGACTATTTTTCCGGTATTTCCTACTGGAAAAAATTGGCTGGTAAAAGCGCGAGAAAAGCTTATGTGATTTATGCCGGCCAGGAAAACAGCGCTTGGTCCGAGGGAGAGCTTCTCGGTTGGCGGGACATGACCGATTCGCTTAAACGCAAATCATGATCCGGCGGAAAGATTCGGCATCGGATACCAGAGTTTTATTTCCGAATTAATCTTTACATGTAGAGCATTTAGAACATGTAGAAAATATTTTTTGGAAATTCTCTACATTGTTACATGGCCTACATGTTTATATTGAATTCCTTTGCGAACTCCGCGCTTTTGCGGGAAAAGTTTGGTTGTTCTCCCAATTCCCACCCCCAATCAGCCGATTTTCTTCAAAAATACCCCAAGATACCTATTATTTTATCATTTCTACTAAACTTTCGGGGGAAGGAATTTTACGTACGAATGAGAATCGAAAAATTAATCCGGCGATATCATCTGCCGCGGGTAATACCGGATCAATGTCTTCACCGGTATATCCTTCCCTTTCATTGGAAAAGGCATTATTTACATTTCTCTGTGGCTGGCTCAATCTTTGCGTTTCTAATTTTAAAGTTACAGGATTAAAATCAATACCGCCATTCTTTGCCATAGATGTAACAGAAAGATTAGGCGTGGTGGGGCTTGAAATGGATTTCAATGCCGCCCTGCAAGGCGGCGCGATATAAAAACTGTCTATGTGTGTTTCGGTCAAACTTGCCCCTACCTTGATTGCGTCGATTGCTTTTTGGGAATGAAGTTTCTTTAAAATATCGGCAATGTACGCCAGGCCTCTCGCGGCAGCTGAACGCACATATTCGTTGGGATCATGCGATAAAAGGTCGGCTAGTGAATCCTGTAACTCTTCGGAATCGGGCCAGCGTTTAACTGCCGCGTTGATGCACGCTATCCGCACATGCTCGGCTTTTGTTTGTTTGATGGCGGAAAATAATATCTCTCGCACTTTTGGCGAGTTAGCGCCTCTTTTATCAATAATCTCCGCCGCGCTGGTACCCCTCAATATTGCAAATTGCGGTTCACCGAACTCGTAATATTGCTGGCTGCCTATACCTTTCGGCTCAAAAGTAAACGCGAATCTAATAATCTCCAACAGCGTTTCTTCCGGCGCCGTAGATAATTCAATTGTATCTATTGAAGGCTTTATTTCCGGAGTGCCGCTTGAGGCAGCGGGGGAGGAAACAATCTTAATATCCCCGATATCAGGCCACACTTCTTTTGCGGTAGACAATTGATCCGGCATATCGACTAATTTCATGCGCCGCCAGATTCCTGTCGAAGCGTCTTTGTGCCATAAACCCCAGGATCGGGTAAACCCTTGTTCATCAGCAAAATCGTGCTCAATTACCAGGAAAGCCCCATTTTTAACGCGATCCCATAACACGCGCAGCGCCGTTTGTATCTCTTCGCGCGAAAAATATCCTTCCCGGCCGTCTTTTTCATATAAAACATTGGCAACTCGGATAATATCTGCTTTAGCAATATCCTGCCGAGGATCGAAAATATTTTCTTCAGCGAAGATAAGAGCGCCGTCCGACTGCGCCGCCGCTTCCTCAGCACGCACGTCAATCAAGCTTACGCGTTCGCTTTTACCATCTCGTTGCATTTGTTGCAACCGATTAAAGCCTTCCGTGGCATTTTTTGCCGATTCAAGCGGATAATCAATCCCGCCGCCAAAATACGAACCATTTATAAATAATTGTACCGGTTCGCCGCCTGACGTAAAAAACCCCTCATTGTCGCCGTCCCTGACAAAGAGAAGATATAAATGCTTATCGGTACCGGTAACCATAACTTTTTTGCCCAAACCGGAAAGCGCCTGCGGTAAACCAGCCGTGGTAGCGCCGTTCGATACCCCCATATCGCGAATATATATACTTTGTTTATCCAGCAGCCATTGCCTTATGGTTTCTTTGATAACTTCATCGGAAATAAACAAGCGTTCTTCTTTTGTAGACCGCCGTATATGCCTGTCGGCAATAATCGTATATCCCAACGCCATCGACAATTTCCATAAAGCTATCCTTATACATTTTCTTTGTTCATCCGTCATAATCCGGTACATGTTTCTCAAGTCGCGGTACGCAAACCAGCTGCGGGAACGCGTTAAATAATATAAAGCTTTTTTGAACCGCGCCCCGGTATCACTTTCATGACGCACGATATCTAAAAGATACTGCGGCGCCTTATCAAACCGGTCATAGATATTATTTAACAAATCATTGGGTACAAAACCATCATCATTGTGCAATTCCATTTCAGAGAACCATATATCCGGCGCATTATTAAAAACACTATTGAATTTTTCTAATGATTCCGTGGGAGAAGAACTTTTTTTAGGCAACGCCGGTAAAGACAAAATACTTTCTTTCCGGTTATCAACCAATAATACCCTGCTCGCGGGCTGTCGGCCGATAACAGAAAAGATTATCCCTATTTCTCTCATCGGTGAACTTCCCGCCATTTCTTTTGTCAACATGTTTGCCGGGGAGGAAATAAGGTTGGCTTTCCAGGCAATGCCGCCGCTGAAATATCGCCGGCGCACCGGTTTACCGGATACCGATTCGTATTCTTTCTTGATATAATCATAAGCACCTTTCTTGTAGGCATCGACATACTGCTTGTAGATTTTCTCTTTAATTGAAGGGCTGACTGTATCTATGCCTTTTATTTTCTTTTTACCGGTATAGCTTTTTAATACACCGTTGGTCGTGTTCGTCCGATAATCCCGAAGGTACCTTTTCAACCAGGCAGCGAGGATAAACGAATAGTACATCTGCCTTAATGGCGCGAATTGCTCGCCATGGTTTATCTCCTGTTCGATTGCCGGTAAAATCACTTCTTTCATAATATGGGAGGTAAAACTATTTGTTGTTTCCCGGCCGCGGGTTCTCTCCAAATCCCGCGAATTTTTATTTATTCCGGATCCCGGTTTTGTCCGTAATTTGTTTTCGGGATTCGCCTGGTTACGCATAGCCACATAATCATCTTCCAGCATAACTTTGAGCCGAGCATTGCCGATGAACACTTTGCCCGCCGATTCATAGACCGTTGCTTCATCCGGCACAATCCAAATTTTATTAAAAGTATTTATGGAAATCCCGGTGGTACCGAAAAGCTCCTGGGCGCGCTTATGGACTTTTTCCCAAAATTTACTGCCCAGCGGCGAATCAGGATAGGTCAGCAAACTGGAAAGCTGCTTCAAGAGATAGTCTTGGACGAGCATCGTTTTTCCCATATCGGTTTGGCTTAATTCTCCGGGCATAATTCTATTTCCTTCGTAAGGCGAAAGATTAACCCATAATTCATCTTCGGGAATCGCCAAAGAAGCCAAAAAGTATCTGATTAGTTTTTGCGATTCTTCTTTTAACCGGTTTTCGCCGTAGCCTTTATTCCCTTCATCGAGAATAAAGTTTACTTTCAAAGAATTATTAAAATCAAAACGCAAACCTCGCAGGAGAGGCGCTTGGGCGCAAAAAACAGCGGCGGGTTTATTATTGGAAGCAAAAATAGAAGCAAGCGGCTGGGCGGAGGATTCCCCTAATACCCTTGACTCAAAGCTGTGGGCAAAAAATAAAAATGCTAAACCAATTCTCAGGGTCTTAATTAATAATTCTAGTTTGTTTTTGGTAAATAATTTAAACATAAAATTGAGTTATTAATCGCAAGATACGTCCCCCGGGGCGTTTATGTATCCCCAATATCCTTAAATTCAGCCCAGTATATAAATATAACATATAACTATGGCAAAATGCCAATTGCTTATTAAAAAATATTATAGTTTATTGCATCCAAGCTATGAGGACAATCGATTACCTTTTTGCACCTATTAAGGCGGCGTGAAAAAATTTATATACCCAGGAATTCTATTTTTGACCGCCCCAGCCAAAATATGCTATAATATCAACCCAACCAGGTAATCAACCGAAAGTTTTTTAACCAGGGAGGTTTTTCAGAATGGCGAAAAAAAATAAATCCGGTGGTTGTTGTTCCGGTTCATGCTCCGGCGGCGGTGGATTCAAGATCGAATCGCTGGTCAGTGTTGATAGCCGTGGTCAGATGGTTTTACCTAAAGATTTAAGGGATAGGGCCGGAATAAAAGCCGGAGATAAGCTGGCGGTGGTGACCTGGGCCTTGGGCGATAAATCATCCTGCCTTCTGCTGATTAAAGAAGACACGTTAGAAAGCATGGCCGGCCCGATGGCGAATGGTAAATAATGGACAGGCGAAAAGAGAAACAAAATGTTGAATAAAGCACAAATTAAAAAGCTGGTCGAAGATAAAAAGCTGGTAGAGGATTTTGTTGATTTAGAAACCCAGTTGACCTCTAACGGTTTTGATTTAACCGCGGGGAATATTTATGAATTTTCCGGGCCGGGCGCGCTTGACTTTTCCAATAAAGAAAGAATGCTTCCGGAAACAAGAGAAATTATTCCGGTAAAAAAAATTAGTCAAGATCACCCTGAACCAGAACAAAGTTCGGTTCGGGGCGTCGCTGAATATTCTTCCAAGGAGCTCCGATTCGGCTGGTGGCAACTGGCTCGGGGTATTTATAAAGTAAAAACCAACGAAACGATCAATATGCCGAATAACCTGACCGCGTTGGCTTTTACCCGCACTTCGATACTGCGCATGGGCGCGTTTACCGCCAACGGCGTCTGGGACGCCGGCTTCTGCGGCAAAAGCGAGTTTGTGCTGGTAGTGGAGAATCCTTTCGGTATCCGGTTAAAACAAAACGCCCGCGTTGCGCAAATGGTTTTTATCGGGGTGGAAGAAACCGAAGAATATTCGGGGATTTACAAAAACCTTAAGTGACACCCTCTTCGAGGGTTCACCGCCTTCCTGGATAGCTATATAAGGAAGCGGGATCCCGCCAAAGGCGGGAAACTCAACTAAGCCCGGGCACCGGGCAAGTTTCATTATGAGTCTTTTTAAATTTTTTAAAAACCAAAAAGAACAAAAATGCGGTACTCTGGACAATCGCCGGCCGTATCAGACTAAATTCAGCTTCGGCGCTTCCTCAGGGATCATAACCAATTTAGCGCTGATCACCGGTATGGATACCTGGGTGCACGCCAAAACCAGTATTATCAGCGCGATACTGGTTATCGCTCTTGCCGACAATATTTCTGATTCACTGGGGATCCATATCTATCAGGAATCGGAATGCATCAATAGCCGGGAAGTATGGGTGTCTACTTTTACTAATTTCGCTTCCCGCCTTCTGGTATCCCTGACCTTTATTCTTTTGATCATGATTTTACCGATTGAGACCGCGGTCGCCTGTTCCCTTATCTGGGGTTTGGCTTTGCTGGCTTTCTTGAGTTATATCATTGCCCGGGCCAGAGGCGTAAGCCCCTGGCAGGCAATGGGAGAGCATATCGGCATAGCGGTGTTGGTGATAGCTATGAGCCATTTTATCGGCAAGGCCATTGTCGCTAAATTCTAGTACATTGTCGCATTAACATGGACAGCGATAATCTTGAATTCAAAGAAATCAGCGAGCCGGAAGAGAAGCTCGATTACGATAACCTTGCTGCCTGCCCGCATTGTAAAAAACCCATACCGCAGGATTCAACGCTGTGCCTGTATTGCGGGCAGGAAGTATCTTCCCCTGATAAAAAATCTTCCTGGGTATTCTGGACGGCAATCGCATTGGTAATTATATCAATCCTTATTGCCGTAGTAATTTTTTAAAAGAGCTAAACAATATATTCTATGCTCCCCGAACGTTACATTATCCACGTCGATATGGACGCGTTTTTCGCCAGCGTCGAGCAAAGAGATAACCCCAAGCTTATCGGCAAACCGGTTATTATCGGCGCCGATCCCCAAAAAGGCCGGGGCCGCGGCGTAGTCTCCACCTGTTCCTACGAGGCGCGAAAGTTCGGCGTGCATTCGGCAATGCCGATTTCGCTTGCCTACCAGAAATGCCCCCAGGCGGTTTTTTTGCCGCCGGATATGGAAAAATACAGCCGCGTCAGCCGCCAACTCTTGCAAATTTTTTACGGCTTCACTCCCCAAATCGAGCCGGTAAGCCTGGACGAAGCTTTTCTGGATGTGACGGCCAGCCATCATCTTTTCGGCGGGCCGCAAAATCTATGCCGGATTTTAAAAGCGCGCGTAAAAAAAGAAACCGGATTGACCGCTTCGGCCGGGCTTGCTCCTACCAAGATGGCGGCAAAGATCGCTTCGGATTTAAAGAAACCCGACGGCCTGGTTGTCGTAAACCGGGAGTCATTGCTTGATTTCCTGAGGCCGCTAGCGGTGGAAAAAATATGGGGCCTGGGCAAAAAATCCGCGCAGATCATGAGAGAGCGCGGTGTTGGGACAATCGGCGATCTGGCGAAAAAAAGCCCCAAAGAATTAACGGCGATGTTCGGCAAAATGGGGCTGCAATACTGGGAGCTCGCTCATGGTATCGACGAGAGGGAAGTGGAAACGGGCAGCGAGACCAAATCAGTAAGCAACGAAACGACTTTCTCTGAGGATACCTTCGATAAAGAAAAGATAACGCGAGAATTGATGCGTCTTTCCGATAAAGTCGCCGGCCGCCTGCGTAAAGAAAACCTGCGCGGTAAGACGATAACGCTGAAAATCCGCCTGAAAGGATTTTTGACTTTTACCCGGGCACGCACTCTCGACAGCCCTACGGATTTAACCGATATTATTTTTAAAGAAGCGAAAAAACTTTTCATCGCCTTTGACTTAAAAGGAAAACCGGTCCGGCTGGTCGGAGTGAAAGTATCCCATTTCGGGCCGGCAGATAAACAGCTTAGCTTATTCGATTTTTCGGCTGGCCGGGTCGCGGGTCGCGGCCGGAAAGAAAAAATCGAAGCCGCCGTGGATAAAATCCGGGCGAAGTTCGGCAACCGGGCGATTTATCGGGCGTTAAGCGCAGCCGATTAATGATACTTCGCCGAACACGAGCCCGAAGGGCGAAGAGGGAGGCGGTAGGCGAATTAGCCCGGCTCTAATTTTGGTATACCAAAATTAGAGCCGGGTAATACTAAACCACCGACGAGGTCGGTTATAATTCACTGAAAGGGTTGATTTTTATAAAAGAGAGGGGTAAAATAATAAAGAAGCTTAGTTGAAAATTAAGCGGAAAATGTCCCGGCGCATAAACCGTCCTAAAAATATCTTCGATATTTTTGCGACACTCATCGGGATCTCGCCGCCTTCCTGGAATATTTATATCAAGGAAGCGGGATCCCGCCAAAGGCGGGAAATTCGACTACAGATTTTTATTTCGCCTTCGGCTTGTAAAAATCTAAGTCTCATTGAGGGGGTGTCTATGGAAGAAATTATCCGGAAAACTGTGTACAAATGCTATGACCTGGTGGAAGCAAAGACTTTAGAGGAAATTTTAAAAAGTAACCACATCCCGGTTTCCCTGGTACTACCGGATGACTTCGGAAAGAATATAACCCAGGAGGGGATTATCGAAATAAAAGTTCCGGCGCATTACGCTTTGGTGGCTGCGCCGGTGGTAGAAAAATTTGAATTAGCCAGGGAAAAATTAGGGCAAGATGCATCCGGGAAAGATAGCGCGCAAAAGAGTGAATCGCCCCGGCGCCGGATCGGTTTATCCTATGTAATTCTGGGTATGGTTATGCCAGTTTTTATCGCGGGGTTTTTCTTATTTTTAGGAATACGCCTGATTACGACTATTTTTATCGACAAAACCAGTAAGGACATCGTCGGCGCGATGGTTGTGGGGGTTTTATTAACGATTTTACCGGCTGGCGCGATTTACGCGATGCTAAAAGAATTAAAAAAGATGCGCAGTGGCGAGTGATAAGCCTTATTGATTCGGTTGACAAAATAGATAAACGCGTTATACTTGGCTTGCAATCCGGATAAATAGTGGTGAAGTTCGAAGGGGTAAATCCGCCACTCTAATAAAACAAAAACCTTCATTGGTCTTAAACCGACCGATGAAGGTTTTTTATTTCACCCCGTAACTATATAGTGCGGGGTGAGATAACCTGCCGAATGGTTTTGGCGGGATTTTTTACGGAGAGGAGGAGATGCTCATGACCATCACAAAAACTTCCGGCACCCAGGAAAAACTTGCGATTCTTTCGCGCGATTCGCAATATGACCTTGCCTGCGCCTGCGCTACCAAAGAAAACGAACACCGCACGCGCTCCCGGGAAGATAAATGGATTTATCCGGTTATTCTCCCCGGCGGCGGCACGACCTATCTTTTTAAAACCCTGCTTTCCAATGAATGTGTCAACAATTGTAAATATTGCCCGCTGAGAGCCGGTTCCGACACCCGGCGTTGTGCTCTTGCTCCCGAGGAACTGGCCGGAATATTCCTTACCTATTATAAAGCCCGCAAGGTAAGCGGGCTTTTCTTGAGCAGCGCGGTTTGCCAAAACCCCGACGCTACGATGGAGCTTATTAACCGCACCGCGCTTAATTTGCGCCGCGCGCAATTCCGCGGTTATATCCATTTAAAAATAATCCCCGGCGCTTCCGACGCCGCCATCCGCCAGAGCCTGGCGTTATCCAGCGCGGTATCGTTAAATATCGAGGCTCCCGGCGAAGAAAACTTTAAATACTTGAGCACAACCAAAAACTATCCGCGTGATATTATTCGGCCGATCGAGCTGATCAGCCGGCTCCGCCGGGAAAAAGGTTCGGCTTACTACGGCATCAAGCAGACAACTCAGTTTGTCGTCGGCGCGGCGCGGGAAACCGACGGCCAGATTATCCAATCCTGCTGGAAATTATACAAAGAGCTGGGCTTAAACCGGGTTTATTTCAGCGCCTACCAGCGCGGGGCGGGTTCGCCGGAACTGCCCGGCGAAAACTCAACTCTCGCTAATCGCGACCTTTTGAGCCGCGAGCACCGCTTGTACCAGACCGATTGGCTGATTCGTAAATACGGGTTTAAACTCGATGAGATTCCTTTGGGAGCAGACGGTAACCTTTCTTTGACTATTGACCCCAAAGAGGCGTGGGCTAAACAGCATCCCGAATTCTTTCCCGTCAATATAAACGAAGATAATAAATTCCGTCTTTTGCGGGTTCCCGGCCTGGGCCAGGTGATGGCGGAACGAATATTAAAATTACGCGCCAGCGGCGCTAAGATTAAATCTTTCGGCGAATTGGGCAAGCTGACCAAAATGCTTAAGAATGGGCAAGAATATGTAACGTTTTAAACGGTAAGGGAAGCAAAGGGTATAAAAATACAAATAAAAATTTTCACCACAGAGAACACAGAGGCCACGGAGAAAGACTGAAAGATAGAAAAGGCAAAAAATTTTTCAACCACCCATTCGCCTGGCTTAACCAGGCTCATTAGATTACACCGATTTTCACAGATAAATTATGCGGGATTTACTTTTCTAAAAAATATGATAGCCTAAAGCATTCTAATTTATGCCGCAAAAATTATTTAATTTACCAGCAGAGGAACCGTTCATTTTTTTAGAAACGGCTGGCCGCGATCGGGAAAACAAAAAATCCTATCTTTTCAACGGGTTCAATGATATTCTCATCTTTAATTCCGGCGATTCGCCGGATTTGTTTTTCAAAAAAATCGAGGCGTATTTAAGAAAAGGTTATTGGCTGGCTGGGTATTTCAGCTACGAATTCGGCTATTGGCTGGAACCGGCATTCAAAGATTTTCGGAAAGATTTTGGGTTTCCTCTGGCGTGGATCGGCGTGTGTAAAGAACCAGAAATATCGAAAGACGAGGGACGAAGGACGAGGGATGAAGAGGAACTGGTTTCGGCGCAAATAAAAAATATAAAATCTAATGTTAGTAAGAAAGAATACTGTGATAATATCGCGCGGATAAAAGATTATTTAAAGCAAGGACTGACTTACCAGGTTAATTATACCTTTAAGCTGAAGTTTGATTTTAGCGGCGACGCGCTGAAGCTGTACCGGGATTTAAAAAGAAAGCAGCCCACTTCCTATTGTGCGTTCATCGATACCGGAAAAAATAAGATTCTTTCTTTTTCTCCCGAACTATTTTTCCGGACGGCAAAAAATAAGATTATCACCCGGCCGATGAAAGGCACCTTGGGATTGAAGGACAGCAAGCGCCGGCTCAGCCTTGACCCGAAGACCAAAGCGGAAAATATCATGATTGTCGATTTGCTGCGTAACGACCTGGGCCGGATTGCCAAAAAAGGCACGGTTGCGCCGGATAATCTTTTTAAGGTGGAGGCATATCCCACGCTTTATCAGATGACCTCGACCATCAGCGCGGGCCTTAAGAAAAATACCGCGATCCGGGATATTTTTACGGCGTTATTCCCCTGCGGTTCGGTCACCGGCGCGCCTAAAATAAAAACCATGGAATTAATCCGGCGCCTGGAAAAAGAACCGCGCAATATTTATTGCGGGGCAATCGGCTATATTTCGCCGCATGGTGAGTCATGTTTTAGCGTAGCCATCCGTACCATCGCTATATATAGAGGTAAGGCGGAAATGGGCGTGGGCTCCGGTATCGTCTATGATTCGGTACCCGCGGCGGAATACGATGAAGCGATGCTGAAAGCCAAATTTTTGACTTGACATAATAACCCAAAATGTAGTATGATTTAAGCCCTCATCAATGTGAAAACTGCGGAATGACATTTCGGCTAATTTTTACTCCTCGTGTGGGACTCCTTGATTTAGCCCGATGCAGGTTTACCAATTGACAGAATTATTGTGAAATAATTCACTTAATCAATCGGGAAGATGTTGTTAAAACAACAAGAAAATTATAATTTTGGCGGATTCCGTAATTTTCAGGCTAAGCACCGGCGAGGCGCTTCGCAATTAAAGCACAGCACTGAGAATAGTCTGCAAATTACGCTGTTATTATTTATCTCCGCATTTATTTCTCCTTGTGTTTTTTCCCTATCTCAGGTCCAGGTTAAAGATATAACGTCCGGCCAGGCGGAATTCAAATCGGAAGGAAATACCCTTACGGTAAATGTTTCCAGCGACAAGCTAATCGTTAATTACAACTCATTTTCTATCGGTGAATCGGAAATTGTCCGGTTTAACCAGATTAGCCCGGCTTCGATTGTCTTAAACCGGGTGGTAGGAAAAGATTACTCTTCGATTCTCGGCACATTATCTGCTAACGGCCAAATTTTTTTAATCAATCCCAACGGGATAATTTTTGGTTCCGGCTGCAAAGTTGACGCCGCCGGCTTGGTTGCTTCTACCTTGGATATCGCCGACCAGGATTTTTTAAGCAATGATTTTAAATTTTCCGGCAAAACCGGCTATATTATCAATCAGGGTTCACTTTCTACCAATACTGCCGGCGGATTTATCTGTCTGTTAGCCGGCGCAATCGACAACCCGGGGACGATTACGGCAAATTCAGGTACGATTGTTTTGGCTACGGGCCAGGCAATCACCCTTGATTTAGACCCGGCCGGCCAAATCAGCGTGATGGTGGACAAAGCGGTAGAAAGTAAAATTAACGGCCCGGATAAAAAGAAAATAAAGGATAATATAAAAACAAGCGGTAAAATTTCAGCAAACCAGGGCCGGGTCATCATTGATGCCAATTCTTTAAACGATGTTTTTGACTACGCGGTGAATAATTCCGGCCTCATCGAAGCGCAGACTTTGGATAACATCGACGGCCAGATTATTTTAAGAGCCGATGGATCTCCGGTCAGCAATAGCGGGATTATGCAATCCGGCAGTATCACGGCGCAAAGCGAAAAAGATTTCTCTCTGGGAGAAATCCACGCGCTTGATACCGCTACGTTAATAAGTTTAAAAGGTGGGCTTATCGATAATAATGGTAATTCTTTAAATATCATTGCCGACACCGCTAAGCTTTCCGCAGCCACCGGCATCGGATCTAACAATACTTTAGAAACAGAAATTTCCCGGCTTAGCGGCGTTAACACCCTTTCCGGAAAGATACTCATTAATAATTCAAAAACGCTTACCATCGATGGCGCAGGGCTTATTAATTATGCCGGGAAAATTACTCTCTCTACGCAATCCTCTTTGTCGGTTAATTCGCTTATTAGCGCTCTAGATGATATTTCCTTAAACGTCGGTGAAGCAAAGGATTCAAACAGTAATAATTTATTGATTAATAATGATCTTATCTCCAACCAGGGCGGTATTGATTTGACCGCCGGCGATGATATTATTCAGGGTATGGCAACAACAATCAAGGCCGCTAAAGATATAAATTTTGATGCCGGTTATCTGGATAAAGATTCTCTCGGCAGCATCAAACAAGTCGGCAATGCCCAGGTGCTTGGCGAAAACGGGGCAATAACGCTACGGGCCGACGGCGATATCGAATTAGGCTTACTCGATGCCGGTTTGGGCTCGATTAAGCTAAGCGCCGGCGGTCGGATCAATGGTAATGGCACAAGCTTTTTAAATATTCGCGGCGATACTTTGATTATGTCCAGCGACGCGGCAATCGGCGAAAAGGAGGTTGTTAAGGTAAAGGTAAATAAACTTTGCGCGCGAATAACGCGGCTGGCGGCGACCGGCGCGATTAAAATATCCAACGCTTCGGATTTGCTTTTGAGCGATTGGGATAATTGGGGATACGCCGTTAAAAATACCGGCTTTGGTAACATCGAAATAACCGCGCCCAGGATTATCTTAAATTTTGATATTCTTTCTAAACAAGGAGATATTCGATTAGAAGCCGAAAGCGGTATAGATAAAAATGCCGATATTGTTACCGAAGGCGGCAATATTTTTTTACTGATTAAGAGCAAAAATAATTTATCGCCGGTTGCCGAACGCCGGGAAAAATCCGGCGAGCTGTCGGATGGTGCTTTGTTTCCGGACGGCAGTAGCAAAAAGGATAAAGATAAAGGAATATACCGGTTACTGCAAATTCTCGAAAACATCCTGATTTTGCCGGCGCGCGAATCCTTAATTGCCGATAACCCTAATCTGATAATCCGGGATAGCCGTGTTTACGAAAAAGGGGAACTTAAATTCCCCGCGCTTCAAGGCAGTAACATTTATTTTAACCGGCCCCGCGATTTTATTGATACTTCAGGTTTACGCGCTGCCGGGTTAGAGCGCCCATCATCCTGGTTCAGCGATAATTATTTTTCCCCGCAAAACCAGCGGTAAGAAAGAATTAACCGGAAAAATGCGTCGAAACAGTTTGAATACAGTTTTTGGGATAACCGCGCTCTTTCTTTTATTTGATATCCCGCCGGTTTATCCGCGAGCGCTTTCATCTTCGCAAACTGCCGGCGGCCTGCAAAAACAAGAAAACGAGATACAAAAAGAACGAGAGTTGGAAAACCGCATAATTAAGGAAAAAACAGTAGAGAAAGAGGCTGTATCTAAAAAGGAAGAGAAAGGGCGCCGGGAAGAGAAAAAATTTTTTGTCAAAAAAATCGAAATCCAGGGCTGCCACCTGATTCCCGAAAAAATAGTCCGCCGTATTGCTGCTGCCCGCGAAAATAAATATCTTTCGCTTGCCGATATTGAAAAAGTCTGCGATTTATTGACTGCCCAGTATCGCAAGCGCGGCTATCTTACTTCCCGGGCCTATTTTCCTCCCCAAAATATCACCGGCGGTTTGGTCGCGATCATTGTCATGGAGGGTAAAACCGGTGATACGCAGATAAAAGGCAACCGCTATTTTTCCACCGGCCAAATCGAAAAAAAGCTGAGGGCCAAAAAATTCAAAGTTTTTAATTATTATGATTTATTAAAATCTTTGCGGTATTGGAATGAACAGCCCGATGTCGCCGCCAAGGCCGCGCTCGTCCCCGGCAGGGAGCCGGGGGAGACCGACATCATCGTAGATGTCCGCGACCGCCTGCCGTGGCATATCGGGTTCGATTACGATAACTACGGTTCGCGTTTTATCGAAAAAAATCGTTACGCCGCAACCGTTAAGCACAATAATTTTTTGGGAAGAGAGGATAAATTATATTTAAAATTTCAGGGTTCCAAAGGCGCGTTTTATGAATTAGAAAGCTGCGGCTATAAACTACCGCTGGGCGGTACTCGGGAAATAAGCGCGTCGTATTTATGGAATAAGATAAAATTAGGCCGTGAATATAAGAGTTTGCGTATCGAAGGAAAATCGGAAATCGGCAATTTATCCTTAGCACAAACTTTAATCGAAGGGGAGAGGATAATCTTTAAGGTAAACCCGGGTTTTGATTATAAAAACATCTATAATTATACGGCGCAAGTCTTAACTTCGCGGGATAAGGTAAGAATGGCTAAACTTGGGCTTGATTGGGATAGCCAGGATAATTTTGGCCGCACGATTGTCGTTTGTGAAGAAGATTTTGGTATCCCCCATATTCTCGGTGGTGCGCCCGGCCGTGACCCCATGGCTACCCGGGAAGGCGGGGGAGCGAAATTTATCAAAACCTGTGCTGGTATTTATCGGTTACAGCCCCTGCCGTTTTCCGGCTTTCTTTTCGTGAAAAGCCAATTACAATTGTCGTCTTACAGGCTTTTATCCTGTGAACAATTTCAAATCGGGGGAATATCCAATGTGCGGTCTTACCCTGCGGCGGAGTATTCCGCCGATGAAGGATTCAGCGCCGGCGTGGAATGGAACTTCCCCTTATATTTTTTACCGGAGAAAATAAAAATTCCTTTTTCCTCAGACCAATTGTATCAAGCCTTACGCGGGATTATTTTTTATGACTGGGGCACAATCTGGTATAACGATACCGCCGGGGAAGATAAAAATAAACAAACCATTAAAGGCTGGGGTTACGGGTTTATTTTTAACCCCGGCCGGGTTTTATCTTTGCGTGCCGAAGTTGCCTACCCTTGCGGCAGAACCCCTTCCGATGGAAACCGCATGCACGCTTATTTAAGCGCCAGCGCTGAATTTTAGAAAAGTGGAAAATTCCGGACATCCCCCCAAAATAGTGTTGTGGATTATTATTGGTATTGTATAATACCATTTTATTGATACTTATTTTTCGGCTAAGTCTCATTATGAATAACATCATTACCCCCAAAACTTTTATTTTTCTCTCGCAAATCATCAAGATACCGGTGATTGATTCCGCCACGGGAAAAAAAATCGGCACCACGGTAGATATCTGCGCTACGCTAAAAGAGATGTATCCCAAAGCCAGCGCGGTAGTGATGCGTAAATCCTGGAGCAATAAAAAGTTTTATCTCCCCTGGAAACAAGTAAAAAAAATCGAAGAAGAAAAAGCAATTTTTGTGGAATGCCTGCCGGAGATATTCGCTCAGGAGTTTAAGCTGCCCGAGGGCGAGATTTTACTTAAAGATACCTTTTGGGACAAACAGATCGTCGATATTTCCGGGTCAAAAATTGTGCGGGTAAACGACCTGCATTTTTTACAGGAAGCGGGTTGTCTATGGGTTGCCCATATGGATATTGGCATTACCGGTATCGCCCGGCGTTTAGGCTGGCTTAATTTTTTAAAGTTTATCGTGAAGCTGGTTTCCGACTATGAGCTCACGGATAAGTTTATTTCCTGGAAGTTCGTTCAGCCGATCACTTCTTCCATCGGCGCGGAAGCCCTTTCTCTTAAAGTAAAGCATTCTCATCTTTCGGAATTACACCCGGCTGATGTCGCGGATATCGTAAGCGATTTGGGAACTGACGAGCGTATCGCGATACTTAATTTTATGGACAGCGAGGTTGCCGGGGATACCTTCCAGCAATTACCTACCAAGGTCAAAACTCAGATGGCGGAAATGCTGGAGCCTAACCGCTTGCTCAATATTGTCAATAATATGGATACGGATGAGGCGGTAGACCTTCTCTCTCAATTGTCAAAAAGTAAAACCCACTCGCTCCTTGCGGGGTTACCCAAAGAAAAATCCCAGCAAATACGTGAATTGCTTCAGCACTCCAGCCATGTTGCCGGCAGTATCATGAACACCGAGTTCCTTACCGCCCGGCATAACGAAACCGCAGGGGTGGTGCTGGAGCGGGTGCGTGGCGAATCGAAGAAGAAAGAATCGATTTATCACGTATATATTATCGATGAAAAGGATGCTTTGATCGGCGTGGTGACTTTGCGCCAGCTGCTGACCGCACCGCCGGAAAAAATCGTCTATGAATTTATGCGTAAGCGCGTCACAAAAGTCAAAGTCAACACTAATGTCAAGGAAGTAGCGGAGATATTTTATAAATATGACTTTACCGTGGTGCCGGTAGTCAACAAGGATAATAAAATGCAGGGGATTATCACGATGAAGGACGCGTTCGAAACGGTATTCCCCCGCATCCGGCAGGAAACGGAAGAGGCCAGCTAGAACTTAGATAAAGTCTCAGACCCCCTCACTATGTTCGGGGGTTCACCGCCTCCCCAGATAATTATATTAAGGAAGAGGGATCCTGCCGAGCGTAGCGCAGGCGGGAAATTCAACTACCACCTCTCGCTACGCCCTCTGGGCTTGCGGAGTGTAAGCGGAGTCCCGAACTGCTTCGTGAAAATATCGAAGAGATTTTCACGATATCTAGGCTGTTCGGGAAGTTCGGTGAAGTTTCAAACCCCCTTTGGGGGTAATTCGATTACCGCCTCGCACTGCGCCCTTTGGGCTTGTGTTCGGCTAAGTCCCATTATCCAAAATCTGAGGTCGCGCTCTAAGCGCTCCCACGATTTTGGATAATTCAACTACCACCTCTCGCTACGCCCTTTGGGCTTGCGTTCGGTGAAGTTTCATTATGAAATATTTCGAAAAGCTTAAAGAAAATCCGGCGTTAAAAAATACCCTCTTATTTTTAAGTATCCTAGGCCCGGGTATCATCACCGGCAGCGTCGATAATGATGCCGGAGGTATCACTACCTATTCGGTCGCCGGCGCGCTTTACGGCTATAAACTTCTCTGGACGCTGATCCCGTCCTTTATCGCCCTGATAGTAGTCCAGGAGATGAACGCGCGCATGGGGATTGTTACCGGCAAGGGCCTGGCTGACCTGATCCGGGAAAACTTCGGCGTAAAAATAACTTTCTTTATATTTTTAGGTTTGGTTGCCGCGGATATCGGCAATACCGCTACGGAATTTGCCGGGGTCGCCGGCAGTATGATGGTATTTGGCATCAGTAAATATATGTCTGTGCCGATTGCCGCCATCGCCGTATGGATCCTGGTGGTAAGGGGAAATTATAAAACATCGGAAAGGATATTTTTGCTTTTCAGTTTTTGTTTATTGTCTTATATCGTTTCGGCGATTTTCGCTAAACCGGATTGGAATAATATCGCCGCAGAATTTTTAACCCCGGGAATGCGTTTCGATAAAGATTATTTAAGCATGGTCCTGGGCATTATCGGTACGACCATTGCTCCCTGGATGCAATTTTACATGCAATCGGCGGTTATCGAGAAACGGATTAAAATGGAAGATTATAAATTCGTTATCTGGGATGTTGTCATCGGCTGCATCGCTACGGTGGTCGTGGCTTTTTTTATCATCGTCGCCTGTTCCGCCACGCTGTATAAAAACCATATAGTGATTAATGAAGCTAAAGACGCGGCAATCGCCTTAAAGCCGTTTGCCGGAGCTTTTGCTTCTGAGCTGTTTGCTTTCGGGCTTTTTGTCGCTTCGATATTCTCCGCCACAATCCTGCCGTTAGCCACGGCGTTTTATGTTTGTGAAGCTTTCGGGTTTGAGGCGGGAATCAATAAAAAACTTAACGAAGCGCCGCAGTTTTACGCGTTGTTCAGTTTTATCATGGTGGTGGCGGTAGTTATCATATTGTTGCCCAACGCTCCGCTTATTCCTATTACAATATGGACGCAAATCGTCAACGCGATGCTTTTACCGGTGGTCCTTATCTCCATGATTATTATGGTCAACAATAAAAAGATTATGGGTAAATACGTTAACAATTCTTTACAAAATATCGTAGGGTGGATTACTACTGTTGTTCTTATTGTTCTTACCGCTATGCTGATTCTGCCGCCACTTTGGTCGTTCATTTTTAAATTATTTAAATTCCCTTAAATCAGAAAATGTATTTTCTGATTTATCCGGCCGCCGCAAAATATTTTCTTGCCTACTTTTTTATAGAAAGGGTATAATGCTATATAAAGTTCCACGGCTTTATCCTTCAACTGTATTCCGGTGCGGGCTGCCGTGGCATTTTCAGTCCGGCGATAATGGCGCCAAAAATAAACGCGGCGGGAGAACAATATTCTAAAAAATCGGGGGTAAATATGTGGTTTTTTTATATAATTTTAGGCCTGGTTGCCGGAATTTTCGCGGGATTCTTTGGTATCGGCGGCGGAATTATTCTAATCCCGGCGCTGGTGTATCTTTTTGGTTTTTCCCAGCATCTGGCTCAGGGAACGACGCTGGCAATCCTGGTGCCGCCGATTGGGTTGTTGGCGGCGCTGGAATATTACCGCAAGGGCAATGTAAAGCTTGATTTGGCGATTTTAATTTGCGCGGGATTTTTTATCGGCGGCTTCATCGGCGCCAAATATGCCGCTAAAATCGATGATAACCTGTTGCGTAAATTATTCGGTTTCTTTCTTTTGCTGGTTTCGGTAAAGATGATTTTGAGTAAATGATATGCCGAAAAACATAAAATACGCGATACTGGGCTTAATGATCGTCGGTACGATACAGCTTTTACTGGGTGGATTTGTTCTGTATCTGCCGTCAATTTTAAAGTCTTTATGGGGGTTAGCCCGTACACCTAAAGAGGTGCTTGTTTTTAAGTATTCGTTGCCGATTGGAATCGGTTTAATCTTTGCCGGAGCGCTTGATTTTATTATTGCCTTGAAGGGGTTGCGCCAATTAAAAATTTGGTCGGGTATTTGCGCTGTTTTGCTTTGTTTTATCTCCGGCGTATTTTTTTTATTGCCCATCCAGCCGTTCAGGGATTTGGCGACGGCAGTCCTCAACTTCGGCGTGGTTATGTTTGTCCTGCGCGACTGGCGATTTTTGGGAACGGATGAAGAATAAATAAATCTATCCCACAGTAATTTCTTCTAGGATATTAGGGAATCAGGATATCGGGGTTTGGGGATTGGGAAATCGGGAGATTAGTAAAAATGCCAAAGTTGAGATAACTGATGACCAGATTCCCAGCGCCCCGATTTCCAAATCCAGATTTACCGATATCCCAATTATCTTAATCATGGAAGGGAGTTAAAGTTTGCCGCCGAGGCGATTAAGTTCAAATAAATATCCATGATTGCTGAAATCATTGACCGAATAAAAAAATGGTGCGCCGGAAAAAATTGGTGGTGGCGGCCGGCGATGCTTCTGTTTTTTATCTATACCGGAGTCCGCCTTTTAATCGATCCGGCGTATTGCAGTATATTCAGCGGGGCCGATTTAGGCGTCCATGAATTCGGCCATATCCTTTTTGGTTTTGCCGGCCAATTCATTGCCGTTGCCGGCGGCACGATTGCTCAGCTTGCCGCGCCCCTCATCTGCGCCGTGATGTTCTGGCGCCAACCCGATTATTTCGCTTTAACTTTAACCGGAGTATGGCTTGCGGTAAACCTGTACGGTATCGCGGTGTATGCCGCCGACGCGCCGATTCTTGCCCTGCCCCTGGTTACCGTCGGCGGCGGAAACGGCGAAGTCTACCATGATTGGGAATATATGCTATCGACTCTGGGCATCTTGGGATGGAGCAGCGCAATCGCTTTTACCATCCGCCTTTTTGCGTTTATTTTTATGTGGGGTTCGATTGCCGCGGGAGGATGGATGATTTGGCAGATGGTAATTAACAAGAATACCACAGATTAATCGAGGAGATGCGGTAAGGCATTTTTCCGGTTGACACAGCGTTATTGAATGCTACAATGAACCCGCTCTTTAAATCTTAATCGAAAAGTTTTTCGGCGTAGGGAATACCGTGAAAAACGGTAGCTCTCCCGGAGCTGTAAAAGGGAACGAAAGCTGCGTCCAAAAAGTGCGTTGGGAATAAATAGACGTATTTTTTGGATTAAGCCACTGTCTGGTTTCAGATGGGAAGGCGCAGGGAGTAGGCGCAAGTTAAGCCCTTAAGTCAGAATACCTTGCTGAAAAAACAAAAAAACTTTGGTATTACGTGGAATAATGGCCGAAGTTTTGTATTTTAGGGAAAAGTAAATCAGGGTGCACCCCTATACCAATTACGGTATAGGGGTATTTTTTTTAATGAGACTTCACTGAACACAAGCCCTGAGGGCGGGGTGATATGTGTTTGAGGTTTGATAGTCAAGCCGTAGGCGTGGGAAACGAGTGTAGTCGAATGCTTTTTAACTTTTGGATGATTTTGTCTAATTGATCTTATGGATATTTTTCGGTGTAGGGAACGCCGTGAAATTCGGCGGCTCTTTCCGGAGCTGTAATCCCTGATTAGCCAAAAAATGCGCTTACAATTAGGAAAAATTGCAGTAAGCGTTTTGGTTACGCCTGTCCGCCACTGCTTGGTTACAAGCGGGAAGGTGCAGGCTTGTTGCGGGAAAGCCAGAAAACCTGCCGAAAATTTCTTCGAGGCAAGGTTATTGCGTGGAACAATAACTATTTGTGTTAATCTGCGGGTTTAACCCGCGCGCGGGTGATGTGTTCCAATTTCCACTGGCAGCATAGGCAGCCGCAGAAGAGGTGATGTATGCGCCGGTTTCTTTTAATTCTTGGTATGTGCGCAATGTTTTCGTTTCCGGTATTTGCGCGAGAATCTATTGACCTGGGAGAAATCGTGGTTACCCCGCTAGGCGTTCCCAGCGACAAAAAATATCAGGCGGCAGATACGGTAAGTGTTGAAACTCAAGCTGTGGAAGATAAAGACTTCGCTTCTGCTGGAGAAGTTTTGGACTTAGAACCCGGCGTTGATGTCGTCGGAGGCGGAAGGGTGGGCAGCGCTTCCCAGGGAATTTATTTACGCGGCGCCCAGCCCCGGCATACTTCCTATATTTTTGAAGGAATAAAATTATACGACCCGTCCAATACTTCCGGTTACTACGTACCGTCGGATTTTCTGCTTTCCGGCCTGGAGCGGGTCGAAGCGGTCAAGATGCCGCTTTCTTCGTTATACGGCTCATCGGCTATCGGCGGTGTGGTGAATTTCCTGGCCAAAAAACCCCAGGGCGAGCCTTACGCCATAATCAAAGAGATGGCCGGCTCCCATGACACCTATGAAGAAAACGTCGAGGCAGGAGGAAAAGTAAAAAACATTTCCTACCTGCTGGATGTTTCCCGCTTAGACAGTCGCGGCATTTCGCAGGCCCAGGCTAAAAATAACAATCCGGAAAGAGACGCTTATCAGAACACCAGTGTCGTCGCCGGGATAAATTATCAATTGCCCCAGGATTTAGAGCTGGGTTTAACCGTAAAGGGTACTCACGCGCGGCGCGAGCTTGACGCCGACAATAATTACGACGGTATTCCCGAAGACGACCCGCTGTATGTATCGTGGAACGACGAGATGTTGGTTTCCTGCCTGCTCAGCAAAACCTTCACTCCTTATTTGACTTACAAAATGCGTCTGGGAGGAACGGACATCCGCCGCCGGTATCATGATGATGTAAGCCACGCCAATGACAAATATAGCCGGTCCTGGTATAAAGGTATGACTTACCAGCTTAATAACAGTTTCGAAATAACCCCTTGCAAACAATTCAAAATGCTGGTGGGTTTCGATTGGACGAGGGAAAGGGTTGAGAGTTACAGCTATACCTATAATTATACTTACCTCAGCGCTTCCGGGCCCAATACCAATAAAGATTACAGCCGCGAAAAAGGATGGTTCGCCGAGCTGATCGCCAATCCCACAGATGAACTGGAATTAGATTATTCCTACCGCCTGGAAAACAATCCGCTATTCAAGGATCATTCAGTCAACAAGGTCGGGGCTTCTTACGCCTTGCCCACAAAAACGACCCTGTATTCTTCTTACGGCGAAGGCTTCAAATCACCCTCGCTCTATCAGCTTTATTCCAGCAACGGCAACCCGCTATTAAAGCCCGAAGAATCACGCAGTTGGGAAGCCGGGGTAAAACAGGAATTGCCGGCCGACCTGAAGCTTTCCCTGGCTTATACCCACAGCGATTTTACCAACCTGATCGACTTTGTTTATACCAACCCCGCGTTCTACCAGGGCCGGTACCTGAACGCTACCAAGGGAAAAAGCCGCGGAATAGAACTTAAATTATCCGGGCAATTAGGCAAAAGCGTGGCCTGGGAAACGGGTTACGCTTATTTAAACGGCGAGCAGGATTTTGTCGGCGCCGATTATGTCACCATCGCTTCCCATCCGTCAGTAAGAATCCCGGCCAACAAGGCTTTCGGTAAGATCACTAAACAGTGGGACAAGTTTTCCGCCGGCATCGATTTGCTTTACGAGGGCAAGCGCTACGACCATATCTGGGTAGGCATGAACGACCAGTTTGTCACTATGAAGCCCTATTGGCTGGGTAATCTCGATTTAAAATACAAGATCAAACAAAACGCCGAGGCATTTTTGAACGTCGCCAACCTGCTTAACAAAAATTATGAGCGCATCAAAGGCTACGGGGAAGAAAAAATTTCTTTTTACGGCGGTGTAAACTATAAGTTCTGAAAGGCATGATTAAAAAAGACAAAATAATCGTATCCTGGAGCGGCGGCAAGGACAGTGCCCTGGCTTTATATAAATTAAAGCTCAGCGCTAAGTATGAGATAGCCGGTTTGATCACCACGGTCAACGCCCATTACCGCCGGGTCAGTATCCATGGCAGCCGGGTCGCTTTATTGCGAAAGCAAACTGCTTCCCTGGGTTACGCCTGGGAAGAAATACCGGTGCCCAGGGGTTGTTCCAACCGCGATTATGAGCGGAGGATGGCGGCAGTTTTAGAAAAACATAAAGCCCGCGGCGTGAGTAAGGTAGCATTCGGCGATATTTTCCTGGAAGACCTGCGCCGTTACCGCGAAAGCAAACTCGCGCTGGCCGGGCTTAAGGGATTGTTCCCCCTGTGGAAGAAAAATACCCGGCGCCTGGCGGAAGAATTTATCGGGCTGGGGTTTCGCGCCGTGACAACCTGCGTCGATTTAAAATGTTTAACCGCGGAATTCAGCGGCCGGCAATTCGACAAGGATTTCTTAAAACAACTGCCAAAAGGGGTGGACCCTTGCGGCGAAAACGGCGAGTTTCATACTTTTGTCTATGACGGCCCGATCTTCCGGAGTAAAATCAGTTATGAACTGGGAAAATCTGTAATAAGGGAAAAACGTTTTTGCTTCCGCGATTTGGTGCCCCATGCGTAGAATGAAGCACAAAAGTACTTTCAGCGGCAAGTCTCGGGATATCCAGCTTCATTTCTCCGAAGCCAAATGCCAAAGTCTTCATCCTTGTGGCAAGCCACAGGGTATTCGGCGAAGGAGAATAATATCGTTTATCTGTTTCATCTTCTTGCTTATATTTGCCGGCCGCGGCGAGGCGAAGACTTATTCGCGGGTGATTTCCCTGGGTCCGGCCATTACCGAAAGCATTTATCTTTTAGGCGGCCAAGACAAGCTGATTGCTGATACGGTTTACTGTGCCGTTCCGCCGGAAGCGAAATTTAAGGAAAAAATAGGGACATTGCTTGACATAAACATCGAAAAAGCCGTTTCTCTGGCGCCGGATTTAATTCTGGCCACATCGCTTACGCCGCCGGCCGCGCTGGCGGCATTTAAAAAATTCAATATCGAAACGGTTATTTTCCCGGAGCCGAAAGACTTTTCCCGGCTTTGCGGCCAGCTTATCGAGCTGGGTCGCATGATCGGCAGACTAAGCCAGGCCGAAGCAATCACGGCAAAAGCAGCTGAAGAGGTAAGGCGTCTTAAACGAACGGCGACAAACGGCAAATCGAAAAAAGTTTTTGTCCAGATCGGTGCCAACCCCTTATTTACGGTAACCGGCGGTTCTTTCATTAACGACCTGATTATTTCCGCCGGCGGCGCGAATATCGCCGAAGGCGCTTCGGCCGGGATGTATTCGCGGGAAAAAGTAATCGAGCAAAATCCCGACGTGATAATTATTTCCAATATGGGCTTTGTTGCCGAAGAAGAAAAAAAAGAATGGCAGAAATATAAAACCATCGGCGCGGTGAAAAACAGCCGTATTTATTTTATCGACGAATATAAACTGGGGACGGTAACGCCCGTTTCTTTTGTCGAAACGTTAAGCGATTTCATAAAATTTCTGGAATAAGGGCCGCACGCGCTGTCCCGGATAACTACTATGATCACTAAAAAATATATACACTGGGGAATTTGCCTGCTGCTTTTATTCTTCAGCTTGGCGGCGGCGATAATCTTCGCGCTCTGCCATGGCCCGGTTAAGTTTTCGCCGGCGCAAATCTCCGGCGTTATCTTCGGCGGAGCCGGCGGCATTGCCCGCGATGTTATTTTAAACGTGCGTTTACCGCGGATTATTTTAGCGCTTGCGGTTGGCGGCGCGCTGAGCCTTACCGGCGTCATCCTGCAAGGTTTGTTCCGCAACCCCCTGGTCGAACCGTATACCTTGGGCATTTCCGGCGCCGCGGCGCTGGGGGCGGGCTTAAGCATAATCCTGGGATTGGCCAAAACTGCCGCATTGATTTTACCGCTGTTCAGCTTTTTAGGCGCGGCCGCTGCGTTTGCTATTTTGTATTTTTTAAACTCCCGGCGCGGCATATTAAAGATGGAAGAACTGCTTTTAACCGGAGTGATGATGAGCTTTATTTCCGCGTCTTTGATTATGCTCATAATGTCGGTTTGCCGCCGGGAAGACTTGCGCAGCATAATTTTCTGGACCATGGGTTCGTTAAGCGAGACCAACTGGGTTCTGATAAAAACGGCGCTTTGCACCGCCGTGGCAGGATTGGCAATCGCCTACTTATTCGCCTTGGACCTTAATGCTTTCACGCTGGGCGAGGAGGAAGCCCGGCACCTGGGCGTCGATGTTGATCGGGTTAAGCGGACGCTTTTTATCCTTGCGTCTTTAC
>Ga0302322_100000772_pt1 | contig 25017 bp, 28 predicted proteins | sample Fen_T0_2_FD_203757 | JGI IMG/M metagenome (GOLD analysis project Ga0302322, IMG submission 203757) | Peat permafrost microbial communities from Stordalen Mire near Abisko, Sweden - Fen_T0_2 | ecosystem: Environmental > Terrestrial > Soil > Wetlands > Permafrost | place: Sweden: Abisko...
TGCCGGCCCATCGCCGCGTATTCCCGAGCAAGTCGCTTCGCATGTTCGGATCGACTCGCCCGCTCTGGCAATCTTTCAAGTTGCCTTGGCCCTCCCGGCAGACTTGATCGTCCTCGGCACACACGGGCAACGAGGGCAGAACCGCCAGCGGATGGGGTCCGTGGCCGAGAACACGGTACGCTTCGCAAGTTGTCCGGTGCTGCTGATCCCCGGAGAGAAGGCGGACGACGTGCGGCTCGACGAGCAAGCTTGGACCTCGACGAGCGTCGGACCTTGTTTCGCGACGCATCGACCATCGGTACGCCCGTGAGGCGCTATTGCTGCGGCAAAGGGATTTCGCCGCGGTCATGTTTCTTGAGCGTGACGAGAACCATTTGGTCTCCGTCGCCGCTTGGGCGGCAAAAAAGATCCCCCTCGTCCTCAAATCGTGACTTTGCGAGCCGATGACTTCGATTACAAATATGAGAATGTCGCGTCACGTGAGCGGTACTTTTCGGCGCGTGGACCGCGTCCGAGCCAGCCCAGGCACCACCGTACGGGTGTTGCTCGACGGCTCTAGTCGCCCAATCGACGCGATGCTGCACGAGCTCGGCATGTCGGACCTGCTGCTTTCCAGCGCAGACACGCCCCGGCTCGGTGCGCGGCTGAGCGTCGCGATCACCCTGCCCGGGCGCTACCTCGAGTTCGAGATCCCGGGCATGGTCACTTGGCATCTCGAGGGTCGTTTCGGCGTCTCTTTCGACTACCTGAGCGCTCGCCAGACCTACGGCGTGGTATTGGCGATGGACGTGATCAGTCGCGCCGCCGAACACGCATCAATCCCGCTCAGCAGCGGTCAGCGCTAGCTCAAGGTCGATCTGCGAGTCGCGGGTCGCATCGCTGCCGGAGTCGTCACGCTGGCGTTGCTCGGCTTAGCGGTGCTAGCGGTACGCTTCTCGATGCGGGAGCGTCGATCGCGCGCCGAACGTGCTTGGGACGACACGCGCGAATGCCTGGCTTTACACGCGGGAGCCGCCGGCTCCGCCCGTATTGGGCAGCTGCGCCAATGCAGCGGAGCTGCGCGCGACGCGGCCGAGTTGGCGTTGGAATTGCCGGAGCACGGCAGTACACAACTCGAGGTTCAGGCGGCCCTCGCCGAGCTCGCCAACGCCCTCGAAAACGGCAACGAGGCTCGCTCCACGGTCGCGCTCGACCGAATTTCGCGCGCCGGCGGCGCGCTCGGCTGGCGACCAGCGTTCCCCCGCCTCCCCTGACCTGGCTCGTCCGCAAGAAGTCGTGTGTCATGCCCCGCCCGAATCGGTTGTCGGGCTTCCCCCTCGACGGCTCGTTCGTCCGTGAACTGACCAAACTGCCGGCAAATCAAGCGCGTGCGCGGGTCAGTGAAGCGGACAGACGAGCGGGCTGCCCCGCCGCAGCCCACGTGCACCAGTGTGGGGGCGCCTTCGGCATCTGTATTTGGCGTTGGCGCGAACGAAAGTGCAGCGGATTGTCGATCGAGTGCCGCCTAGTTCGTCGCCTGATCGGAACAAGGCACGGCCTTGAAAACTAGGAGAAATCGAGCATGCCCAAACTCACGATGACCACATTTCTGACGCTCGACGGCGTGATGCAGGCTCCGGGCGGCCCCCCGGAGGACCCGAGCTTCGGCTTCACCTTTGGAGGCTGGCTGGTGCCGTTCGCCGACGCGGACATGGGTCAATTCATGGTCGAAGTATTCGAGCGCGCGGACGCTTTCCTGCTCGGACGCAGCACCTACCAAATCTTCGCCAATCACTGGCCGCGCATAACGGACGCTTCGAACCCGATCGCGACCAAGCTGAACGCACTACCGAAACACGTGGCATCGAAAACCCTGACCAACGTCGAGTGGAACAATTCATCGCTGGTCGGCGACGTGGTTTCCGAGCTAGCCTCGCTCAGGGAGCGCTATCCTGGTGAGCTTCAAGTGCACGGCAGCGCCGGCTTGGCTCAGACTCTGATCGAGCACGACCTGGTGGACGAATACCACCTGTTGATATTTCCCGTGGTTTTAGGTGCGGGAAAGCGCTTGTTTGGTTCGGGTGCGGTACCGGCGGCAAAGAAGCTCCTGCAAACCCGCACTACCAGCACGGGCGCGATCATCGCCAGCTACGCGCGCGCAGGCAAACCAACCGTTGGTTCTTTCATGCTCGACCAGTGAGATACTTCGGCGTCCGTTCAACCGGGCGCACCGTTCGGCCCGACCACGTTTTCACTCGGCGGTGTCGGGCCGCTGCAGCCCAACCAAGCGAAAACCGCGTGGCCCCAGATCGTACAGGTGCGCCAGGAGCGGGCCTCGCGCCACGCCGTTCTGAATCCGAACCACCCTGTAGCGCCCAGGAGCGCCGTCCGGGAGGCGCGGGTCGACGCCGCCCGATGGCAAGTTGACGCACAGCGACCCGTCCGCATGAACTTCGACCGTCAAACCGTCTTGGCCGATGCGCGCTGAATAGCGAAAGCTGCTCTCGGGCTCGAGCCGACGCCAGCGCGCGAGATCGAGCGCGCAAAGCCGATGTTCCTGCTCGAGTCGAACGTCTGCCAGCGGCGACAAACGCGTCAGGTAGCGCGCAAGGATCTTTGCCAGCCGTGCCTGCAACACTCGGTCGACGAAAGCCGTATCTTTGGGGTCGGAGAAGCGCCCCATCTCCGCCAAGGCTCGCACCATCTCGGGCGTGAAGCGCGCCAAGATGCGCGCCATCCACGCGCCATCCCGCTCGGTCATGCGGCTGAACGCGGGGTTCGGATATTCGTTGAGCCACGTCTCTGGGTCGAAATGCTCGCTCTCGAAGTAGCCGAATTTCTCTCGCCCGGGCGTCCGTCGTACCCGCTCCCAGGGCCGCGTCGCGATGCCCAGGGTAACGAAATCGAGACCAATGTCGCCCCAATCCAGTAGATAAGAATGTCCGAGTCGGCGCGAGATGCCGTCCCAATCCCACTCCGAACCCAGGCTGTCGCTGGTATCTAGGTAGTAGTGACGCACGTAACCGGGAGACGAATCGGGGGGACCCTTTTTGCCAGCGTCGGCGATCCATGAATCCATGGAATTTTGCTCGCGCGCGTCGAAATGATGGATCCACGCGGCCAGCAGGCGACCGCCGCGCAGCTCGCGCCGGTCTTCGTGCGGGATGACGTCGTTCGGGTCATCCTCGCGAGTGCCCTCGTAGCGAAACGGCCCAATCAGCTGACCTGGAAGCCAAGCAGAGGCTTGCATTCGCAACAACTCACCGCGTTTGGTGGCTTCGTCGAGCACGCCTTTCAACGCCGCCTGATCGAACTTGCGCTCGATACCGCTGTTGTTCTTGTAGCGCAAACCCGGCTTCAGCTTCAGCACCGATGGTTTGAAATACACCACTTGCTCGCAAGACGTGAAGAAGCCAACGGCGTCGTAAGCTGCGGCACCGATGACACTGGCCGCGGTCGCGCGTTCGGGCTGACCCTTCGGGTCCGTCTTGAACAGGAACTTTCCCTTGCCCGGGATGTTCACGCGGAAGCCCAACGAGGCGCCGTTGATCTTCCCCTTGTCGATCGGCCAGGCGCCATCGGCCGCCGCTTCGCCGTCGAGCAACTCTTCCGGCTTACACGCCCCTGCCTTCAGTTCTTCGAGGTCAATCGCGCGAGCGCCCAAGCGATTGGTGAACCAAGCCGAATCCGCCACTTCATCGAAGCTATTGGCGTTGGCGGCCTCGCCCCCCGGATCGACGGCAAAGATCTCGACCAAGGGCCGAAAGATCGAATTGTCGATGCCGTCCCATGCCAGCGGGGAGACGTAGTTCGCCGGAGCGCAGGAGACGTGATGCGGCTCATCGTCCGTACCTTCTTCATGACAGGGCACGTTCACCGAGCGCAAATCGGTGTCCATGCGCAGAGGATCGCGGAGCGGGAACGGCCGCTCGGCAGACGAGCAACCGGTCGCGGCGACGAGGCACAGGGTGCCGCCCAGGATCTGCCACGGCGTGCGCGCGCTAAAAGCCATGGTTCGTTCCCACCAAGATACGCGCAGAGTCGACCTGGCCGCCGTGTTCGAAAGTCTCGGTGCCGAAACCGACCAATAGTTCGAACGAACTTTCGCGCGAGCCGATGCTCTCTATGCCGATCGCACCGGACAAGCGAGAACGTGACACGTCCAACTGCTGCAGATGCTCGCCGAATACGTTGCCGACGGCCGCTTGCAGCGAACCGTCGAGCCAGACCCAGATCGGCCACCGGTATTTCAAAGTTACGACGGCCGCGCTGTTGTCTCGCAGGCGACCCGGATAGAAGCCGCGCATCGGGCCAGCGCCACCGAGCGAGACCAGTTCGGTGAACGGCACCGGGCGCTTGTTCAGCGAATCGACGAACAGCGTTGCAACGGAGAGGCTGACCACGCGGTTACGACCGTTCAAATCCAAAAATGCGCCTGCGGTCGCCGAGTAGTTCAACCAGGCGGCGCCCGTCGTCCGACGGACGTCCGTGCCCTCCTCTGCTTGCAGTTCCAAGCGCACGCCGGAGCCGTCAGCGGGGCTCGGAAGGCGGTTGTCGAACGCGACGCGCACCGCGCTCGTCTGCGCGGTGTAGCCGCGTGCGAAGCCATCGGGCAGCGGGAAAACTCCGCCCGCGGCTCGAACGGTCAAGCTCGGATCCTCTGCGTAGTGGCCCGGGCGAAAGTCCAGACTGCGGACTCCGAGGCTGGTTTCGATGCGGCTGGCGCGCCACAGATCGAACGAGGCGACGGCGCCGACTTCTAGGCGCTTCTCCCCGTAGCGGCTGATGTTCGACTGCAGAGTGTCTGGACCGACTCCGAAGAAGGCCTTGTCAGGACGTGTTACGCCGGCCAGCGTCAAGCGTAGCGAATCCTTTTCGTGGAAGCGGATGCTCTCGCTCAGAGACCCGGAAAACCACTCTGAACCACCGGTCGTACCGTGAAAGCTGAGGTCGTTGCCTTTGAAACCAGCGTCGTTCCAAAACGCATACAAACCGACGCTGGGCCGAAAACCAAAGTCGACGAAGCCGATCGGCGCGAAGCCGGCACTGTGGTTCGGACCAAAGAAGAAGAAGTTGTACAGGATATCGGGCACGTTCGCGCGCTCTGCGGCTGCGATCAGATGCCCGAGCGGCCAGCGAATGCCGTATTCGGTGACCAAATAGACGGGAGACAGGATCACACGCGGAACCCAGATCACCACGTCACCGACCGTGGTCGGATCCTTGCCGCGATTGCCGTAGTCAGGCAATTCACGTTTGGGACTGGCTGCGCTCGCAGAGCCCGCCAGCGCAAGACTGGCGCCGCAGATGGCGCCCACGGCTCGCCAGCTCATGATGGCGCAGGACTCAGCTCTGGGTGCGCCCCCGCGCCCTCTTTTTCCAGCTCTTCCGCGCGACGACGGTGCTCGCGCCCGACCAGCACCACGACGAATAGCCAAACCGTGATCAGAACGAGATTGATCGCGGCAAAGACTTGCGTGGGTAGCGAAAGCCTCGCCCCGACGTAGACCACGCCCGCTGACAACACGTCACCGAAGCGCACGAAGAACGAGTCGACCGTGATCTTACCGACGTATTTTTCTACCCGCGTGGCGACCAAATACAGCGCCTGTCGAGCGGTGTTCTGCACCGAATAGTCGAGGCTATTTTCGGCCACTTTGGCCAAGCGGATCAGCGACAAGACTGGCGCGACCAACATCACGGTGTAGCCGCCGAAAGCAATGACGGGCAGAAAGAACAGCGCGGTACGCACGCCCAACTTGTCCAAGATTCGCGAAACCGCGAACAACTGTAGCAACACACCAATGATGTTAACCCACTCGAAATATTCGGCCTTGAACTGACCGACGAAGACCATGGCGTCCGCGTGCTGTCCTTCGCCGGCCACCGCCGCGAGCAGCGTGCGATCGAGGATATACTCGCCCGTCGAGTTGCACCAGTTGATGAGCAACGTGAGGATCGCGATCAAGATTAGATATTTATCGCGCGTCAGCAGCGAAAATGCCGACTCATGCGACAGAGGCTGCGCGTCTTCCTCCTTGGTCTTGGCCGGAGCCGGCGCTTCGACACGGCCGTTTACCCAAATCAGGAGCGCGCAGCAGACGCCGAGCAAGATCGCCGCGCCGAGCATCATCGCCTGCGGGCCGAGCGGCACGACTAGCTTGGCCAAGTGCGCACCGGCGACGGCGCCCAACGAGCTGCCGATGCCGATGATCGCGAACAGGCGCTTGCCTTGCTCCGGCGTGTAGACGTCCGATGCGTAGCCCCAAAACTGCGCGATCGACGTGTAGTTGTAGACGCCGACCCAAAGGTAAAAAGGAATCGCCACTGGCACTGCAGCGCGCGCCAAGAGCGCGAACAAAACCAGATTGCTAGCGAAGAACAGATATACGCCCAGAAGCAAGCGCATGCGCCCGACTTTTCGCGCCACCCAGCCGTAGAGCTGCACGAAGCCGAGCAGCAGTACGGCTTGCCCTGCCGCCGCGTACGACTTCACCTCCGCTCCGCCGTGCAGAAGGATCAGGGGTTCCCGCGCTGTTTTCAACAGGTAGTACGCCGTGAGCAGCAGGAACACGGTCAGGGTCATCACCACGGCCGTGAGTGCTTCCGAGGGGTCCACTTTGGCAAAAGGGCGAAGCGAAAAGGAAAGCGCACGATCGAGACGCGAATCTTCGGTCTTCACGGGCGCCGCTCGAGCCACGGGGTCATGGCGCGATCATAAGGGCCACGTCCGAGAATGTCAGCCTATCCAATTTCGAAATTTTCACGATTGCGGAAGCTGGGGCGTTTTGACGGCTCCTGCGATGGCGCGTTTCGAAGTAGGCTATCGGCTAGCGAGGTCCGGCAATGTTTCGGCTGAGTAAAGCAAAAGACCCGTTTTTCTCGGCTTTCTCGGCGCACGCACGCCTGACCGTAGAGGCGGCGGGCTTGCTTCGTCGACTGTTGGAGGAACCAGCCAACCTGGCCGAGCTCAAGCGAGAGATCACGCGCCTGGAACACGAAGGCGATGACATTACGCGGGCCACCATCACGCGCCTACGCAGCCAATGGATAACGCCGCTCGACCGGCCCGACATCCACACCCTGGCAACCCGGCTCGACGACGTGCTGGACGTAATCGAGTCGATCGCCGAGCGGCTAGAACTGTTCGACATTCACGAATCGTCCAAAGCTGCCATCGACGCGGCACGCGTCCTCGAGAGCAGCGTCATCGTCATGTCCAAAGCGGTCGATCTGTTGCCCGAAGCCCGCAAGCGTGCGCAGGAAATCGTGACCTTGTGCGTCGAGATCAACAAACTGGAGAGCGAAGCAGACGCGCTTTATCGCGGCGCGATCGCGGACCTGTTCAAGGCCGGCAACGACGCATTGATGGTCATGAAGTGGCGCGATATTCATGAGCAAATCGAAACCGCCACGGATCTGTGCGAGGACGTTGCGAACGCACTCGAAGGCGTGGTCCTGGAGTACACTTGATGCTAGCCGCCCTGATCGCGGTGATAGCACTCGCGTTGCTCTTCGACTTCGTGAATGGCCTGCACGACTCCGCCAATTCGATCGCCACCGTCGTGTCGACCCGTGTCCTGAGTCCCCGCGTGGCGGTCGTTTGGGCCGCGTTCTTCAATTTCGTCGCTTTCTTGTTGTTCGAATCGACGGTGGCGAGCAACATTGCCCACGGCGTGAAAGCGAGCGTGGTATCGCTCACGGTGGTCGCAGGCGGCCTAGTGGGTGCGCTGGTCTGGGACGTACTCACCTGGTGGATGGCACTGCCGTCGTCGTCCTCCCATGCGCTTTTGGGTGGTTTCGCTGGGGCAGCGGTGGCCAAGGCGGGGGTTGGTTCGCTGGATTTGCACTTTCTCGGGAAGACGGCGCTGTTCATCGTGCTTTCGCCGGTTCTGGGTCTGTTACTGGGCGGCGCCACCATGCGTCTGTTGATGGCCCTGTTCGGCGGGCGGTCGCCTCGCTTCGTCGACCGCACGTTCCGGCGTGGCCAACTGATCTCCGCCGCGCTCTACTCATTGGGTCACGGCGGGAACGACGCCCAGAAGACGATGGGCATCATCACCGCAGCGTTGATCGCCACCGGGCATCTCTCGAGGCACGCCCACGATCGCGGTATTCCGCTCTGGGTAGTGCTGTCTTGCCACGCCGCCATGGCTCTCGGCACGATGACTGGTGGTTGGCGCATCGTGCGCACGCTCGGGATGGGCGTCGCCAAGCTTCAGCCAGTGGGTGGCTTCGCGGCCGAGACGAGCGGCGCCATCACACTGTTCATCGCCACCGAACTCGGCATCCCGGTGTCGACGACGCACACCATCGCAGGCGCGATCATGGGCGTCGGCAGCGTCACGAAGTTGAGCGCCGTTCGTTGGGGCGTTGCGGGTCGCATGCTGCTTGCCTGGCTCCTCACCATTCCCTGCGCGGGTGTGATCTCGGCATTGGCGTTTTTGCTGGCGACGCTACTGGGTATTCCGGGCTGAGGTTGGCTCAGTCACGGCTCGCGGGTCTGCGCTTGCAAGGACGCCACCCAGGCCGACACTGACGAGCGCGCGACCGGCGTGACCGATCCCGGCGCCGCGATCGGACGTAGTGGTCGATTGCAACCGCTCGAGGCCAGTAGAGCCAGGGTCAGGAGCGCTGCTGCTGCCAAGGCAGCGGCTCCGCGCACGTGATTCCAGGTGGTCCATTCGGCCACGTACCTGGGCCAGAAGCCCTCCGCTGCCTCACTGTCGGCGGGCAAACGAGCCAAAGCCGTGTTGCGGGGCACGTGGTACAGCTTGGTCACGAGGATCGTGCCGATCAGGTACGAACAAGAGCCCGCCAATTGGCGAGCGGCCCCTGGCTCAGACCAGCGGGCTAAGCTGCTCAGCGCAAGTCCCGCACACAGCAGCGCGGTTCCGAGCAGCGCGCCCAAGAACCAGCGGTTCAAGACCGCAACGTTGATCGACTGCATGGCGCGGACGCCTTCGGCCGCCGGTAGGCGCGCCAAGGCAGGCATCACGAAGTTGGAGAATCCCAATAAAATTCCGGCTATTAGACCGCAGCCCCAAGACGCGAACAGGGTCACGAAGAGCGTCATGGGGAGCACTCTGCGACATGCATAATCGCATCTCAATACCCAATAAATCAAGGTAACGTTGCATCCATGCAACACAAGGCCGCTCCCAGCGCTGCGCTCCGCTGGGACGACGTACGCCTATTTCTTGCCCTGTGCCGGGCGCCAACGGTGGGCGAGGCGAGTCGCGCGCTCGGCGTGGACTCTTCCACCGTGTCACGCCGCCTGACGGCGCTGGAAACGGCGCTCACGGTCACGCTGTTCGATCGCAATCACGAAGGCATATCAGCCACGAAAGCGGCTGAAGATTTGCTGCCCGTGGCAGAGGAGATGGAAGAAGTGATGATGCGTTTTGCGCAGGCCGCCGATGGCTTGGAACGGGAGGTATCTGGTTTGGTACGCGTAGCCTGCCCGCCCGACGTCGCCAACGTGCTGGTCGCGCCTCTCCTGCGCGATTTGTTCACGCTTTACCCGGCGCTACGCGTGGAGATTGCACCGGGCGAAGCCGTCATCGATCTGACTCGGCGTGAAGCAGACTTGGCTTTGCGCACCGTTCGACCCACGCACGGGGATCTGCTGGTCACGCGACTGACGAGCGTGCGCTGGGTGCTCGTTGCCTCTGCCGAGCTGACTCGCGAGCTCGGGACGTTGCACGCTTGGGGTGATGCGCGGTGGATCGGCTGGGGCGCTCGGCTATCGTCGATCGGTCCAGCCCAATGGCTCGAGCGCCACGCCAAGGGAGTCGAGCCGGTAATGCGTTCGGACAGCCTGATGGTGCAAATAGCCGCCGTCAGCGCGGGCGCTGGCGTCGCGTTGATACCGGAGCCCAGCGCAGCGCATTATGGCCTGCGGCCCGTAAAGCTCGCCGCGGCCCTGCACGCGGATGCGGTCGATTGGCCTACGGACGAGCTGTTTTTGGTGACGTTGCGCGCGCTCCGTGAAGTGCCGCGCGTGCGCGCGCTGTGGGATTTGCTACTGCATCGCGTTGGGGGACGAACAGCGCAATGAACACCCCTCAACTGCGAATCACGGCGTCCGGCAACTCGTTCGTGTCATCGGCTTGGCGCGGGGCGGCGGCGGCCAAACGGGGCTCGAGATCGGCGATCACCTCCAGCAGGCCGTCCTTTAGGCGACCCTCGCGGATGCGGTCGATGATGCGCTGTACCTCTTTGGACCAACCCGCTTGCCCGAGCTGCGCGTGAATGGTTGCGTCCCCCAACAGCACGACGCGACGCTCGAGCTCGGAAACGAAGATCAAGAGCGCGGTGCGCCCCTTGGTGCCGTATAAGCCTCGTTCGGCGAACAGTTGAAAGGCGCGCGCATGGGCGGCTTGCTGCGCGGCGCGGGGTGAGACCAGCCAGCGCAGCAGTGGCTGCCACCCGAGCACGAAGAAGCTCAGCAGTCCGACCCCGAGCTCGACCAGCAGCGCGAGCGCTGGCGAGTACTCGGGGAGGAACTCGAGTACGCAGAAAGCAGCCGACATCGCCCAAGCCAATGACACCAACACCCGCCCGAGCCAGTGATCGGCGCTACGTGGCACGACCGCGACGACTAGCTCGGCAGCACTGACGCTCTCCGCTCGAGTTACGGCCGCCTCCACATCGCGCGCCTCAGCCTCGGAAAGCAGGGAGGTCACCATGAACCAGACCCGCCGCCGCCGCCAAAACCACCCCCGCCGCCAGAGAAACCGCCCCCGCCGCCCCCGCCGCCAAAACTACCGCCGCCGCCGAAACCGCCCCCGCCGAAACCACCGCCGCCACCCCAACCGCCGCCACCCCAGCCGCCGCCACCTCCCCAACGACCACCACCTCCGCGCATGCGTGAAAGCAGCACTGGGATCAAAATCGGCGAAATGAAGAATAGCAGCACCAACCAACCGAAAGGGCTCGAGCTACGCCCTTCCGGGTTTCGATCCGCCGCGGCCTCTGGAGCGGCGACGTCTTCTCCCGCGGCCTTCTGCATCAACAATTCGAAGGCTTGATCGAGGCCGCCAGCGGCATTTCCCGAGCGCATGGCCGGGACCAGCACGTTGCGAATCACACGTGCCGAAAAGGCGTCGGTGATGTCACCTTCCAGGCCATAACCCACCTCGATGCGGAGCTTGTGTTCTTTGTTGACCACTAGTAGCAGGAGCCCGTCGTCCTTGCCCTTCTTACCCAACTTCCAGGCCTCGACGACACGGATCGAGAAGCTTTCGAGAGCGTCCCCGTCGAGCGAATCGATGGTCAACAGCGCGAACTGACGGCCGTTCTTCTGCTCGTAGTCGCTGAGCTTTTTTTCGAGCTTTGCGCGCGCGGACTCCGAGAGCAGGTTCGCCGTGTCGTTGACGTGCGCGGTGAGCGGGGGAACCGCCCGCTGCGCGGCCGCCGGCAACGCGACGAATAGCGCTAGGGCGACGGAGACCAACCACAGCAGCGCCCGTGGAAGTGAGCGCTGCGACGAAATCGCCTGAGTCATACGACTCCCGGTGGAGGGGGTCAGAACTTCACTTGCGGAGCGTTCTCAGCTCCCGGTGCAGCTTCGAAGGTGGGGCGCACCGCGCGGCCGCGCATCGACGCCCCAATGCTGGTCGGGAACTTTTGCACGAGCGCGTTGTACTCCGCCACGTCTTCGATGTAGCGCTTGCGTGCCACGGTGATACGATTTTCCGTCCCCTCGAGCTGAGATTGCAAATCGCGGTAGGCGTCAGTCGCTTTCAGGGTGGGGTACTGTTCCGACACCACCAGCAGGCGCGCCAGCGAACTCGAGAGTTCGTTCTGTGCAGCTTCGAACTTCTTCAACTTCTCCGGGTCATCGATCGTGGAGCTGTCCACTTTCAGCCCGGCCACCTTCGAGCGCGCCTCGACCACTTTGGTCAGGGTGTCCTGTTCGAACTGGCCGGCGGCTTTGACGGTGCTCACCAAGTTGGGCACTAGATCCGCGCGACGCTTGTACTGGTTCTGAACTTCCGCCCAGCTGGCCTTCACCTGCTCGTCGCGGTCGATGACGTCGTTGTAGCCGCAAGCGCTGGTCGAGCTTGCGATCGCTCCGGCGAGCAGCAAACCGCTCAGCAGTCGAAACCCCGGCCAGCCCACAGCACGCTCCAGAAAACGATCCTTTTTCATGTCTAACCTGTGCATAAGTCGTCGTTAGGCCATGAGCAAGGTGCACTTTCGTGAAGTTCTCTTATGCGCGTTCGCCGCCGGGCTGGGTGCCTGCGGAACCGGCTCGCATGGCCAGGCGCGGGCGGCCGCGGCACCGGCAGATTGGCTCACCGGCCCGGTCGACATCGTGGCCGGAGAGGCACGCGTTCGGCTGACCGTGCTCGCTGCGGACACGGTACGAGTACGCATTTATCGGGACTCGAGCCAGAATATTCCGGCCTCGTTCGCGGTTGATCCGGCGGCGCAGGCGGCATCGGCGCCGTACACCATCGAAGAACGGCCGGGCGTGGTCACGATCCGTACCGCGGCGTTCGGCTTGCGCGTGAGCAAGGCGCCGCTCCGAATTGCCTTCGTCGACCCGCGTGGCGCGGTGTTGAGTGAGCAAGCGGCGGGCCTCGCTTGGCGAGGCGATGGGCTGACCAGCAGTTGGAGTCTGGCACCCGACGCTCGGGTGTTCGGGCTGGGGGACAAGGTCAAAGGCTTCGATCGCCACGGGCAGCACTTCGAACTCTGGAATACCGACGCCTACGGCTGGAAGCCGGACGCGGATCCTCTGTACAAGTCGATTCCGTTTTTTCTGTTCCTCGATCACGGACAGGCGCATGGCCTGTTCTTCGACACGCCCGCGCGTGCGCAGATCGACGTTGGTTGGTCGAAGCGCGACGTGCTGAGCTTCTCGGCAGCGTCCGGACAGTCACTCGACTTGTACTTGCTCGCGGGGCCCGACCCGAAACGAGTGGTGCGCGCGTTCAGCGCGCTCACCGGACGAACACCGCTGCCGCCGCGCTGGGCTCTCGGCTACCAGCAAAGTCGCTACAGCTACTCGACCCAAGAGGAGACGCTCAGCGTGGCGCAGCGACTGCGGGCAGGCGCGATTCCAAGCGACGCGATCTGGCTCGACATCGACTATCAACTCGGCAACGCGCCCTTCACGGTCGACCCCAAGGCTTATCCTCATTTCCAAGAGATGGTGGCCGATCTGCGCAGAGCAGGCCTGCGCACGGTGCTAATCACCGACCCGCATTTGAAGTCGTACCAAGGCAAGCCCGGGCCATCGGGCTATGCTCCATACGACACGGGCGCTGCCGGCGACCATTTCTTGCACGACGAACGGGGCACTTTTTTGGAGGCGCAGGTGTGGCCGGGAGCGAGCGTCTTCCCAGAGTTCACGCTGACCCGGACCCAGCGCTGGTGGGGTGATTTATACCGAGAGTTCGTCGATCGCGGCGTGGCAGGATTTTGGAACGACATGAACGAGCCCGCTTCGTTCGACGCGAGCAAGACCTTGCCAGAAGCCGCGCGTCATCGCCTGGACGACGGCACGACGCTCCCGCACGCTTTCGTGCACAATGCATACGGCGAGCTCAACGCGCGAGCGACGTACGACGGCCTGCGCCGGTTGCGCCCGAATGAACGGCCGTTCGTGCTCACGCGCGCCGCGTACGCGGGCAGCCAACGCTACGCGGCGACCTGGACCGGTGACAACAGCGCGACACGCGAGCACATGGCGCTCAGCATCGCGCAGCTCGCGAATCTCGGAGTCTCGGGCTACGCTTTCGCGGGGGCAGACGTCGGCGGCTTCGTCGGCTGCCCCGACCCGGACTTGTTGGCAGAGTGGACCGAGCTCGGAGCACTGCAGCCGTTCTTCCGCAACCACAGCGGCAAAAACACTTGTCGCCGAGAACCTTGGGTACACGGCCCCGAAATTGAAGCTCGCATTCGTCTCGCGATCGAGCGCCGCTATCGACTGCTCCCCTATTTGTACACGGTCTTCGAGGAATCTTCACGAACCGGTTTGCCCGTGCTGCGCCCGCTTTGGCTCGAATACCCCGCAGACCCTGCGAGTCAGAGCAACGCAAGCACGTACATGCTGGGCGAGGACCTGCTGGTCGCGCCCAAGTTGGTCGCCGGCAACGTCGGCTACGTCGTGCAGCTCCCGCGTGCCGCCTGGTACGACACGCTGACCGAATCGCTGCTCCCGAGCGGAGGCGTCGTCAACGTCCCCGCCAGCACTGACAGCGTGCGACTCTTTGCACGAGCGGGCGCGATCATCGCTCGGCAGCCGCTCGTCCAATACACCGATCAGCAGCCGACCGGCCCGCTCCAACTAGACGTCTGGCCCGGCGAGCGTTGCGCAGGCAGCCTGTACTTGGACGACGGCCAGACAATGGCCTACGCAAACGGAGCATTCCGGCGAATTTCCTACGTCTGCCAACCACGCCGCGACGGCATCGACATCCGCTCGCAATCGAGCGGAACCTTCGCCACTTGGTGGCGCGGGACGAGCCTGGTCGTTCATGGCATTTTGCAAGCCCCGCGCTCGGCGCTCGACGCCCGGGGCGCCGCGCTCGCCTATGAATACGACGAAGAACACCACCGAGCCACGGTTCAGTTGCCCGGCGCAAGCGCGGACTGGGTCGTTCGGCTCGCGTACTGAAGCGCGGCTTTCGCGACGTCGGCGGCTCGTCTAAAGTCCGTGCAATGCCCCTCCCTGACCCCGCCGTCATTCAGGCGGTTCTGAACTTCGCGCTGGAAAAGTCGCGCCGGAACCGCGAGGGAGAGCCCGCAACGTACATCCCCGACCTGGCATCGGTCCCGCTCGAACGCACCAGCGCCGCGATCATGCTCTGCAACGGTGACACGTTGCACGCGGGAGATGCACTCACCCATCAATTCACGTTTCAGAGTTCTGCCAAGCTGCTGACCTTGATCGGCCTTTTGGAAGAGCGCGGCCCGGTCGAAGTCTTCGACATCGTGGGCTCGGAGCCATCCGGTGATAGCTTCGGCTCGGTGGCTCGCCTCGAAACGCATGGTCCGAAGCCAGCGAACCCGTTGATCAACTCGGGCGCCATCGCGCTTTGTGGGCAGTTGAAGGGTACGGTCGCGCGCCGCGTGGCCTGGCTCCGGAGCTGGGCCGAGCGCCTTTACGGTAAGCCCATTCCGGTAGACGAAAAAGTGCTCGCCAACGAGCGCAGCTCCGCCGATCGCAACCGGGCCATCGCCTACTTCCTGAAGCACGGTGGGGTCCTGCACGGCGACGTCGACGAAACCCTGGATGTCTACTTCGCGCTTTGTTCTCTCACCGGAGGCGTGCGAGAAGCGGCATTTTTGCCGGCCATCCTCGCGCACGGTGGGCTGCGCCCGGGCAGCGAAGAGCGCGTGCTGTCCAAGCAAACCGTGGCCATCGTCGTCTCGATCATGGCCACCTGCGGCATGTACAACGAGTCCGGAAACTACCTGATGGCCACTGGGATGCCCGCCAAAAGCGGAGTCAGCGGCGTGATCGTGGCAGTCGTTCCGGGCATCGCCGGTATCGCCGTGTCGAGCCCGCGCTTGAACGACAAGGGTGGCAGCGTGCGGGGACACCTGATCTTGCGCGAATTGTCCCGCCAGCTCGGCTGGCACGTCGCACTGGCTGCCGAGGCGACGTAGCGGCGTTCTACGTCGCAGCGCGCATGCGGGCACGCAGCTTGCTTAGCTCGCGGAAAGGAGACGTCATGCCCAAGCCCTTCACCGAGTGGACCGTTCTGCCTCACGGCAAGCTTTCTCGCCTCGACGACAGTTTGTTGTCGGTGACTGGTGACTTACGAATGCCGGTCGGGGACGTTCCGAGACGCATGACCGTCGTGCGGCTGCACGATGGTCGGTTGATCGTATTTAGCGCCATCGCGCTCGATGAGGCAGAAATGCGCGCGCTCGAGGCGTTCGGACCGCCGAGCTTCTTGGTCGTGCCCAACGACATCCACCGTATGGATGCAAAGATTTGGAAGGACCGTTATCCAGAGATGCGCGTCGTGGCGCCGGCGGGCGTCAAAAAGCAGGTGGAAGATGTGGTGCCCGTGGATGACACCGCGCCCGATTTTCGCGATCCCCGGGTGCAGTTCGTGACCGTACCGGGCACACAGGCGCGAGAGGCAGCCCTCGTGGTTCGGACCTGGAGCGGCACTACGTTGGTCCTCAACGATCTGATCTGGAATCTGGATGACCGCCCCGGGTTCGGTGGGTGGCTGTTCCACGTGATGGGTTTCACAGGTCGAGAGCCCCGCATCCCAGCGATCGTGGAATTGCGTGAGATCAAGGACAAGCAAGCTCTACGCGGCCAACTGGAGCGTTGGGCACGCATTCCCGGGTTGAACCGAATCATCGTCTCGCACGGCGAGATCGTGAATCGCGATGCGCCTGGCGTGCTGGATCGACTTGCCGAGAGCTTGGCGGCTTAGGGCCCGCGAAATGGCCGAGTCGATCGATTTCGCGCCCGAGCCTTCCCGGCTGGCATCGTTGCGGCTACGCTCCGTGCACATCCTGTGGCAAACTGCGGCGATGTTCGTGATCGAACTGGTTTACAAAGCGGCCCTTTCGGAAATCGACGCGCACATGAAAGCGCACATGGTTTTCCTCAAGAAGTACTACGCGGCCGGCAATTTCCTGGTCTCGGGTCGCAAAATCCCGCGCGACGGTGGGATTATTCTAGCGGTCGGTAAAGACAAGCAAGAGATCGAAGAGATCGTCAGACAGGATCCGTTTCATCAGCACGGGCTGGCCGAATTTCGAATCGTCGAGTTTCGGGCTAGTCAACGCGCAGAGGACTTCCCAAAACGTCTCGAAAGCTAAGGGCCCGCGAAAGGCTAAGTCGATCGATCTCGCGCCCGAGCCATCCCGGCTGGCATCGTTGCTCCTCCGCTAAATACCCGCAGTATGCGCCTTCGTCGCGCCTCGCCACCCGGGCCAGGGCCGCGATCTTCCATCTTCGACCGACTTAGCCATTCGCGGGAGCTTAGTCCAATCGCGGGCCCTAACGCTCACTTTCGAAACGGAAAGACCCTTCGCAGAGAGTCGTCGCGCAAGAGCAGTCCGCCCCAAACCAAGGCCGCAACGTAGACCGGGAACAGCACGTGACTGAAAAAGGGGTTGCCGATCCGCAGCTGGGTGGAGATTGCGCCGCCCAGGAAGCCGGTCAAGACGACAGCGCCCAAGATCGCCGTACGCGGCACGAGGTACAGGGCAAGGCATCCCGCCTCGAGCAGGCCGATGCCGCGTGCGAGCGAATCTGGATAGCCCAATTGAACGAATGACTCGACCACCGCTCGGATCTTGACCAGTTTTATCGCGCAATCGAAGAGTAGAAACAAGACGGGCAACGCGCTGACGGCGATGCCGGCCCGGTAGCGCTGCTTCGCCGTGCGCGCGGCGTCGGGGGTCGGGTGGCTGAAGGTAGCTTCCATGGCGATCGGCTCCTGTTGTGCGAGGCCTCGATTGGCCGGCGTGAGGACGTCGAACGAGCCCAGCCCAGATCGACCAGCACGCTATCCTTTTTTGGCGATCAGCTGCGCGCTGGCCGCCGCACGCGCGAGCAGGCGTTTCCGTTGGCGAGCATTTTGGGCGAGCATCGCGGCGCGTTCGAATTCGGCCTGCGCCTCCGCGAAGCGCTCCAACCGATGCAACAGATCGGCGCGCGCGCTAGGCAACAAATGGTAGCGCTGCAACGAAGGCGCCGTGCTCAAGGCGTCGATCAATGCCAGGCCCGCCGCGGGCCCATCTGCCATCGACACGGCGACCGCGCGGTTCAGCAGAACCACCGGGGATGCGACGAGCTCCGCCAATTTCCCGTACAAATCCGCGATCCGCCGCCAGTCGGTGTGTTGCGGCTCGCGCGCTCGGGCGTGACACGCGGCAATGGCGGCCTGCAGCACGTACGCGCCAGGCGCCTCGGCCAACGACTCGGCCCGCGCCAGCGCCGCCAGACCACGGTGAATCAAGAGCTGGTCCCAGCGCGACCGGTTCTGCTCGAGAAGCAGCACGGGCTCGCCAGAAGGTGAAGTACGCGCTGCGGCCCGGGAGGCGTTGATCTCCATCAATGCTACGAGGCCGTGCACCTCGGGTTCGTCACTGGCAAGCTCGGCCAAGATGCGACCCAAGCGCAGAGCGTCTTCGCACAACCCGGGCCGTAGCAAGTCGTCTCCGGTGGTGGCGGAATAGCCTTCGTTGAAGATCAAGTAGATGACCTCCAAGACCGACGACAAGCGCTCGGCCAGCTCCGCGCCGCGCGGCACTTCGAACGGGACCTGCGCCTCAGCCAACGTGCGTTTGGCGCGCACGATGCGTTGCGCAATCGTCGGCTCGCTCGACAGAAAAGCGCGAGCGATCTCTTCCGTGGTGAGCCCGCCGAGCATGCGCAAGGTAAGCGCGATGCGCCCCTCCGTGGTCAACAACGGATGGCATGCCGTGAACACCAAGCGCAGCAGATCGTCGCCCAATTCGTCGTCGAGCTTCTCCTCCAGCTTGACCACTGCCTGCTCCTGCTCGGCATCGGCCTCGTAACCCAGCTCGGCGTGCTTGCGCTCGAGCATCTTTCGGCGACGAAGCCGATTGATGGCGCGGTTCTTCGCCGCGCTCATCAACCAAGCCGCGGGGTTGCGCGGTACGCCCTCGCTCGGCCATTGAGCGAGAGCGGCTACCAGTGCGTCCTGCGCCAGCTCCTCGGCCAGCCCCACATCACGTACGAGTCGCGCAACGCTCGCGATCAGCTTGGCGGATTCCATTCGCCAAACGGCTTGAATCGCCCGCTCGGTCTCAGTCGGCGGTTTGGAGCTCGTCACGCCGTCGATCACAGCATGTCGAGCGCGCGGTGCAAGCGCTCAAGGGGGGCTTGGCATCGGCGGCATCTCGGCGGCATCGAAGACTTTGAGCACTTCGCCTTCGCCATCGCCTGCTATCGCCATGAAGCTCTTGGCGTGCTCGATCGCTTCCGCCATGGAGTCGGCGCGGATCAACGCGAAGCCGTCGATCAGCTCCTTGGTTTCCGCGTACGGTCCGTCGGTGACGGTAAACTTGCCGCCCGAGAGCGCAACTCGCGTTCCGTTGTTGGGCCGGATCAGTCCGCCGGTCATCAACAACACGCCCGCCTCGGTCATCTCCTGCCCGTACTTGCCGATGGCAGCCATCTGTTCGGGCGTTGGCGGGGTCTTGGAATTGGCGGCGTTAGGTCATCAGGTACTTCATTTTCGCTCTCCTCTTCTAACTGCGTCTTCCAGCCCGTCAAATGAGCCGCTGCTCGATCGACAGCTCGCCGACGTTTTTTTCGAGCCCGGCCAACGCTGCGGATATATCAATATTTTCAATGGTTTACAATCCAGACCGTCGCTCACGTGCGGCGCACAGCGATCGGTTGGCGCCCGCGAGCAACTCACAGCGGTCACTCCACGAGCGCGAGGGTCGTCCGGGGGATGGCCCCGCGAGCGGCTGCCGACTGGAGCGCCGTATTCCGGGTGGTGTGGCTCAAAGACGTGACGAATCGACAGCGGGGCACGTCTACGGAAGGACCTGAATTCGGGGACCGGCCGAATCTAATCCGGATCGCACATTTCGAGCAGGTAGCGGCGACATGAACGGCGAGTGAACTTTGCCGTGGAGCGCGCGTGGCCCGGCAATATCGAACCGGATGGGTCGCTTCGCGCTTGACGAAAGCGCGTGCGAAGAGGGCAATCTTGCGTCACGCGCGGCGCGCCCTTTCCGCGTACTCCAAACATGCAAAAGCTGACGACTTGGACGAAGTTGATGCTCACCGTTATCGCGGTCGGCTCGACCTTCGGCGCCGTGCACACTTACGGTAAAAGTGGTGCGAGCGCACCTCGCGCCAATGTGACTGCTTCCACGGTCATGACTGCCGCCGGTCATGCGAGCGCCCGCGCCGCCTCTGCACTGCCCCCGCGTCCCCCGACGCGCCCGCTGCGGGTGGCGCTCTCCCAGTGGCCCGGGCACATGGCACTGTTGCTGGGCGCGGGCGGCTTGAAAACGCAGCCGGGCTCGATCGCAGCGGCGGAAGGGCTGGATCTGGAGATTCGCTTCATCGAGGATGCACCGAGCAAGAACGAAGCGCTACGCAACGGTGACGTCGACTTCGTATGGCAAACCGTAGACGAACTGCCGATCAGCTTGGGCATGTATCGGGCGGCAGGAGTGGACGCTCGAGCCTTCATCCAAATCGACTGGTCGCGCGGCGGGGACGCCTGCATCGCATCGAAGGACGTCCTCACCGTGGAGAACGTGTACGGCCGCAAGTCGGCCATGCTCATGTTCTCACCCGATCACACCGTGTTCGAATTCATGGTCAACAATTCGCGCCTCACCCCACAGCAAGTGACTGAGGTGCGTCGTGCGACCCGCTTTTCGTCCGACGACCCAACATACGCACGCACCTTGTTCAAACAGGGCAAGGTCGACGTGGCGTGCCTTTGGGAACCGGACGTGACCCTGGCGCTGGAGGAGCGCCCCGGCTCGCATCGGCTGTTCTCTACGGCGGACGCAAGCGAGCTCGTCGCAGACGTGCTCATCGCTCGTCAAGATTTTCTCGAAGCACAGCCTGGTCTGGCGGAGAAATTGGCGCGCGTCTGGTTCAAGTCGGTCGAGCGCTCCAACTTGGATCGGCCGGCCGCGGCCAACTTGATCTCGACCGTCGCCTCGCGTTTCCGCGACGAGTTGGGCTACGAGAAGACCCTCAAGGCCTTGAGTTGGGCGCGCTGGACGGAGCTTTCGGACAACGTTCGCTTTTTTGGACTCGACGGCTCCGCGCCCGCATTCGACCGCGTTTACAACCAGGCGGATTCTATCTGGATCAGCTACCCCGAAGCATCGATCAAAGATCGTTTTGCGCCGGCCATGCTTCGCAACGACGCCGCCGTCCGCCGCGTGTGGCAGGCGGCCGGCAAGCCTCCCGCTCGCAGCTCCGAGGATTTCAATCCTGCGATCGCCAACAACGGCTCCGCGCTATTCACGAAGTCGGTCGCGATCAACTTCCCCAGCAACGGGGCGCAGCTCTCGGCCGAAGCCTTGGCGACAATCAACGGGCAAATCCTGCCGCAGTTGGAAATCGCCGGCGGCATGTCCGTGCGGGTGGAGGGCAACACTGACGGGCTCGGGGAGCGCACCGCCAATCAAGTCCTGAGCGAGAAACGCGCTGCGGCGATCGTCGAGTACTTGATCGCGCGCGGCGTATCACGCACACGCCTCATGGCGCGAGGCAACGGATCCAGCAAGCCGCTGGCGGTCAACACCACGGCTGAAGGCCGCGCCCAGAACCGACGCACGGACGTACTCTTCATTCGCGGCACGAAGTAGCGCCAATGGCCGACGTACAACTGTCTTCCACGAGCTATCTGAAGTATGCCTTCAAGGACCAACACAACCTGGTCGTGTTGCTCGGGGCAGCCTGTTTTTCGTTGGCATTTGCCTCCCCGTTTCCCTTGCTCGTGGGCGCCGTTTTCGAACTACTCTGGCTATTGTCTGGGCCGCAGTTGCCAGCTTTCCGCGACTGGGTCGATTTCCAGCTCAGCACACAGTACCTGGCGCGCGCGGAAGCTGCGATCGAAACTGCCCTGGCAGAACTGTCCGAGGCCGACGCGCGTCGCTTCTCCGCTCTGAGCCGCAACGCCACGGAACTCGTCGCGAATGTCCAGGATCGCCTGGCGACGCGTGAACTGCAGCTCGGTCTCCACGGTCTTTTGGAACTACGCCGCACTTTCCTCGACTATCTGTTCTTGGGCCAGCGCATCGAAGCTTTGGTCGACACGACGCCGAGCGCGGACCTGGAAAAGGAGGCCGCCAAACTGCAGGAGTCTTACGGCGCCCAGCGTGAACTCATCTTGCGCATGACGATCCGCAAGGCACTGACCTCGATTCAACGGCGCCTCAAGCAGCAAGTCGCCCTGGAGAGGGTGCGACGGAACCTGCAACTACGCCTGGAAATGTTGGAAAGCTCTCTCCCGTACCTCAGGAGCCGACTCGCCGATCCCACCGTCGAACGGCTTGCTCAGGAGGTCGATGCCGCGCTCGCCGAAATCGGCCCGGCCGAAGCGCTGGAGCTCACGGTCGACGAAATCTTCACCCAACCGCCCCCAAGCCCGGCGCTCTGACCAGCGAGAGCCCGCGCCGGCGCTTCGGGGCTATGACCGCTCGGCGGCGACCTTGAGGTCAACCGCGTATCGTTCGAAAGCAGGCGCGAAGTCCGGCAGGGATTTGCGCATCATCGGCAACATCAGGCCGCTGAACAGGCATTGCTGAGCAGCTCCCAGATCTTTTCGATGGGCGCGGCGATGTCGACGGCGATGGCACACTCCATCCGAAAGGTGCTGGAGCTCGTTCTGGCGCGGGGCGTCGTCATGATGAATGGCTCCAATCGATCTGAAGAATTTCTGCCAGGATATAGGGTACGTAGCGAAAGTCTTTGATCCGCGTCACGCACTCGCCCTCGAACTCGAGCTCGATGAAATACGCCGGGAGAGAGTCAGCGGGGCTAGAAAAAAAGCCGATCGCTTCCCGGCCATCGATCCACCCTGGCACTAAGAGCCAGTCCGCGATGGCCGAATAATTCTCGAAGTAGCTCGATACCTCACGACGCCCAGTCCGCTTTGCGCGAGACAACAAATCGAGCCGCACGTCTTCGGCCAACAGGGCACGCACGCCGTCCCAATCACGAGCGTTGAAGAGCACCACGTAGCGCGCGATACCCGTTGAACCAACGGCGGGTGTCGCGTGGCTCTGCTCTCGCGAAGTCCTGGCCAACGCCCGTAGGCGTTCGCGACCACGGTGAAGCAGCGCTTTCGCAGCCGTTTCGCTGATGGCCATCTGCTGCGCGATTTCAGCCAACGAGTGCCCGAGAACGTCCTTCAAAATTACAGCGCTCCGCTGGGCCGGCACCAGCTCCACGAAACGCGAAATCGCTGCTCGAGTGGCTTGTTCCCGAGCCAGCGCGTCCTCCGGATCGCTCTCGCTAGACAGCGCGGTCTCCAGCACGCTGTCCAGCGGTTCGGCCATGCGCCGCTCGTAGCGACGCAGGTGGTCGAGCGCGCGATTGTGGGCGATCTGAAACAGCCACGGGCGAAGCTCCGGCACCGTCTGCATTTCCGATAGCGCATAATAAGCCCGCGCCAGCGTGTCTTGCACGATATCTTCGCCGTCCGCGACCGAGCCGGTCATGCGCGCACAATAACGATGAAGGTCGGGGCGAATGCCAGCGACCAGCAAAAGGAAGCGCCGCATGCCCTCGTGCAGGGCGGAAACCGTCGACTCGGAGCCATTCATGTCGGACATCAGTCGAGGGACGCGATGCCGCTGTCGCCCTTCACACCAAAGGCGATACCCTGATCATACTTTGGATCGCCGAGCAAGGTCGCGACGTACTCCCCGACCTGCTTGGGTGCCATCGGGGCGCCGAACCCCGCCAAGAATTCGGCCACGCTCACGCCCTTCTTCTTCGCGTATGCCTCGGCGGCTAGGCGACCGTGCTCGGTGTCTCCGATGATTTGGCGTGGCACGAGCACTTGTACCCGGATGCCGAGATCGAGCTCCTTCGACACCCCGCTCGCATACTGGGCCAGGAACCAGATCATCCGCTTGGCGCCCGCGTAGCCGCCGGAAAGGGGCGACCCGTTGATCGCGGCTCCGCTGGAACTGAGGAGGACCCGACTCCCCTTCGCCAACGGCAGCCGAAGAGCGTGTTGCAACCAGTGAAAGCCGGCCTTGACGTCAGTGTTCCAACTGCGGCTGAAGCCCTCCCAGGTTTGCTCGTGAAGCGCCGCTAGCCCTGGGGAAGCGCCTGCGTTGAGCAGCAGCAGCGTGGGTCGCACCTCCGCGATGACGCTCCTGGCGAGCCCCTCGTCCGCCACGTCGCCCTGGATCACGTCCACCTCGAGGCGTGTGGAAATCTCCTTCAGCCGCTCGGCGTCGCGGGCGACCACCGTAACGCGAGCTCCGCGCGCCACGAGGGCTTCGACCATGGCCAGGCCCAGCCCTCGATTTCCTCCCGTGACGACCGCCCTTTGGCCCTGAAAACGTTGCATGCGATTTGCTCCTTTCCCCAACGACGGTCGAGGGCGGCGAAAGGATGCGGTCGCGTGCAGAAAAACTCCAAGGGCCCGGGAACGGCTAAGTCTATCGATCTCGCACCCGAGTCATTTCCGGGCCCTAAGCTTTGCGCGGCTCCGCTAAGTCGGCGTTCGTGACATCCAGCACCAGCCTCACGACCGCGCTCAAATCGACCGGTTTCAGCAAATGAGCATCGAAGCTTTGGCCGCCCGCACTCGGAGAAAGCGTCTCGAATCCGGTCACGGCGACGAACTTGCAACCCACGAGCTCGGGCCGAGCACGGAGGTCGTTCAAAAGCTCGAAGCCATCCATTCCCGGTAAACCAATGTCCAGGAAAGCGATGTTCGGGCGGAACGTCAACGCCAGCCCAATGGCCTCTGGTCCAGCGTACGCCACTCGCGTCTCGTGTCCCTCCCTCTCCAGCAGGATACTGAGCAGCTCCGCCGAGTCCGGGTTGTCGTCCACAATCAGCACCCGCCGACTGTCGGATAGTCTCCGCGTCCCAGAACCGCGCCGCGTGTTCATTGTTACAGGGTTGCGCCGTGCGCCCCTGGGGGCAAGCAGGAATGCCTCACCATCGATGTGACCGCCAACTTCTCTCAACTTCACTCGTATTCGGGTTGCCCGAAGAGGCCTCGCGGGTGGTGGCAGGTGCGAGAGCGCGGGGCCCTTCGGTGCGGTTGTCAGGAGCGCTCGCCGCCCCAGGTAAGCGTGGCGGAATGGCACGCGCCATACGCATCTAAGTGCCCGATACTGCGACCGAAATGAGTAAGATCGGAGGCGTCATCGGCGGCACGCATTCTGCATTTTGCGGCGCAATGGCTGCGACTCATTCACTCAGCCTCGCCACGGTCGAAAAGACGCCGAGTGGCATCGCTGGCTTCGATCAAATCACGGGCGGCGGACTTCCACAGGGCCGCTCGACTCTGGTGTGCGGTGGCCCCGGGTCCGGGAAGACCATCTTCGCCGTCGAATTTCTGGTGC
>Ga0302322_100000773_pt1 | contig 25005 bp, 26 predicted proteins | sample Fen_T0_2_FD_203757 | JGI IMG/M metagenome (GOLD analysis project Ga0302322, IMG submission 203757) | Peat permafrost microbial communities from Stordalen Mire near Abisko, Sweden - Fen_T0_2 | ecosystem: Environmental > Terrestrial > Soil > Wetlands > Permafrost | place: Sweden: Abisko...
CCCGCGATGTCGGCGGCGATCTTGTCGTTCCGCCAGCCGATCCCGTCCGACCATACGACGTACGGCACCGTGTACCGGCTCTCGCGATCGTAGAACGGGTCCTGCAGCTCCGGCCACACGTTCTTGTCGAGATTCGGAAGGTACGAGTGGTTGAGCGGCTGGACCAGCTGCTGCGCGATCAGGTTCACGATGTTCGAGCCCGACAGCCCGATGATGAGGTCGAACGCGACGGCGCCCGACGAGAGCTTCGCGATCGCCTCGTCGGACGAGTTGTAGGTCGCGACCTGCACCTTCCGCCCGGTGAGCTTCTCGAACTTCTTGATCAGGCTCGGGTCGAGGTAGTCGGCGTAGTTGTAGATGCCGAGCGGCCCCTTCTCGTCGGCGACACCGTCCGGGATCGGCAGGTTGTCGGCCGTGATCGCCCACGTCACCGAGTTGTCCGGACGGGGCAGCGGCAGGCCGCCGGGCCCGGTCGGCTTTGCCACGACGAGGTTGGACGAGGTACCGACACCCTCGCACGCGCCGATCGGCGTCGTCGTGTTCTCGCATCCGGCGAGGAGCCCCAGCGCGCCGATCCCCAACGCGCCGCCTGCCGCTCCCTTGAGCAGGTTGCGCCGGCTCACGCCCTGTCGGTCCTGTGGATGCGCCATCGACCTCGCCGATTCAACCTGTGCCCTGACCGTGAAGTCAAGCTCTGCCGCCGCTCTGGACATCTGGCAGCGCCCCTGGACCACGTGCGACCGTCCTCTCCGGCCGCGAACGCGAGCGCGTACGATCGTCTCCGTGCACGAGAAACGCATCGAGATCCGGTGGCGCGACATCGACGCCTTCCGCCACGTCAACAACGCCGTCTACGCCACGTACCTGGAGGAGTGTCGCGACGAGCTCGCCGACCGGGTGCTCGAAGGCGTCGGCGATCCGTGGGACTTCGTGCTCGCCCGCGTCGCGATCGACTACCGGCGGGAGCTGATCCAGGACGACGACGCCGTCCTCGTGCGGTGCGCCGTCGACCGGATCGGCAACTCGAGCATCACCCTGCGAGAGGAGATCCGGACCCTGAGCGGCGAGCTGGCGGCCGAGGCCGAGGCGGTGCTCGTAGCGCGCGATCCCGCCACGGGGCGGTCGCGCCAGCTCACGGAGGCCGAGCGCGACGCCTTCGGCCGCGCCGGCGCCCCCGGGTAGAGGCGCCGTGAGGGTCGCCGTCGTCGGAGCCGGCCTCGCGGGTCTCGCCGCCGCCGACGCGCTCGCGACGGCGGGGATCGAGGTGACGGTGCTCGAGGCGCGCGACCGCGTCGGCGGCCGAGTCTGCTCGCGGGAGCTCGAGAACGGCGCGGTCGTCGAGCTCGGGGCCGAGTTCATCCTGCCGGGCAACGACACGATTCGCCTCTACGTCGAGCGGTTCGGGCTCGGCCTCTGGGACAAGGGCATGCTCTACGGCGACCGTGAGCCACGCGGCGGCATCGGCGTCACCGGCACTGCGCTCCACGCCGCCCTGGAGGCGATCGCCGGCAGCCTTCCGTCGGCCGGGCCCGGAACCTCTGCCGGGACGCTGCTCGACTCGCTTCGGCTCGATCCCGGCGCCCGCGAGGCGATCCAGGCCAGGCTCGAGGTCTCGAGCGCGGCGACCGCCAACCGCGTCGAGGCGTCGGCGCTCGCGGGCCTCGCCGCCCACTCGGATGCCGTCTGCCCGAGCATCGCCGGAGGCAATCAGCGGCTCGCGCTCGAGCTCGCGCGCGAGCTCGGGCCAGCCGTACACCTCTCGAGCCCTGTCGCCCGCATCGCATGGGACGACGCCACGACCGTCGTCTCGACTGCGGGATCCGAGCTCGAGGTCGATCGCGTCGTCCTGGCGCTCCCGGCATCCGTCGTCGACCGCATCGCGTTCGAGCCGCCACTCCCCGAGCGGCTCCGCTCCGCCTACGCCGGCGTCGCATACGGGAATGCGGCCAAGCTCTTCGTGCCCCTCGCGGGGGACGCCGCCCCGAGCGCCGTGCTCTCGGTGCCCGAGCGCTACTGGAGCTGGACGGCCACGGGCGGCGCGGGCGTGCAGCCCGTCGTCAACGCCTTCGCCGGCTCCGCGCCGGCGCTCGCCCGCCTCCGGGTGACCGACGGCCCCGGCACGTGGGTCGAGTCACTCGCCCGGCTGCGGCCGGATCTGGCCCTTGCGCCGGCCGAGGCAGTCCTCTCGACCTGGGACGACGACCCCTGGGTGGGCGCGGCCTACTCCTGCTCGGCACCGGGGCCGGAGGCGTGGTCGGCGGCCGGCCCCTTCCACGCGTGCGGCGAGCACACCCACGACGCGAGCCGCGCGCTGATGGACGGAGCGCTCGCGAGCGGCGTCCGCGCAGCGCACGAGATCATCGAGGCTGTGTAGGCTCTCGGCCATCGTTCCTGACCGTACGGTCAAACACCTGGAGGTCGTCCGTGATCGTGCCCGAGCTTCCCGCCGAGATCGCCGAGCTGAAGCGACAGGTCGGCCGCTTCATCGAGGACGAGGTCTACCCCGTCGAGCAGCGCATCGTGGAGCGAAATGCGATCGACGCCGCCGAGGTCGACGCCCTCCGGGCGAAGGCGCGTGCGGCCGGCTTCGCGATGCTCAATATGCCGGAGTCGCTCGGCGGCCGGGACCTCTCGATGCTCGGCCAGGTCGCGCTCGAGGAGGAGTCGGGCAAGGCGACGAACGGGCTCGGCTTCGCGGTCGTCGACCGCGGCCCGAGGGAGCTGCTCGAGCTCCTGACGCCGCCGCAGGTGGAGCAGTACGTCCTGCCGATCGTGCGCGGCGAGTACCGCGAGGCGTGGGCGCTGACGGAGCCGGGCGCCGGCTCCGACCTCGCCGCGATCTCCGCCTCCGCGACCCGCGACGGAGACGACTGGGTCCTCAACGGTGAGAAGTGGTTCGTCACGAGCGAGGGCGATGCCGGCTTCTATCTCGTCGCCGCCGTGCACGAGGGCGAGCAGATGCTCTTCGTCGTCGAGCCGGGGACGCCGGGAATGGAGATCGCGCGGACGCCGCGATTCCTCCACGACCCCTACCTCGACCATCACCCGGAGATCACATTCCGCGACTGCCGCGTGCCGGAGGCCAATCGAGTGCCCGGCGGCGACGCGGGCTCGCGCGAGTGGATCCTGGTCGAGCGCCTGTTCATCGCCGCCCGCTGCTGTGGCGCGGCCGAGCGCCTGCTCGGCGAGGCAACCGCCTGGGCGCACGAGCGCGAGGCCTTCGGCGGGCCGATCATCGAGAACCAGGGCGTGTCGTTCCCGCTCGCCGACTCGCTGACCGAGCTGCTCGCGGCCCGGCTGCTCACCTACCACGCCGCGCACGCGTTCGACACGCTCGCGGATCGCAAGGTCGTGCACGGCAAGGTCGCGATGGCGAAGCTCTACGCGTCGGAGATGGCCGGGCGGGTCGCCGACCGCGCGGTGCAGATCTTCGGCGGACGCGGCTACATGCACGACACCGCCGCGGCCCGCTTCTACCGCGAGCTGCGCGTCGACCGGATCTGGGAGGGGACGAGCGAGATCCAGCGGCTGATCATCGCGCGGGGCCTGAGCAAGCGCGGCGCAGCGCCGTACCTCGGCTGGGAGTAGACGGGTCGGGCGAGAGGACGGTGACCCAGGCGAGCGTGGTGAGCTTCGCTACCCGTATCTGACCGCGTACACGGTCATCGCAGTGCCGAAGACGGCAAGGAAGAAGACGAACCACCAGCGGTAGGGATGGAGGCGGATTAGCCGGTCTCGCCAGGCTTCCGGGCCGAGCGCCCAGAAGACAAGCGGATTGAGCATGAAGCCCACGAGTGCGACCGGCACGAGGCTCAGGGCGATGATGGCCAGCCACACGTATTGCACGAGTTCATGCTTGATCCGCCTGTTCCATGGGCCAGTCCTTGTCCTCTCAGTCAGGCGTCATTCCGGAAGGCTCGGACAGGCGAGTCTCTGCGCCCGTGTTGCCATGCAAGCGGTGTTATGCGGAGGGGTCGCCTGGCCGGATGAGCCCGGTTTCGTAGGCGCGGATGACGGCTTGTGCTCTGTCTCGGAGGTCGAGTTTGGTGAAGAGGTGGTTGATGTGGGATTTGACGGTTGCTGGGCTGAGGAAGAGTTCGCGTGCGATCTCGTCGTTGCTGTTGCCGCGGGCGATGAGGGTGAGGACTTCGAGTTCTCGCGCTGTGAGTGCCGCGAGCTGGTCTTTCGCAGCGTGTGCTGGGGCCGGCTGTCTGACGTACTCCTCGATCAGGCGGCGGGTCACTGTTGGTGCGAGGAGCGCGTCGCCGTTTGAGACGGTTCGTATGCCTGCCACGAGCGTGGCCGGGGGGGTGGTTTTGAGGAGGTAGCCGCTTGCGCCCGCTTGTAGGGCGGCGTAGATGGTTGCGTCCTCATCGAACGTGGTCAGGACGAGTACGTGGCCGGCAAGCTGTTCGGTGACGATGATGCGGGTGGCGGCGATGCCGTCGAGCTGTGGCATCTGGATGTCCATCAGGATCACGTCGGGGTGAAGTTCGCGTGCGAGGGCGACGGCAGCAAGGCCGTCCGCGGCCTCGGCGGTGACTTCGATGTCGTCCTGTGCCTCGAGGATTAGCCGGAGCCCTCCCGAGACGAGTGACTCGTCGTCGGCGATCAGCACCCTGATCATGCGTCGCCCTGCAGGGGAAGGATGGCCCGGACGACGAAGCCGCCGTCGGGTGGATCGTTGGTTGTGAGCTCGCCGCCGAAGATGTGGGTTCGTTCTCGCATTCCCGCGAGCCCGTGGCCGACGCCGGATACGTGGGTTGAGCCGCGGCCGTTATCGCTGACCTCGATCACGATCTCGTCGGGCTCGTAGCCGAGTCGCACAGCGGCGTGAGAGGCGCCGCTGTGCTTGAGGGCGTTGGTAAGTGCTTCCTGGATGATCCGGTAGGCGGACATATCGAGGCCCGGAGGGAGTACGGCCGGTTCGCCGATCGTGTCCACCGTGACCGGGAGCCCGGCCTCGGTAACCCGCGCCACGAGCTTATCGAGGTCAGCGAGCCGCGGCTGGGGCGTGAATGGGGCGCCGATCTCTGCGTCATCCTCGCGCAGCATCCCGAGCACGCGTTTCATCTCACTGAGCGCCTGCCGCCCGGCTTCCTGGATCGCGAGGATAGGTTCGAGCGCCCGGTCGGGCTCGCGCTTCAGCAGCTGTTCGGCGGCGCCGGCCTGGATCGTCATCACGCTGATGGCGTGGCCGATCGCGTCGTGCAGTTCCCGCGCGATCCGTGCGCGCTCATCGCGGATCGCGATCTCCTGTTCGCGTTCCAACTGTGCGGTCTGCTCCCGGAGCGCCCTGACGCTCCCGCCACGGGCCGCGAACGCGAGGCCAACGAGCCAGGGAACCCCGACCACGATCCCGACCCAGACGTAGTCCCACGGCACGACGTAGCGCTCCCCGTTCCCGCTCGCGAGCCTCATCGAGATGAACAGGCCGGCGAGGACGATCGCGAGACCGGCAACCGCGCGGGTCCGGCGTTCGTAGGCGGCGACCGACCAAGCGACCACGATCCCGAAGACGAGCGGTGCCACCTGGTCGCGCAGCGAGACGCCTGCCGCCGTCTGGAGGACAAGCAGCCCCGCGACGACAGCCGCGGTCGCGAGCGGACTGCGGCGCCGCCACAGCATCGCCGCCGACATCGCCAGCGTCGCCGGCACCGCGACCGTCTTAGGAGCCAGGTCATGACCCCAGACCTCCGCCTCCGTCAGCAGCACGAACCCTAACGCCACAGCCACGTCGACGAGGCGCGTCCGGTCGGGCCACTTCACAAGCCGACCGTATCGCGTCCCATGGGCAATCACATCAACCCGTAGGCCGAACTCGAGATCAGCGCACGGGTGCAACACGGGACACCGCTGCGCCGATGCCAACGAACACAGCCATCCCTACCGTCGCAGATGGCAACTCGAACACGGGAGACCAGATGAGCATCTACAAAGCAATGGGCGGCATCCTCGTCCTCGCGATCGGCCTCTTCATCCTCGCCGGAACCTTCCGCACAAACGACCACGGCTGGAAAGCCACCGCGGGAGCGATCGGCTGGTTCGGCTTCCTCGCCTGCCTCCTCACCCTCCTCGTTCTCGCCCTCGGAGCGCTGATCCGCCGAACACGAACGACTCTCCGACCCCGCTAACCCAACCTCCCACAGCCCAAACACAGAGGAATCACCCATGCTGAGAACACTGCTGCTACCCCTCGCGCTCCTCCTCGCAGCCGCCGCCGCGCCACTCGCACACGCCGGTCTCAACTCCAAAACGCTCATCCTTCACACAACCCGCTACGGGCTCTCCCGAACCGCCAACACCATCACCTGGAAAGAACACTTCAGCACAGCCGGCAAGCCCGCAGGAACATCCCACGTCACCTGCACCGCCACAACCCCAACACTCCTGCACTGCAAAGGCACCTACACCCTCGCCACGGGAACCCTCTACGCCACCGCCACCGCCACCCAATCAACCGGCCAAGGCAAAATCACCGGCGGCACCCACGCCTACACCCACGCCACCGGCACCATCCACATCATCCAACTCAACGACAACGGGGACAGCCGAATTGTCATCGGCCTCCACTAGACCCGGGCCCCCAGCCTCCCAACCACTCAAAGGGTTCGCTCAGGTAACACTCCCGAACGCTGGCGCATCCCAGGTTGCCTTTGTTCGATCTACGAACTACCGGTGCTCGGTGGCGAGCCGGAGGCCGAACGCGATCAGGACCGTGCCGGTAACTCCGTCGAGAGCTCTGCGGACGCGCGAGCGAGCGAAGATGTGTGCCCCTCTTGAAACCGCGAGGACATAGAAGATGAACCAGCCGATCGTCATTGCGGAGAAGACGAAGCAGAGCACCGTGAGTTGGAGCGCGGGTGAGCTGCCGGGCGTGACGAACTGAGGCAACAGGCTGGTCATGAAGGCGCCCAGCTTCGGGTTCCCGAGATCACTGAGGAGACCCTGCCGGAACGCGGCGCGTGACGAGACCGGAGGACTCTTGGCGGCCACTTAATCGCGGGAGCCGCCCCGAAGCGCAGACCGTAGCGCCTGGACGCCGAGGAAGACGAGGTACGCGGCCCCGGCCACGCGGACGACCGAATAAAGCGGGGCGAAAGCCAAGAGGAGCGCGGTAAGACCGACGATCGTGGCAGCTGACCAGAGCGCGAGCCCTACGGCAACGCCACCGACGTTTGCTAATCCCGCGGCTCGCCCGCCGGCGATCGTGTTGCGGACGATCAACGCCGTGTCCGGGCCGGGCGTCATGATCGCCAGTGCAGCGACGCCTACGAAGGCAAGAAGATCAATCGGCATCCGTCAGATCGTAGGGCTCTCTTTGAGCTGCCGTGCTCGGGTGACCTTGCTGAACGCTGGCGCATGCGAGCCTTTTCTGCGAAAGCGGCTACTAGTCCGTGAAAGCCCATCTCCTGTGGCAGGGCTCTCGGTCCTACGGGCCGAACAGCTTCCAGTGCCCGTCGGAGACGACTTCGACTGCAGCATCGACGACTTTGATGGCGGTCTGATCGTCGATCGCGTACGCCGGACCCGGGATCCCGGCCGCCCATCGCTCTGCGTTGGCCATGGAATTGTCCGGCAGGTCCTCGTGATCCACGTGCGGAAAGATCGAAAAATCGACGATTCCCAGCGCTCTGTCGCCACCGGTGGGCGGCCTCCAGAAGACGAAGTCTTCGCCGATCCTGGGGGTCATCACCATGCTCCCGGCGCTCAATCCCACGTAGACCGTCTCAGGCAGCGACGGCAAGAGGTCCGCCAGCCCGGACTGCCGCATCCAATGGCACAGATACAGGGCGTCGCCACCCCCGACCAGCAGGACGTCAGTCTTCTGGACCAGGGGGACCCACTGCTCTTCGGCGATGCTCGGCAGTGCGGTGAGCTCCAGCACGCCCAGGGACTTCCAGCCCAATTCGCACATGGGGGTTCTGCCTTCTCGTCCGCTGATGAACCGCCATGCCACGCCGGGAGTCAACGGGTGCCCGTACGCCGCGGTCGGAATGCAGAGGGCGCTGGACTCGGCAATCGGTTTGCCCAGGAGATCGACCAGCGCGTCGTGGATGCTCGTGTTCTTGATTCCGGCGGAAGTGAGAAGAAGCCTCATGCTGCCTCCCGCACCGCCGCCGCGTACCCGTCGAGCACGTCTCCTACTGCCCTGTCTGTCACGAGGCGACATCCTTTCTCGGCGCTTACGAAATACCTACCCGACACAGACTGGCGAAGCAGCGGAAACTCATCGGCTCCCGGCCGGATCAGCCTCATGCCCCCGGGAGACATTGCCGAACTGGCGCAGGCCGCGATCCACTCTCACGCGTTACCGCCACCGCGCGTGAGGAGGAGGGCCAGCGCGATGACCGCCGCTGCCGCCAGGAGAAGGCCGTCATCAAGAGCCCAGCTGGCGCTGAGCAGCGAGTCGATCACGATGCCAACGCAGATGAGGATGAGCGAGAGCACCAATCCGACACGAAGCCGGTGCCGGCGAGCTTCGCGGAGCATCTACGAATGATAGAGCGCCCAAAGGGCGAGTCACGCACCATTCCCGATCTCCGGCGCACGCGAGCCCCGTCGCTCGACTGACCCGGTTCGGCCTTGCGGAGAGCAGCACTCGCACGGACGCGGGCCCGAGCGCAGCGCTTCCTTCTACTCGTCCGAGCTGGCGGGGAACGTACGCATTCGAGTGCTATACGCATTCGAATGCTATTACTTGATATAACCTAGTAGCTGACATAGCATAGCTCTGTGAGCGCGGAGCACGATTCCCAGCTGCTGAAGGGTGTCCTCACCCTCCTGCTGCTGCATCTGCTCTCCGAAAGGGAGTCGTACGGGTACGAGCTCGTCCAGCGCCTGCACGAAGTCGGGCTGACCGGAGTCCTCGAGGGCACGGTCTACCCGGCGCTGGCCCGGCTCGAGCGAGAGGGCCGCGTGAGCACGCGGCTCGTCGCGTCGAACGCAGGCCCCGCGCGCAAGTACTACCGACCGACCGTCGCCGGCCGCGACGCCCTCACCGCGGGGACCGCCGACTGGGTGTCCCTCGCGGCTGTTGTCGGCGCGCAGCTTGCTCGTCCCCTCCCCGCGGAGCCCCTGGAAGGAGCCTGACATGCAGCACACCGTCAGCTGGTTCGACCGACTGCGTATCGAGCGCGTCGTCTGGGCGCTCGACCAGCGCCTCTACGACCTTCCGCGCCGAACCCGGATCGAGACCCGCCGGGAAGTGCGTCGAAACCTCCTCACCGGCGCCCGCGACGTCGGCACCAGCCAGGCGCTCCGCAACCTCGGCGGCTGCGCCGAGCTCGCGCAGGAGTACCTCTCTGCCGCATTCGGATCCAGGCCCCGTCATCACTGGATGGCAGCGGGGCTCTTCTTCGTCACCGTTCCCTTCCTTGCCTTGTCGTTCTTCGCCGACGCAGCGAACGCCTTCGCCAGCGGGATCACCGCCGCCGACCCCGCCGCCACCGGCACCTACACCTGGGGCGGCATCTCGCACCTGCAGAGCACTGTCACGTACACGTTCAGCGACGGTCACGGGACCTGGACCGGAGGCAGCTTCACACCCCTCTTCTACTTCCTCTGGATCGTCGCGACGATCCTCGTCGGGCGACTCTGGCGAGCGCTTCCGGCCTGGCGAAGGCGCCGCGCCGGAGATGCGTAGACACCGCTCTGGAACACCGACGCAGTGATGCTGCCCTCGTTGGCTCGAGAGAGCTGGCCTGGGTTGCCGCCCCCCGTTCTGGGGTCGGTGGACGAGTGCTTTCGCACCAGCAGGCCGAGCAAAGAGAGGCGCGCGCTTGTGGAGCGGAGGCCACCGTGCCATAGTGGGTCGGGTGAGCCGAGGGCGGTGGGTCGTCTATCTGCTGGTGCTCGGGGCCGCGTTCTCGCTCGGCGGGAGCAGCCTTGCCTCGACGGCCGCCCGGAGCAGCACCTGGAACCTGACCGGGACGTGGATCGGCCAGGACGACGGCGTGTTCGTCGTCAAGCAGTCCGGCTCGACCGTGACGTGGTACGGCCACGCGGCGGATAACAAGACATGGGCGCACGACTTCAAGGGCACGATCACGGGCGACTACCTCGTCGGGCACTTCAAGGATCGTCCCGGGTTCACGAACCGCTACGAGGGCGACATCGCCATCCACATCGTCGACAACGACAGCTTCGTCTGGATCCCGTCGCACAACGGCGTCACGTCGCTCGCGATCCTGACGAGGTCGTGGACGCGAAAGACCGACACCGCGAAGGCGAAGCTCCCCACGTTCACGTCGGTCGTCTGCAACATCGTCGTCAACGGCCCTGGCTCCACCTGCGCGGCGCAGGTCGCCGACGAGAGCCCGCTGCGCGGCTATCCGCCGACCGGCACCGCCAACTTCACGGCGCAGAGCGGCACGGTCGGCAAGAGCTGCATCCTGGCGGGAACGCCGGGCTCGCCCGGAATCGCGAGCTGCACCGTGTCGTACGTCCCGTCGGCAAACCTCGTCCAGGGCGAGCCGCCGCCGGTGTCGGCCGCCTACTCGGGCGACGGCACCTTCTCGCCGTCATCGGGCAACTCGAGCTACAAGCCGGCGTCGGTGCTCGTTCCGCCGTCCGTCCCGATCGACCTCACGGGCACGGGCTCGCAGCCCGGCTCGAACGAAGGCATCCCGACCGACCTCGTCAACCAGAACGCGTTCCCCGTCAGCGCCGACGAGCAACTGACCGTCTCCGGAGCCATCACGCTCAGCGTGGACGCGAAGCCAAGGGTGATCGGGCACCTCGCGGTGCACCTGAAGCCACTTGCCGTCGTCGCGGCCAGGATCAAGCTCAGCGCCACCGGCCGCGCGCTCCTCAGGAAGCACAGGTCGCTGCACGCGTCGCTGAGAGTCACGACGCGCGCAGCCGGCAAGCCGACGACGGCCGTGACCGCGCACGTCCTCCTCAAAGCGCGCTGACCCTCTCTGGACAGGGCGCGCCGCCCGTCGTCCAGGATGGGCCAGGAGCAGGTAGGGCCCGACCTTCGGATCTCCCGATCGAGAGGTGACGATGCAGGCAGGAGTGTCCACGCGACGTGCGCTCGACGGATCGCTGGCGAGATCCGTGCTCGCCGTGGCGCTCGTCGCCGTTGCCTCGACGATGGCCGCGTCGTCCGTGAGCTCGGCCGGTGCGACGCCGTCGCCCTCGTTCCCGCACGTCACGGGGATCGGCGACTCGGTGCTCACTGCAGTGCGGGCCAATCCGGAGCCGCTGACGCTGCTCGGGCGACCCGAGTGACAAACTCCGGATGCCGGCGCCAACACAGTCGCCAGCGGCAGCCGGTCTCGTCAGAGGAGCTCGACCCGTAGCACCTCGGTGCGGGCAATCGCGTGGTCCCTCTCCGTCGCGAGTGCCGTCCGGCGGTCGTCGTCCAGGTAGGCCTGCAGCGCCGGCTCCGACGGGAACTCCCAGGATGTGGATCTCGATCGGCGCCTCACCTGTCCCCGTCGCGCGGGCGCGCTGGATCACCGCTCCTCCGTGCTCGGGAACGAGCCGGAGCACCGTGTCTTCGTAGGTCACGAGCGCGGTCTCGCAGCCGGGACAGGCCCAGAGGAGAACGATGAGGGTCACTGCCATCCCGTTGCTCGCAGCCCGGACGTCACTCGCATCGACGTAGTCTCGCCGAGAGCAGGTCGGGCGGCCACCGGGCCCGGCTACAGCACGTCGAGGACGGGCATGCCCTCCCACCCCTCGACGCAGGCGTGCAGGAAGAGGGCGACGCCGACATCGCCGGTCCAGAGCGAGTAGCGCGGCTCCGAGCGCTCGACCTGCTCGAGCGCGTGGATCGCGAACGAGCGGGCGCGGTCGAGCCAACGGGGGTCGCCGGTGCGGGCATGCAGTGCGAGGAAGGCGCAGCCGTTTCCGGCCGTGCCGTGGCAGAGGCCGGCTCCCTTGCGGAGCGGCCCGGCGCGCCACACGAGCTCGCCCGCCGCGGCGAGCAACGCGTCCGTCTCGTCGTCCGAGGGCAGCGTCGCGAGGCTCGTGATCAGGCCGGGCGCCCCGTGACACCACTGAGCCCGGATCGGGAACTGCTCCGCCCAGTACGGATCGGCAGCGGTCGGCCAGTTCACCAGCCCGTCGTCCCACAGCGCGAGCGCCGCCGCCGTCTCGGCGGCCGAGCGGTGCAGCTCGGCCGTGCGCCCTTCTGCCAGGAGCGCCTCACCGCGGAGCAACGAGTGGGCGTTCGACGCGAAGCCGTGACCCGCGCCGACGCTGCGGATCAGCCGGCCGCGCCGGTACTGGATCCAGATCCGGCAGCCGAGCTCGGGATCGGGGCGGTACTGCTCCCAGACGGCGTCCTCGCAGGCACGCCAGAGATCGCGCCAGCGCCGGTCGCCGGTCGCCTCGTAGAGGTGAAGCGCGGCGAGCATCGTCCCCGGCGCACCCTCGAAGAGCTCGTGGGCGGGGTTCCGGATGTTCCCGGCCACGAGCTCGAACAGGCACTCCTCCTTGGCATCGGTCGGGGCGAGACGCCAGGAGACGAGGAGCACGCCGGTCTCGCCGTTCATCAACCCGGGCGCACCCGGGATGTCGGGCTGTGCCAGGTAGCCGTCGTACACCCCTCGTTCGCCGATCCCGGCGCCGAGGCGGTCAAGCGCCCACAGGACCCCGGCAGCTCCGAGCCAGAGAGAGTGGCCGCGCGGCGCGGGCCTCCCGAGCTGGTCGAGCGGGCTGCGGGGCCAGAAGCGGCCCGGCTCGTACGCGTCGACGGTTGCGGCAACGATCCGTGCGACTCCCTCGCGGGCACGTGATTCGTCCCAACCCGCTGTCGTCAGCGGCTCGTGCCCGGCGATGTCGACGAGTCGCATCGAGGCGGAGCCTAGACAGGATGGAGCAGTCGATTGCGGGGAGAGCCCCGCCGTCCCCGCAGGCGAGCAACGCCGGGTGCGCGGACCGTGCCCGCCGACCGGGGCAGGCGTCCTTCGAAGTCGCGCGTGAGATTGTCATACTCGGCCCTGTCAAAGGGAGCGAGGGCATGGGTTGTCGGACTGAACCTGGAAATCGACCCGGTGCTGGCGCCGACGACGGAGTCGCGGTCGTCGGAGCACCCGACGGTCACCTCTGAGCCGCCTCCTCGTCGATGTCGACGTCTCTCGCGCTCACCGACCCGATTGCCACCGTGCTCGTGTTCGGGCCGCTCGTCGGCTCGGTGTTCGTCGAGAATCGCCGTTTCCGCGGAGACGGCCGGCGGCGCGTGGCCGACCGAACGTACTGGTTGCTGCAGGCGTGGCAACTCGCCGGCCTCGTGCTCGGGGTGCTCCTCGCGCGGGTCGCCCCGGGTGCGGCGCTTCCGGGGCCTGGGTGGCTGTGGGTCTGCCTCGGGTGCACGGTCGGTCTCACCGGTGTCACCCTCCGCTGGTGGGCGATCCGCACCCTCGGAGCCCACTTCACCCGCAACCTCCAGATCGGCACCGACCACGAGGTGGTCGCCCGCGGGCCGTACCGGCACCTGCGCCACCCTTCGTACACCGGCGCGATCCTCATGTTCGCAGGAGTCGGCATCGGTCTCGGCTACGCGCAACGGATTCCCCGGGAGGAGGCGCTCCTGCGCGAGCAACTCGGCCAGCCGTACGTCGACTACTCGGCTCGCACCCGGCGCCTGATCCCCGGCGTCTGGTAGCGCCCCTCAGGCGAGGACGATGCGCGCGTCGAGGCCGAGCGCGCCCGCCGGGGTGACGAGCAGCGGGTTGATCTCGATCTCGGCGATCTCCGGATGCGCTGACGCGACGCGTGAGAGCGCGGCAGCCGCCTCCGCTGCGGCCCGCACGTCGACCGGGGGGCGACCGCGTGCCCCAGTGAGCACGCCGGCCCCACGAAGCTCGAGCAGGAGAGCCTCGAGCTCGTCCGCACCGGCGGGTGCGAGCGCGAGGCCGACGTCGCGGAGCAGCTCGGCATACACCCCGCCGAGGCCGACGAGGACGAGCGGCCCGAAGCGCGGATCGCGGCGGCAGCCGATGATGAGCTCGACGCCGCCACTCGTGTCGGCGAGCGTCTCGACCGAGTAGCCGTCCGGGGCGAGCCGCTCCTCCATGTCGGTAGCGGCAGCAGCGACGGCCGCGTCATCGGTGAGCCCGACCACGACGCCACCGGCATCGGACTTGTGGAGCAGCCCGAGAGCCTTGAGCACGATCGGGTAGCCGAGCTCGGCGGCCGCGGTGCGCGCCTCGTCGACCGACCCGGCGCGACGCGCGCTCGCAAACGGTACGCCGGCAGCAGCGAGAAGCTCACGCGACTCGAAGTAGCCGTCTCCCTCGACCCGCGCCGCCTCGTCGGCGGTCTCGGGCACGCCGAAGGAGCGGGTCTCTCGCTGCGCCACCAGGCGCGCGAGCGTGTCGACGACGGCCTCGATGTCACGATACACGGGCACGCCTTGCTCGCGCAGGGCCCGGGCGGGCGCGGAGTCCCAGAACATCGCCTGGGCGAGGAGCGGGTGCCCGCTCGCGGCAGCGGCGCGCGCGATCGCATGACCGACATCGGTCTCGATCGCCCGGAACGTCTCGTTCATCTGGCTGTAGCCGCCGAAGTAGCCGGTGAAGATCACCGTGTCGACCTCGCCCGATTCGAGCACGGCGGCCGTCACGCGCTCGAAGTTCCAGAAGTCCTGCTCCCCAGATCCCGCCAGGTCGACGGGGTTCGTGGTGACGATGGTCGGCGCGATCGCAGTCAGCCGCGACGCGAGCCCGCCCGAGAGTCGCGGCAGCTCGAGCCCGGCCTCGGTGACGAGGTCGGCCGTGACGACGCCCGTCCCGCCGCCGTCGCCGACGATTGCAACCCGCTTCCCCTGCGGCCGGTGAGGCGCAAGGCACGCGAGCACGCAGTCGACGAGCTGCTTCGGGGTCGCGACACGCAGGATGCCGGCCGCCCGGCACGCTGCGTCGACGGCGGCCGAGTCGCTCGCGAGCGCGCCGGTATGGGACGCAGCCGCGCGCGCTCCCGCCTCGCTGCCGCCCGCTGCGAGCAGGACGACCTGCTTGCCGGCCCGGAGCGCGGCCGCACCGGCGCGGGCGAACGCCCTGCCGTCGCGGAAGTCCTCGCAGTAGACGCCGATCACCCGCGTGTGCTCGTCCGCCGCGAATGCCTCGACCAACTCGGCGGCCTCGATGTCGGCCTGGTTCCCGAGCGAGGCGAAGCGCGAGACCCCGATGCCGTACGGGGCGGCGAGCAGGCTCAGCTCGAGGGCCAGGTTGCCGCTCTGGGAGATGATCCCGAGCGCTCCGGGTGCAAACTCGTTCGTGCCGAGATCGAGCGACGACGCGGAGTCGTAGACGCCCAGGCAGTTCGGGCCGAGCATCACCGCACCCGCGTCGCGCACGCGTTCGACGACCCGTCGCTCGATCTCCCTGCCGTCCTCGTCGAGCTCGCCGAGGCCGGCCGTGATCGCCACGATCCCGCGCGCTCCCGCGGCGAGCGAGTCGTCGACCGCCGACTCGAACACGGTCGCCGGCAGCGAGATCACGACGAGCTCGGGGGCGCCGGGAAGCTCGTCGAGCGACCGGTACGCCTCGTGCCCGAGGATCTGGCCGCCGTTGCGGTTGACGAGCCAGACCTCGCGGCGGTCGGCGCCCTTGAGCGCGCCCGCGGCGATCCACTGGCCCCACTTCGCCGGGTCGTTCGAGGCGCCGAGCACGGCGACCGAGCGTGGATCGAAGAGCGGCCGGAGGTCGCGCACCGCGGAAGCCTACGCCACGGGCCTCCATCGGGGACGGCTGAGCCTCGGGAGCACTCTCCCTCGCGGCCGTAGCCGTGTGGAGTGAATGTGACGGTCCCGACACGAAGGGTGTCTCCCTCCGGGAGACACCCGGGAGTGGGCAGCAAGCGCCGCGCCCGTGAGCGCATGGTCGTGTGGAGCGATCGTCACAGACGAGTCACGAAGCCGGATGTGGCTCCGAGGGACACCGCGCGGGCGGAGCGGCACAGGCCGCGGCCGCACGATCGGACGCTCAGGACAGTCCGCGCGCCTTGCGGCTCTGAGCCTGCTGGCGCTTGCCCGCTATGAGCTCGACCTTGCGCAACCGGATCGAGTCTGGCGTCACCTCGACGCACTCGTCCTCGCGGATGAACTCGAGCGCCTGCTCGAGCGAGAGCGGCCTTGGCGGGATCAGCCGTACCAGCTCGTCCGAGGTCGAGGCGCGCATGTTCGTCAGCTTCTTCTCCTTGGTCGCGTTCACGTCCATGTCCTCGGAGCGCGCGTTCTCGCCGACGATCATCCCCTCGTAGACGCCGACCCCCGGGCCGACGAAGAGCGTTCCGCGCTCCTGCAGGTTCGAGATCGCAAAGCCGGTCGTCGGGCCCTGCCGGTCGGCGACGAGCGACCCGCTCGGCCGCGTGCGCAGCTCGCCGTACCACGGCTCGTAGCGGTCGAAGACGTGGTGGAGGATCCCGGTGCCGCGCGTCTCGGTGAGGAACTCGGTGCGGAAGCCGATCAGCGCCCGCGCCGGCACGAGGTACTCGAGCCGGACCCAGCCCGTGCCGTGGTTGACCATCTGCTCCATCCGGCCCTTGCGCAGGGCGAGCAGCTGCGTCAGCACCCCGATGTACTCCTCCGGCGCGTCGATCGCGAGCCGCTCGACCGGCTCGTGCACCTTGCCGTCGATCTCCCGCGTCACGACCTGGGGCTTGCCCACCGTGAGCTCGAATCCCTCGCGCCGCATCAGCTCGACGAGCACCGCGAGCTGGAGCTCGCCGCGACCCTGCACCTCCCAGGTGTCGGGGCGCTCGGTCGGGAGCACGCGGAGCGAGACGTTGCCGACGAGCTCGGCGTCGAGCCTGCTCTTGACCTGACTCGCCGTCAGCCGCGTCCCCTCGAGCCCGGCGAGCGGTGACGTATTGATCCCGACCGTCATCGAGAGCGACGGTTCGTCGACCTGCTCGACGGGCAGGGCGTGCGGGTCGTCGACGTCGGCGAGCGTCTCGCCGATCGTGATCTCGGGGATCCCGGCCACCGCGACGATGTCGCCGGGGCCGGCCTCGGCCGCCTCGACGCGGTCGAGGGCCTCGGTCACGTAGAGCTCCGTCACCTTGACCCGCTCGACCGTCCCGTCGGCGCGGCACCAGGCGACCTTCTGCCCCTTGCGGATGGTGCCGTTGCGGATCCGGCAGATCGCCAGCCGGCCGACGTACGGCGACGCATCGAGATTCGTGACGAGCGCCTGGAGCGGGTGGCCCTCCTCGTAGACCGGCGCCGGAATCGTCGCCAGGAGGAGATCGAGGAGCGGTCGCAGGTCGGTGGCGAGTTCGTCGACGGCGAGGCCGGCGCGACCGGCCTTCGCGTTGCAGTAGACGATCGGGAACTCGATCTGGCTCTCGTCCGCGTCGAGGTCGAGGAACAGCTCGTAGACCTCGTTGACCACCTCCTCGACCCGCGCGTCCGGGCGGTCGACCTTGTTGACGACCAGGATCACCCGCAACCGCGCCTCGAGGGCCTTGCGGAGGACGAAGCGCGTCTGGGGCAGCGGGCCCTCGCTCGCGTCGACGAGGAGGAGGACGCCGTCGACCATGCGGAGCCCCCGCTCGACTTCGCCGCCGAAGTCGGCGTGGCCCGGCGTGTCGACGATGTTGATCTTCGTCTCGCCGTAGTGGACGGCGGTGTTCTTGGCGAGGATCGTGATGCCCTTCTCGCGCTCCAGGTCCATCGAGTCCATGACGCGCTCGGCGACGTCCTGGTTCGCGCGGAACGACCCGGACTGCCACAACATGGCGTCCACGAGGGTCGTCTTGCCGTGGTCGACGTGCGCCACGATGGCGACGTTGCGGATGTCGTCGCGCTCGGGCACGGGTCGAGGGTAGCTGTCTCCCGCTGCCCGTCCATTCGTGCGCAGTGTCACGAGTATGATCCGGGTCGGGTGCGGGACTCGAGACGGCCGGACCGGCCGCGGCAACCGCGAACCGACGCCGGGGCGGGTTTTACATCCCGCTTACGCACGCACCACGACGGGCTTACCATGAAGCGCGACGATCCATTCACATGACGATCCGCCCACTCCGCCTCCTGATCGTCGCCATCGCGCTGCTCGCGCTGGCCCTGCCCGCCACGTCCCTGGCCGGCCCGGGAGGGAAGGGCGTCGACCGCGGGGTCGTTCAGTCCGTCGATTCCTCCCAGATCGTGCTGCGCACGCTGGACGGAAGCGTGGTCTCGTACGCCGTCTCGCCGAATACGTCGGTGCGCGTCAACGGAGCGCGCGCGTCGATCACCGACATCCGCCCGGGATTCGTGGCCCGCGTGGTGTACGACCGCCAGGCGCGGGCCGTCCAGATCGAGGCATTCGGGGCAGCAGCGGTCACCACCACCGATCGCGGGCTCGTGACGGCGGTGACGAAGAGCTCCATCACGCTGCGACTCCCGGGAGGCGCCAGCGTCACGATCGCGCTGGACGCGGGCACGCGGTTCCGGTTCGCGGGCGGGCCTGCGCGACGCCTGCTCGTGCGCCCGGGAGCCCGCGTGGCGGTCACGCACGCGGCCGACGGGCCGGCCACGGTCGTCAACGTGCTCAAGCGCGCGGGGGCGTGACCGGCGGCGGATCGGCGCGGGGCGGGACGATCCTCCTCGTCGAGGACGAGGAGGACATCGCGACGCTCGTCCGCACCTATCTCGAGAAGGACGGCTTCCGGGTGATCTGGGCCACGCGGGGCGCCGAGGGGCTCCTGGCGCTCGAGCAGAACGACATCCGGCTCGCCATCCTCGACCTGCAGCTGCCCGACGCCGACGGCCTCGATCTGTGCCGGGCGATCCGCCACGACTCGCGCCTGCCGATCGTGATCGTGACCGCCCGGGACGAGGAGATCGACCGCATCACGGGGCTCGAGCTCGGCGCGGACGACTACGTGACGAAGCCGTTCTCGCCGCGCGAGCTCGTGGCACGCGTGCGCGCGGTCCTGCGGCGGGCGGAGCCCGAGGAGGGAGAGGATCTCGTGACGGTCGGAGACATCGTGCTCGAGCACGCGGGCCGCACCGTCTCGGTCGCGGGGAGCGAGGTCGAGCTGACGGGGATGGAGTTCGACCTGCTCGCATTCCTGCTCGCCCACCCCGGCGTCGTGATGTCGCGCGAGCGGCTGCTCGAGCGCGTGTGGGGGCTCTCGTTTCCCGGCGGCACCCGCACCGTGGACGTCCACGTCGCGCAGCTGCGACGGAAGCTCGACCGGCCCGATCTGATCAAGACGGTTCGGGGCTCCGGCTACAAGGCGACGACGTGAGGCGCCCGCACGGGCCTCGCTCGCTCCGCGGGCGCCTGTTCGTCGGCATCGCGGCAACCCTCATCGTCTCGACGATCGTGATGCTCGCCGTCGGCGCGGTTCTCACGCGACGCTCGCTCGACCACGACTCCCGGAGCGCCCTCGACCGTCAGGTCGACCTCATCGTCGCCCAGCATGCGGCAAACCCGCTGCCGTCCGGCGAGAACACTCTCGGCCGCTTCCTCGCGACCGAGCAGGAGCGGCTCGCGATCCTGACGCCCGCGCAGGCGGAGCTCCTCCTCCCGGCGCAGGCGGCCACGAGGCTCCGTGCGAGAGGGCAAGCCGACGGCACCGTCGCCGTGCGGGGGCAGCCTTTCATGTACGCCGCCCGCCTCGGGAGCGGTGATGCGATCGTGCTCCTCCGCTCGACCCGCAACCAGTCCGACGACTGGAATCCCTTCCTCGTCGGCCTCGCGATCGCTGCGCTGATCGGCGCCGTGCTCGCAGCAGTCGCTGCGTTCCTGCTCGCCAGGGCGGTCGCCCGGCCCGTCACCCGCGTGGCCGAGGCGAGCCGACGCCTCGCGGAAGGCGAAGGCCCGGAGACGCTCCCCGTCGAAGGGTCGACCGAGCTGCGCCAGCTCTCGACCGCCTTCAACGAGCTCTCGGAGGAGCTGCACCGCGCCCAGGACGCCGAGCGCGCGTTTCTCCTCTCCGTCAGCCACGAGCTGAAGACGCCGCTGACCGCGATCCGCGGCCATGCCGAGGGGCTCGCGGACGGCGTCGTCTCGCCCGAGCGGGCGGGCGAGGTGATCGAGCGCGAGGCGCATCGGCTCGAGCGCCTGATCCGCGATCTGCTCGACCTGGCGCGGCTCCGCCGCCGCGCGTTCGACGTCACCTTGATGGCCACCGACCTCGGCGAGGTCGCGAGCGAGGCGGTTGCCCGACACACGCATCAGGCGCACGCGTACGGCGTCAACCTGGTCCTCCGCGTCGAGCCGCCCGCCGGGGCGATCGCGGATGCGGGACGGTGCCTGCAGGCTCTCTCGAACCTGGTGGAGAACGCAATTCGCTCTGCCGCGGAGGGCGGCACGGTCGAGATCGTCGCCTCGGAGGGGCGCCTCGCCGTCGTGGACGACGGCCCCGGCGTCGAGCCCGGCGACCAACCGCGGGCGTTCGAGCGGTTCTACCTCTGGGACCGCTACGGGGCCGATCGCCCGGTCGGTACCGGGCTCGGCCTCGCGATCGTCGCCGAGCTCGCCGACGCGATGGGGGGCCGGACGACGATCTCGAGCACACCGGGGGCGGGGTCCGAGTTCGCGATCGAGCTCGAGCCGGCGCCCGTCCCCGACCACCGGGCTTACGCACGGCTTACGCAGCGCTGAAATCCGGCGAACATGAGCGTCATAGCGTCCGGGGTGTAACCACCACCACCTGGAGGAAGAACATGAAGCGCTCATCTCTCGTCGTCGCCCTGGCCACAGCGCTCGCGACCCTCGTGGCAGCAACGGCCGCGCTCGCAGCCGGGCCCGGCGGCAAGGTGCTCTACCGCTACACCGGCGAGCTCACCGGCAAGACCTCGAGCTCCGTGGCCGTCACGGTCGAGAACGGCAACCGGCCCGCGCTGCGCTCGCTCCTGAACCAGAGCCAGGCGGAGACCTTCACCACGGGCGACAAGACGGTCTTCCTGCGCTGGTCGGCCGGAATCCCGACGAAGGTGTCGATCGACGATCTCGCCGTTGGTGACATCGTGACGGTGAACGTCCGGGCCGACCGCGGCGCATCCCTCGAGGCCATCGCCGGGACCGCGGCCGGCATCGTCGGTGACCACGGCACGAGCCCCGTCGAGCCGACACAGCCGCTCTACCTCTTCCGCGGGACATTCGTCTCGACGGGCGGCGGCAAGGTGACGATCGACGTCAAGGGCGGCAACCGCCGCGCGCTGCGGCTGATGATCGGCCAGAGCTCCACCCAGTCGTTCTCGTTCGGTGACGAGACCGTGTTCCTCAACTGGTCACACCGCGTCCCGACCGTGATCGACGCGTCGAAGCTGAAGGCCGGCGACGCGATCGTGGTGCGGGTCCGGGCCGACGGCGGCGTCAGCCTCGGCGAGGTCGAGGCGACTGCGGCGAAGCGCATCGCGGACCGCGAGCCGAAGGCGCAGGAGTCGAACCAGAGCGCGCAGGCGTAGCGAACCACAGCGGGAAGCGCAGGGCGCCCAACTGCGGTGGGGCGCCCTGTCTTCTCGCTTCCCTTCTCGTAGACTCGCCCCGTGCACGGCCACACGGAGGAGAGCGCCCGGCTCGCCGATCGGATCCTCGCCTATGCGGAGGATCGGTTCCGTCTCGACCCCGTCCCGCTCGACGGGCCGCGGCCGCCCGAGGAGCTGGCCCGCCTCGCCGGGCCGACGGTCACGGAGGATGGCCTCGGCGGCGACGTGGCGCTCGACCTCTTCGACCAGGTCCTGGCGCCTGCCTGCATCTCCACCGACCACCCGCGCTACCTCTCGTTCATCCCCGCGGCACCGACCGAGGCGGCGACGCTCTTCGACCTCGTCGTCGGTGCGTCGTCGATCTACGGCGGGAGCTGGCTCGAGGGCGCCGGCGCCGTCTATGCGGAGAATCAGGCGCTGCGCTGGCTCTCCGACCTCGCCGGCCTGCCGGGACGGGCTGGCGGCGTCTTCGTGCAGGGTGGGACGATCGGGAACCTTTCGGCACTCGTCGCCGCGCGCCACGCAGCTGCCGCAAGCGCCGCGGATCGGCCGCAGCGGTGGAAGGTCGCAGCGACGGCCCAGGCGCACTCCTCCATCACGACGGCGGCACGCGTGATGGACGTCGACGTCGTCGACGTGGAGCCGGACGGCGACGGCCGCCTGCGGGGCGAGCAACTCCGGAGCGCACTCGACCACGCCGGCGACGGGGTCTTTGCCGTGGTCGCTACGGCCGGGTCGACGAACTTCGGCACCGTCGACCGCCTCGACGAGGTGGCCGACGTGTGCTCCGAGCGCGGCCTCTGGCTGCACGTCGACGGAGCGTACGGCGGCGCGGCGCTCGCCGCGGCGAGCGCCCGGCCGCTGTTCACCGGAATCGAGCGCGCCGACTCGTTCATCGTCGATCCGCACAAGTGGCTCTTCGCGCCGTATGACTGCTGCGCGCTGCTCTACCGCGAGCCCGAGCTCGCGCGCGCGGCGCACACGCAAACCGCCGGCTACCTCGAGCCGCTCCAGGGCGGCGACGATTGGAACCCGTCGGACTACGCGATCAACCTGACCCGAAGGGCCCGCGGGCTCCCGTTCTGGTTCTCGCTCGCGGCTCACGGCACCCGGGCGTACGCGGCCGCGGTCGAGCGCACGCTCGCAGTGGCACGGTATGCGGCGAAGGAGATCTCGGGGCGCACGTACGTCGACCTGCTCCGCGAGCCCGATCTCTCCGTCGTCGTGTTCCGGCGGCTCGGGTGGGAGCCCGAGCAGTACTACGACTGGTCGGAGCGGCTGATGCGGGCTAACCTCGCCTTCGTGACGCCCACGACACATCGCGGCGAGACGGTCACGCGCTTCGCGATCGTCAACCCGCGCACCACCGAGGCCGACATCTCGACGATTCTCGACACGATGGCATGAGGGTCCTCGTCCTTCAGCACATCGCCTGCGAGCCGCCCGGCGTCTTCGAGGACGTCCTGCTCGAGCGCGGTGCCGAGCTCGAGCGCGTCGAGCTGGACGAGGGAGAGGCGCTGCCGGGGAGTCTCGCCGGAGTCGACGCAATCGTGGCGATGGGCGGCCCTATGAGCGTCAACGACGAGGCCGAGCACCCCTGGCTCGTGGCCGAGAAGTCCCTGATCGCACAGGCGGTGCGGGGCGGCCTCCCGTTCTGGGGATCGTGCCTCGGCGTGCAGCTCCTCGCCTCCTCGCTCGGAGCGCAGGTGCGCCAGGGGGCTGCGCCCGAGGTGGGAGTGCTGCCCGTCCACGCCACGGCCGACGCCGCGGCCGACCCCGTCTTCGCAGGCCTCTCCTGGCCGCGGCCGACGCTGCAGTGGCACCAGGACACGTTCGACCTCCCCGAAGGGGCGACTCTGCTCGCGACCTCGCCGGCCTATCCGCACCAGGCGTTCCGCGTCGGGCGCGTCGCCTACGGCGTGCAGTTCCACGTCGAGATCGACGCGGGGATGGCAGACGAATGGGCGCAGGTACCCGCATACATCGCCTCGGCCGACGCCGTGCTCGGGCCGGGCGGGCTCGACCGGCTGCTCGCCGACTTCCGCGCCTCGATGGGCGAGATGCAGGCGGACGGTCGCACCCTCTTCTCCCGCTGGGTCGACCTCTGGGCCTGACTCAATGCCAGAGGGTCGCGCGCGCGGCGTCGCCGACCTGCGGATTCACGTCGGCCAGCCGCTTGTACTCCGGGACCTCGTCCTGCGGGATCGTAGAGGCGTCCGGATGATCGAGCTCGACGAGGTTGCCGGCCGGGTCGCGCGCGTACATCTGGATGCCGCCGTCGGGTAGCTCGTACATCGCATTGCCGAACGTGACGTGGTCGAGCGCATCGAGCTCCTTCAGGCGCCGGTAGAGAGGCATGAACTCGTCGATCTCGATGCCGAAGTGGGCGTGGGACGGCGGCGCGCCGGGACGCTCGAAGAGGTGGAGCTGGCAGTCACCGGCGCGGAGCCAGGCGACGGGGAACCCGAAGTTCGGCGTGGGCAGCTCCTCCATGCCGAGCTCGTCCACGTAGAAGCGGCGCGAGACCTCGAGGTCCTCGGCGATCACGCTGACGTGGTTCAGCTGGAGCGTCATGCCGCCATCATCGCGGGTCCACTCGGACGCCGCAAACGAGCGCAGCGGGCGAGCGTCTCAGGCCGAAGGCTCGGGGACAGAGGCCGCCGCCGGCTCGGGTTCGCGAGGCTCCGGCCGCCGGAAGCGCGCGGGCCACCACGTCCGCTCGCCGAGCTCGAAGGTGAGGGCGGGCACGAGGATCGAGCGCACGACGAGCGTGTCGAGGAGGACGCCGAGCGCCACGGTCACGCCGAGCTGGGTGAGCGCCACGAGCGGCAGCACCGCGAGCACCGCGAAGGTGCCGGCGAGCACGACGCCCGCCGAGGTGATCACACCGCCGGTAACTGCGAGCGAGGTCAGCATCGCGTCCCGCGTCGGCAGCCGCTGTGCCTCCTCGCGCACCCGGGCCATGAGGAAGATGTTGTAGTCGACCCCGAGGGCGACGAGGAAGATGAACGCGAAGAGCGGGTAGCTCGGATCCTCACCGGGGAAGCTCGCGAAGGCGTCGAAGACGAGCAACGAGAGGCCGATCGCGGCGAAGAACGAGAGCACGACCGTGGCCATCAGCATCACCGGCGCCACGACCGCCCGCAGGAGCAGCACGAGGATCGTGAAGACGACGAGCAGGACGAGTGGGACCAGCAGCTTCGTGTCGCGCTTCGTCGCGGAGCGGACGTCGGCCTCCTCCGCGCTCGGGCCGCCGACCAGGACCGCGTCGCCTGCAACGGCCCGCAGCTCGCTGCGGAGCGTCGCGATCGCGGCATACGCGGGCTTGCTGTAGGGATCCGCCTTCAGGGTCGCGCCGAAGCGCGTCCCCGGCTCACCCGACTCGGGCTCACCGATCGACGAGACGACGGACGAGGCCGCGGCGGCCGCGCGCACCGCGTCGACCTTCGCCGTGTCGGTGACGAGGATCGCCGCAGGCGCGCTCGACCCCGCCGGGAACGACGCGTCCACGAGCTTCTGCCCCTGCACCGACTCGACGTCGCCACGGAAGATGTTGGCGGTCGTCAGGTTGTCGTCGAGCGTCAGCGTCCCGAGCGCGACCGCCCCGAGCGCGATGGCGGTCACGATCC
>Ga0302322_100000774_pt1 | contig 24980 bp, 18 predicted proteins | sample Fen_T0_2_FD_203757 | JGI IMG/M metagenome (GOLD analysis project Ga0302322, IMG submission 203757) | Peat permafrost microbial communities from Stordalen Mire near Abisko, Sweden - Fen_T0_2 | ecosystem: Environmental > Terrestrial > Soil > Wetlands > Permafrost | place: Sweden: Abisko...
CCAATTCCGCGCGGAGGTGGACAACTTCTGCTTCGAGGGCGACCAAGCGACGTTCGACTTCGGGCGGGAGCGTGAGCGAAACGGTGAGAGGGGGTTGGTCGCTAGCGGATGTCTGCGGAGCATCGCCAGTAAGGCGTTGCGCCCAGCGGGCTTCTTTTTGGCCGGGCTGACGGGGGAGTTTTTGCACTAATCCGCCAGACGGACGCGCGGCAAGATCGGCGAGCAGGGCTTCGATCTCGGCGAGATCGGGCATCGCGTGAAGACGCTCGGCGTTGCCGCGGAGAGAGGCTGTGGTTTGCGGACCGCGAAGAAGAAGTTCGGCCAGAAGTGCGACGGCGGTGGGTTCGAGAGGAAAGAGGACGTCGAGCGTGTGTTTGTGTTTCGGCACGCGAGCTTCGGCGCCGGCAAAAACGCTAGCGAGGCGCCGATTGCGCAGACTTTCGAGGGCAGCTTCGACTTCGGACGCGCCGACGTTGAGGAGAGGATCGCGGTTGCTTTTTTGGTTACAGGCAGCGACGAGCGAATTCAGGGTGAGCGGATAGTACTCGGGTGTAGCAAACTCTTTTTCAATCAGGCACCCGAGCACACGCGCCTCGAAAGGAGCCAGTGGGGGTTCAAGGGGAGCTGCCGACGCGGTTTCCATGAATTAATCAGATAAACCCGGACGCCCGGAGCAAGGGCGAAGACGTACGGCCGGACAACAACTTGAGCAATATTCCCTAAAGTCTTCGCTCGAATCCCCGATTAACCTAGTAATCTTAATTTCATGGTCCCCTTAGCCCCGATCGCAGACGACCTTATTCAAAAGTCGATTGTGCATGCTGTGCAGAACGTCTGCACCACCATGCTCAAGCAAAACGTGGGCTTTATAGAAAAAACAGTCGACCCCGACAACGCCAACTTCACTGGGCAGGCCCACGTCTTCGGTTGCGTCGGTTTCGTTGGCAAGATCGACGGCATCGTCTACCTCTGCATCAGCGACGATTTTGCAAGCTACGCTGCGTCTTCGATTTTAGGGATGAGCCCCTCAGAGATCGCTGCGGAAGGCGACGCGGTCATCAAAGACGTGATCGGCGAGATCACCAACATGACCGCAGGGTGTTTCAAAAACGCGCTCTGTGACCAAGGCTATTTGTGCAAGCTCACGCTGCCCACCATTGTGCGCGGCCAAAATCTCTCGGTTGCCGCCATGAAAAGCTGCGCGCGCCATATGTTCTGTTTCGAGTGCGGCGGACACCGCCTCGTCGCCGACATCCAGATCAAACTGGGTTGAACGTCGACGAGCACAAGAGTTAGACACGGATCGACTTCCAGCAGAAACGCGCCAAGGTATGGGCATGATCGTGCGCTTCTTTCGCAGCCTCTTTGTTGCCCCACTCTGGTTTAGTATGGTCACCCCCGCGACCCGTGCCGCGGATGCCCTCGTGTACTTCGGTACGGTTAATGAAAACAAAACCAGTGAAGGCATCTACGTTTCCCATTTCGACTCCGATACCGGCGCGCTAAGCCCGGCCGTGCTCGCCGGCAAGATCCTGAATCCCTCCTTCATCAACTTCCATCCTAAGCAACCGATACTCTATTCCATCGGCCAACGTCCTGCGCCCAATGGCAAATTGTTCGGCACAGTCGAATCTTTTACCGTAGACAGCACCACCGGCAAGCTCACACCCATCAACGTTCAGCCTGCCGGCGGAAACTCGCTTTGCTACGTGCAGATCGATGCAACTGGCAAGCTCGCCCTCGGTGCCAGCTACAACGAAGGCTTTGTCGTGGCTTTCCCACTACAAGCGGACGGCGCATTACGCGAACATTCCACGCTCATCCGTCACAGCGGTTCCAGTGTTCACCAGCGGCAGAAAGGCCCGCACGCTCATTGCATCGATATCGACCCGGGCAATCGCTTCGCCCTCGTAGCGGATCTCGGCCTTGATCAGGTTCTCTCCTACCGCATCGATCCTTTGACGGGAACCATTGCTCAGCAGCCAGAGCCGTTTAAAACCAAGCCCGGCGCTGGACCTCGGCACATCGCCTTCGGTCTGGACGAACGGCACGTTTACGTCATCAGCGAGATCGACTCCACTCTCACCCTCGCCGACTACGACCCCGAAACCGGCCGCCTGACGGAAAAACAAACCGTCCCTCTCCTGCCGACCGACTTCAAAGGTCTAAACACCGCTGCCGAAGTCGTCGTGCACCCGTCGGGCAAGTTTCTCTACGCTTCCAACCGCGGCCATGACAGCCTCGCGCTCTTCGCAATCGCGCCCGGAACCGGCCGTCTCACGTTTGTCGATTATATGCGGGAAGGCATTAAGCACCCACGCCATTTCACTATCGATCCGTCCGGCCATTGGCTGCTCTGCGGTAATCGCGACGCTAACACTGTGACGGTTTACCGCATCGATCCGCAGACCGGGCGTCTGACGACGACTCCTCATGTCGCCAAAGTCCCGATGCCGACCTGCGTGAAATTTTTTCGTCCTTAGCGTTTCACTCGCACGTATTCCCTGACTGTTTGACTCCTTCGTTTTGAAACGGACCGAAACGTGATGGGTGGCCTTCGCATCGAACACGGCTTGGCGCGTCCGGCGGACGCCGTTTGTGCTCAAAACTGTTTTGGCCTTAGAACTCAGTTCCAATCTAGAGGCTTCTCCTTAACTTCGAGCTCTTTCGGTCGATAAAGGGAGACCGCAAACGTATTGCTAGCGGTCATTCCTCGCGTCTATCTTCATGAATATCGGCAAGAAAATCCTGCTCGGTGTGACTCTCGCAGTCGTCGCTACGACCCTCGCCTCGATTCTGACTGTTTACCTCATTGCACGAAGCAACCGCGTTAACGAAATCAGGGCAGCCATGACCACGGTGTTGGTCCAAGCTGACACCGTACGCGGCAACATGGAGTTTCTGCACAAGAGCAACGCCATCGACCTGACAAAACTCATCGCCGAAACAAAAAAACAGTTCAACACGGATTCGTTGAAGGAAGTCTATCAACAGACCGCGCTCTACAAAGCTATCCCGATCGTCGCCACTTGGGATTCGATCCGCGAAGTCGCCAAAAGCAAAAGCTATGAATTCTCGGTCATCGCTCCTCCGGGCATTCCTGCACGCAATCCTAAGAACGCAGCCAGCGCAAAAGACACTCCGATTTTCGACGCATTCAAAAACGGAGAGACCGAATACTTTAAAGATGACTCCGCTAACAAGCAGATCGTGCTAGCCCGTCCGGTCCTTCTCACTGAAGGTTGCATGAAATGCCACGGTGATCCCGCGCAAAGTCCAACCAAGGATGGCCGCGATCCGCTAGGCTTCCAAATCGAAAATATGCGCGTCGGCGATCTACGCGGTGCTTTCGTTCTCCGGGCTCCGCTCAAGTCTGACTCCGTCGTGATCGCCAGCATGCAACGTATCACGATTGTCGGTACAGGCATGTTGATTCTGACCCTGGCCGGTTTCTTTTTATTCAACCGCCGTCAGATCGAAAACCCTTTGCGTACTGCGATTGACGATATTGAGGAGGCAAGTTCCGGCACTTCCGAAGCCGCCGGAAGCGTTGCCAGCATCAGCCAATCGGTCGCCGATGGAGCCAGCAGTCAAGCCGCCTCACTCGAGGCAACCAGTGCCTCGCTCAACGAGGTTGCCAGCATGACCAAGCGCAATGCCGAGAATGCGGACCGCGCCAAGCAATTCGCCGCACAGGCACGCACCGCAGCCGAAACAGGCGCCAGCGACATGCAAGCTATGTCCACCGCCATGGACGCGATTAAAACTTCCAGCAGCAACATCGCCAAAATCATCAAAACGATCGACGAGATCGCCTTCCAAACCAATCTTCTAGCTCTAAACGCCGCAGTCGAGGCTGCCCGCGCCGGTGAAGCTGGCGCCGGTTTTGCCGTGGTCGCGGACGAAGTTCGCAGCCTCGCCCAACGCTCGACGCATGCTGCTCGTGAAACGGCCGAAAGTATCGAAGACTCCATCCGCAAGAGTGAGCACGGCGCCCAGCTAAATGAAAAGGTTGCGCAAAGCCTCAGTGAAATCGTCAACAAAGCTCGTGAAGTCGATGAACTGATCGCCGAGATCGCTCATGCTTCCGTCGAACAAGATCAAGGCCTAAGCCAAATCCTGACAGCGGTGAATCAGATGGATCAAGTCACCCAGACTAACGCCGCCAATTCCGAAGAGAGCTCAAGCGCAGCGCAGGAACTCAAAAGCCACGCTGGCGCTCTGCATGAGGCGCTCCATAGAATCCAGCAACTCGTGGGCAATATTCAAGAAGACGTCATGCCCGAGGCCGCCGTCGAGCCCGAAGAAGCTCCCCTGCCAAAGCATCAAAACCCCGCCGCGGCCCGCTCGAAGAGAAGCTAACAGTCCTGATTTACCGAACCATCGCTAGGCAATCTGTTACGATCGCTTCGGTCGTTTCTGGCTCGCGAGTCGCGAGACGGATCAATACGCCATTCGGGTCGCGCACGGTAAACGAACGCCGGCCTAGCGAAAGGCTCTCTAGTGAGTGAACCCGTTCGACTCCCGCATCACAAAGGCGCTGGTACAACTCGTCCACATTTTCGATTTCCAGGGTGAACCGAAACCCGCGGCCATCGGTCGCGCTGACAAGTTCGGCATCCTGTTCATCCGTCTCGTGCCTTAATATCTCCAGCCGCACTCCCGAGGCGTGCGCAAGCAGCACATGATCATCTCCCTCGTTCAGCGTACGAAAGCCGAGCTGTTCAGTATAAAAATCCCACGTCTCGTAGAATCTCGCAGTAACGAGACCGACGCAAAAAAAACCGGCCGGTGTAAAAGATGATTGGTCTGCATTCATTGGTTCCCTTCCAGTTAAAAAATTACCCTTCCATTTGCTCAGCCTACGTTTCGTTTGTGAATCGCTAAAGAGTTTCCATCCGGGTCTAACACCACCGCGAGTTGACAGACAGGGCTCGGCGTCGGCTCTACCACGAATTTCGTCGATGCCGCGCGCAATGCAGCAATAGCCTCATTGAAATCAGCAACCTCAAGCGCTGCAGCCGGACCGCTGGTCGACGGTTTCCACTCAGGAGACATGTTGGTGATAGCGAGTGTACTCGGGCCGATGTCGTATTCGATCCAACTTTTCCCTTCACCTTCAAAAACGGAGGAGGATTTGAGCTGGAGAACGCCCTCGTAAAAGGCCCGGGCGCGGGCGATATCGGTGACCGGATAACCGGTGAAAGCAATTTCTGTGACGCGGATCATGATGTATTAACGAATGAAGGTTGTGATTTCGGACATGTCACAACCTACCACACCCTCCTGACAACCCTATGTCAGGAGACCGCAGAAGCACCTGCGCGGTTCTTTTTGCCCCGGCTGTATCGCCTTGTGACCGCCTTCGCCTCTTGCGCCACGCATTCGCGCAAGGCCGCTGGCGCTAACGCCTCCGCCCCTGTGCCGAAGGACAAGAGCCAGCGAGCCAGCCACTCGAGTGAAAACGTTTCGAGCGTCACCTCAAAACCATTCCGGAGGGCCTGTTCAGCGGTCACTTGTGCATAACTCTCACGGCGCACGCGCTCCATCGCTTCGGACGAAAACCAAACACGCGTCATTATTCGTTCACCAGACTCCCTCAAAACTCGCAAGTGGTCGCGCAATGAAAAATCTGGCCGATGTGCAAAACGCTCCGTGAGCACCTCCATCGCTTGCATGCGTTCGATTTTGAAATAACGAAAATCTTTTCGGAGCCGACACCATGCTACCAAATACCAAGCTGCACTGTGATAGGTTACGCCGAGTGGTTCTATCTCGCGCACGCTCTCGTCATCACGAGCCCGTGCTCGATAGGTCATCCGCAAAACACGGCGCGCAACAATCGCCTGCTGAATCGGGAGCAGCATCCGTTGATCAAGTCCGGAAGGCAGCCGTGATTCGCCAAAAATCGCGGTCGCTGCGGAGAGTCGATCCAGATCGTCCTGCCGGTCGCGCGGCAGAACTGAGCGGAGCTTAGCCAGCGCTGATGCCATGGGTGTTCGCATCGATGCGTCGGCGAATTGTTTTACCATTTCTGCACCGACAAATAGCGCCATCGCCTCCTCCGCCGTGAGCATCACCGGCGGTAGATGGTAGCCTTTCATCAAAGTGTAGCCTACCCCAGCCTCGCCACAGATCGGCACACCTGATTCGGCCAGCGCCGCGATATCGCGGTACACCGTGCGCACGTTAATCTCAAAATGTGCAGCCAACTCCTCTGCGCGAACCACGCGCCTGCCCTGCAGGTGCATCACCATCGCAACGAGTCGGTCGGTCCGGTTCATGGGATTCGATCAAATGTAGGAGCTTGCTTGCAGGCGATACGAAACAGAATCACCTGCGCGCAGGTTCCCACAATGAGGCTAAACCTCGCGACGCTCATAGAAGTCAGGAATTTTTTGCCGCTTCAAGTTCCTCCCAACGAGCGAAGGCGGTGGCGTGTTCGCGTTCAAGCACGTCTAGCCGCGCCTTAACCTGGGCGAACTGTGCAGCTTGAGCTCTATAGAAAACAGGATCACCGAGTTTAGCGGTAAGTTCGGCTTGCTCGGCTTCCATCGCCTCGATCTTCGCAGGCAATTCATCGAGCTCTTTGCGCTCCTTGTTGGTCAACTTGCGACCAGAAGGTTTAGCTGCAAACCTTTGTTCGGCTTTGGCCTTTTCTGCTTCAGCGCGTGAAGCAGCTGCTGCTGCACGTTTTTCTTTTTCGCGTGCCCAATCAGCGTAACCGCCGACGTAATCGCCGATACGTCCATCGCCCTCGAACACGAGCGTGCTTGTAACAACATTGTCCAAGAAATCGCGATCATGGCTCACGAGCAGCAGCGTGCCGTCGTACTCAACCAGTAGATTTTCGAGCAGATCGAGCGTCTCAAGATCGAGGTCGTTCGTCGGCTCGTCGAGCACAAGTACGTTGGCAGGCTTCGTAAAGAGTCGCGCGAGGAGCAGGCGATTGCGTTCACCGCCCGAGAGAACGCGCGCCGGTGTGCGCGCCCGAACCGGCGAAAAGAGGAAATCCTCCAAGTAGCTGATAACATGGCGCGTGCGACCATCGATCGTCACCGTGGAATTACCGTTGGCGATATTGTCGGCCACGGTCTTGTTGTCGTCGATCTGCTCGCGCATCTGGTCGTAATACACGATTTCTAGATTCGTGCCCTGCTTAACCGTGCCCTCGGTAGGTGCAAGCTGGCCGAGGAGGAGTTTAATGAGCGTGGTTTTGCCCGCGCCATTGGGACCGATGATGCCAATTTTGTCGCCACGTGTAATCGTGGTGGTGAGATCACGGACCAGGGTCGAACCATTCGGCCAGGCGTAAGACATGTTCTCGACGTCGATCACTTTCACTCCCGAGCGGTCGGCTTCGGCGAGGCGAAGATTCACGTTGCCCGTGCGATCGCGGCGGGCGGCGCGCTCTTCGCGCATTTTCATGAGCGCGTGAATGCGGCCTTGGGCACGCGAACGCTGGGCCTTCACACCTTTGCGAATCCAGACCTCTTCCTGCGCGAGTTTTTTGTCGAAAGCGGCTTGTTGTTTCTCCTCAGCGGCGACGACTTCCTCTTTGCGAACGACGTAGCTTTCGTAGTCACAGGCCCAGCTGGCGAGACGCCCACGGTCGAGTTCGACGATACGGGTCGCAAGTTTTTTTAGGAAAGTGCGATCGTGCGTAACGAAAAAGAGCGCGATTTTCTCCGTCAGAAGAAAATCTTCGAGCCAGAGGATTGATTCGAGATCGAGATGATTAGTCGGCTCATCGAGCAGCAGCAAATCGGGCTGCCCGGCCAATGCCCGCGCGAGCAGCGTGCGGCGTTTAAGCCCGCCCGAAAGCTCGACGAAATTGGCGTCGGCACGCAGTTGCAGCCGCTCAAGCAGCTGCTCAACACGAACCTCGCGTTCCCAGTCTTCTTCGTGATCACGCAGCGGACGAAGTCCCGACCAAACAAGGTCGTGAACCGTACCGACTACGTCGACCGGGACCTCTTGCGTGAGTCGCGTGAAGAGCGCACCTGGTTGACGAAATACCGCGCCGATATCGGGTTTCATCTCGCCTGCGATGACACGCATAAGTGTGGACTTGCCAGCGCCGTTACGCCCGAGCAAGCAGACACGTTCACCCGCATCGACTTGAAAGTTTACGTTTTCAAGAATCGCAGGACCACCGAAGCTAAGATTGACGTCGAGCAGACTAAAAAGAGCCATTCGGCGAGCAACGTGGTGGCCCGGACCGCACTCTGCAATCCTGCACGTGAGCTCGCGGACGTGTTTTCAAATTATCTCCGCAAAGCTGGCATGGCTCCGTCAGATATTTTCAACCAATGGTCTAGACAATTGCGGAGTTCGCTTTCTTTCAGCGGCTTAGCCAAGAAGCCATTCATGCCAACTGCTGCACAGGCGGCGCGATCTTCAACCATCGCGTTGGCTGTAAGTGCAATAATGGGCAACGTTTTCCCCGCAGGCTGAATGCGTATGCGTCGGGTGGCCTCCAGTCCGTCAATTCCCGGCATTTGCACATCCATTAAAACAAGATCCCAATTTCCTCTGAGCACACGATCTACCGCTTCCATGCCGTCGGCCACGATTTCGCAGGTCAGACCCATTTTACTGAGCATCAATTTTGTGACCATCTGATTGACACGATCGTCTTCGACCACGAGCACACGACCCTGCAAAGGACTCAAGGTATCACCAAACGGCGTTTGGGTCACATGAGTCGGCGCGCTCACAACGGGAAACTCTAGCCAAAATGAAAATGCCGAGCCGCGCCCCAGCGTGCTTTCGACAACGATCTCGCCACCCATGCGTTTTACTAAACGTTGGGAAATCGCCAAACCCAAACCGCTACCGCCAAAACGTCGCGCCATACTGCTGTCGGCCTGACTAAAGACTTCAAAAAGCCGATCGCGTGCGGCGCGATCGATGCCGATGCCCGTATCGCTCACCACGAAGTGAAGCCGCACTCGACTTGGATCAGAGCTCTGGGGCGTAACGGAAATTTCAACATGCCCGTGCCCGGTGAATTTGATCGCGTTGCCGACAAGGTTGAGCAGCACCTGCTTCACCCGCACCGGATCACCTTCGACCCAGGCTGGCAGCTCAGAATCAAGAGCCACCCAAAGCGGAAGCTGCTTTTCGACGGCACTAGGACGCATCAAAGCCACCACTTCGCGCACACAGGTAGCAGGCGAGAACCTGATCGTTTCGAAGTCGAGCTTGCCGCTCTCGATTTTTGAGAAATCCAAGATGTCGTTCAAAAGCCGCATGAGTGCCTCAGCCGAACTCGATGCTACATCTAATTGGCCGCGTTGCTCCGTCGTCAGCGACGAGTCACGCAGGATTTGCAGCATGCCGAGCACCCCGTTCATCGGCGTGCGAATCTCGTGGCTCATCGTGGCAAGAAAACCGCTTTTAGCCTGGCTGGCAGCCTCGGCCCGCTCTTTCGCGTGGCTGAGCGTTTGCACCAATGCTTCGTTTTCAAACGCCAGACGGTAAATTCTTTCGATGTCCGCGCGCCCTTTGTGAGCCAAGTTAATCAGGTAAGCACCAAAAGCGACGGTCAGAAAAGCCATCACCAAGTTGCCCGCTTCAGGTATTTGGAAAAACCGGAAAACCAGCGGCGATATCGTCAGAACAACATACACGACCGTACCCGCGGGCACCGACGCCAGTGAACGCACCGCGCCAGCGTTCATTCCGCACACAATGATGATCATGTAGAAACGCGGCAAAATTTCGTTCGTCGCAAAAAACACCCACATCGCTACGCCCCAATAAAACGCAGTGAGAACTACGCCGGCCAAAAAGGCCTGCCGCCACGATTCCATTTCGGAAACCTCGGGCCGCATACGTCTAAACATGATCTGCAAAATGATTCGCGCACCCGTGACGAGCACGCTTCCAGATATCCAAACTAACACCCATGCGTGTGAAAACTGGCGCCAACTCCCAAACGCCGTCACCGCAACCATCATAAACTGCAATAACAAACCTGAACTAGCAGAATCATACAGCAGCCGTGTCATTTCAGCACGCAAGCGCTGATCAACGGTCGGCACCAAACTGACGGGTTTATCAGCCGGTAGACTCATGTCTAGGCATTGGGTGCGTAATGCTTCGAGGACACACCTAACTCATCGGTACAAAACCATTAACCTTAACGCTAAATCAGGATCTAAGGCCAATTTGCGTCGTAAAGCCGCCCCCCCGAAGAGCACACCGAGCGCCGCCGTCGTTGGTTTTACTTCTTCTCGGTCCGCAGCGGCGCGTACTTAGACAAAAAAACGCGCAAGCGGTCAGGACTAAACGGCTTCTGCAGGAAACCGACGTCACCTTCCTGTACGTCGCCTGACAGCACGTTTTCACCATGTCCGGTCACGATGGCAATCCGCTGCTCCGGCTTGAGCGCGCGCATCTTTTGCATGGTCTCAAGCCCGCCCATTCGTGGCATCGTAAGGTCGAGCATGACTAATCGAAACCGGCTGGGATCGGCTTGGAACGCCCTCAATGCTTCATCGCCATCGCGCGCCGTCATCACCGGATGACCGGCTTTTTCAATTACCCATTTTGCGAGCGCACGTACCGCCTCGTCATCGTCGACGACTAAGATCGTCTTTCCACAACCATCTGACGTAGACAATATCGGCGGTGCCGTTCCGGCTGTCTCCATCGGCGCGGCAGTGGCCGATGTTGCATGAGGCGGCCTTATGTGAGCGGGCAGAAAAACTCGAAAGCAAGACCCTTGGCTGAGCTGACTCTCGACGCTGACCCCTCCAAGGTGCTTGCGTATAATCCGCGCCACCGCAGCCAGTCCAACGCCGCGATTGGCACCTTTGGTACTGAATAATGGATCGAAAATCCGGGTGATGGTGCCCTCTTCCATGCCACAACCAGTATCGGCGACCTCAAGCACCACATAGTTGCCTTCACCTCGTCCGGGAAACCTAATGCGTCACGCGCCGCCTCATTGAGATCTTTGATAAATGTCACGACACGAATCACACCCGAACCATCACCAATCGCCTCCGCGGCGTTGATCATCAAATTAGCCACGACCTGGCGAAGTTGCGCCTCGACGGCAAATACCGGAGGCAGATCGACTGCAAAGCCGGTCTGCACCAGAACGCTCGGCTTGAGACTTTTCTGCACAAGCTTCATCGCCTCCTCCACGACCTCGTTCAGGGAAAGACGTGCTTTGGCATTCGAGCCACTCCCCGGAGGCACCACTAAGCGCTGAGAAAGATCCGCCGCACGCGTCGCCGCACGTTCAATATGATGGAGCCGTTGCCGCACCGGCGAGCCCTCGGGCAGCTCTTTGTGCGCGATCGCAACAGCACCATAAATTCCCGTGATTAGGTTATTGAAATCGTGTGCGATTCCTCCTGCCACCACTCCGATGCTTTCCAATCGATGCACTTCCTGCATTCGGGCCTCGAGTCGCAGTATCCGCGCTTCGAATTTGCGAATTCGCAGTGCGGAAGCGAGCACGACCCAAAGTTCGCGCGCGATCACCGGCTTCATGACATAGTCTGAAGGAAATACTCCACCAGCTTTCTCCAGCTCCACACGGGCTGCTTCATCGACCAAATAAACCGTGGCCACGTCGAAACGATTTTGCAGCTCTCGCGCAGCCGCCAACTGCGCCGAAACCCGATTCGCATCCAACGTCATCAGAACCAAGTCAGTTTGACCTACGTCAATCACAGACGAAACGTTGTCTATCTCCATAGCCAGTCCTGCAAACTCATAACCGCCGCTTTTCAACAACGCTTCCACGGCTGCCGCCGCTTGAGCATCACGATCAATGATCAGAATTTTTTTTCGACCAGCCATTAAGATTAAATGTGTTAGCGACAGTGATTGTGCACAACAGCGATCAACACACAAACCCGTTTTGGACGTGATCTACCGGCAGTTCAAGCCAACCTTCAGCTCTTTGGCGGAAACAACAGGTAACCACCCGGCTGCAGTCGCACATCTGTCGCGCCAGGATAAATCCTTTTAATAATGAAACCCACCAGCTCAAGGCTCTTCACCTGCCGCACCAGCGGATTCGAAATATGCGTGCCAGTCCGCGGAAAATACACGCACAACCGCGAATTAAAAACAAAGACCGCGGCCGCGCTCGTCTGCTTCACGCCTTTCTCCATATAACTAAACTCCACCACGCTCACCTCGCGAAAACGCCCGAGCTCACTCGCGACCCGCGTCGCATCACGCACATCCGGGTTCGCATGGTAGAACAAGAACTCAGGCGCTTTCGGTGGCGACCCGTAGACCCAGTCTTCACGATAACGTGCAAACACCGGTCGGAATTGCGGATAATGCACAAACACCTTCGGCGTCACTTCCGTGATGTCCGCATGCTTCTCCACCGGAACTTCGATCGGCCAGAAACCAAAATTGATATCGTAGCCGAACACCTTGCCATTGGCTAAATAGATCGCCACCGCATGGCCTGCCCCAATCTTGTAATCGCCCTCCTGATTGCCCCACTCCAGCAACCGCACCCATCCGCCGTCGATGTTCTTTGATTTGTAGATATCATAAAAATGCACCGACTCCACAAAACAAGAATTGCGCACCCCCAGAGGCTCGTACGAAAACGGCGGCTTCACTTTCGGCGGAGGCGGCGGCACAGGAATAAACGCCTCACAACCGCCCATTCCCAACGCAACGGCCAGCAGCAGACTCGTTCGAATGAACCAAAAATCTTTCATGGCGTCCAAGACCAACAATCTCTCACACCTAGTGCCTGCGTCAACGTCCCGCTCGTAAAACAGCCGATATGTATTTCCGCAGATTTCTCGCTTCACTTTCCGACATTTTGTGACGCCTCACATCAGACGTCCCCTCGCATTCACACGCGAAGCCCTCATCTGGTCCAGGCGCTGGCTTTCCTCTCGCCTTCGCTTTAATCTCAGGGCAACTTGACCGCCCTTTCGTAATGGCTGATTTCCTCGAAACACGCTCTGATAAACGCGAACGCGCCTTCCTCGTAGGCGTCCAAACACAAAAGATGGCCCCCGGTGAAGGCGCAGAGCTCCTCTCTGAACTCACCGAACTCGTCGAAAATCTACGCATGACCGTCGTGCGTAGTACTCTCGTCAATCTTCGCGCTCCCAACCCAGCCACGCTCCTCGGCAGTGGAAAAACCGAAGAACTCATCGAACTCGCTAAGGCGGACGGCGCCGACGTGATCGTCTTGGACGAAGAACTTTCACCTGCGCAACAACGCAATTGGGAAGAAATCTCCGGCCTCGTCGTCATCGATCGCCAGGAGGTCATCCTCGAAATCTTCGCCGACCGCGCTCACACCCGCGAAGCCGTGCTCCAAGTTGCGCTCGCACGCATGGAGTACTCACTCCCGCGCCTCACCCGCGCGTGGACCCATCTCTCTCGGCAACGCGGCAGAGGCGCCATGGGCGGTGAAGGTGAAACTCAGCTTGAGCAAGACCGCCGTATCGTGGCCGACCGCATCGTGCACCTTCGGCAGGAACTCGCCACCGTCGTCAAACAGCGCGACACTCAGCGCCGTCGACGCCTCCGCGTGCCCGTGCCCACCGCTTCGATCGTCGGCTACACCAACGCCGGCAAATCCTCGCTCCTCAACCGCCTCACCGGCGCCAACGTTCTCGCCGAAGATAAGCTCTTCGCCACGCTTGATCCAACCACGCGCCAGCTCCAACTTCCCAACCGGCAAAAACTGCTCGTGACAGATACTGTCGGCTTCATCCGCCGCCTGCCCCACGGCCTCGTCGAAGCGTTCAAAGCAACCCTTGAGGAGGTGATTGTCGCCGATTTTTTGATACACGTCATCGACGTCACTAATCCCAATTTCGCCCATCACCACGCCACTACGCTCAGCGTGCTCGACGAACTTGGGGCTTCGAGTCGCACGATGGTGACCGTCTTCAACAAAGACGACGCAGCCGACGAAACCATGCGCGCCCAAGCCCGCCACCTCGCAGCCGATGGATTTTTCGTCAGCGCACACACAGGCGCTGGCATCGAAGCGCTTCAAGGCCGTTTCGCAGAACTCATCGCGCACGAATTTGGTTCTGTCGAATTATTCGTCCCACACTCGCGTTACGACATCATAGCCAAGCTCCACGCGCTCGGCCATATTCAGAGTGAAGAGCAGCGAGATGACGGCGTTGCCATCCAGGGCCGTTTCCCCGCCGCCCAATCCGCTCTCTTCGCACCTTTCGTCGTCACGCGATAAAATCTCTTTCGACAGCCGAACGAAAGCAGTGGAAGCGCATTGACCTCCACTGCGATAACGCCCCCGCACTCAGCGCTCAATCAATGTAGCCCAACGAAGCCTGCTGCCCTTCCGCATTGCGGTGGACGGTTACCATCACGCCGAGCGTCAGTTTGCGCCCGTGGTCATCGAGGACGGCATTTACTAAAAACGTGTCCGACGCGCCGCGGTAGTCAGGATCAATTGAGAGATCCACGATCTCAGTCGCAGGATTTGGCTCTAGCTGCTTACGGACTTCGGCTAACACGAAATCGACGTCTTTTAGTTCGGTCGTCTGAGCAGCTTTGGACTGTGTCGACGTATCCGCTATGACATCGTTTTGTTGGTTCGGCGTGGTTTCGTTTCCCAGCGAGGCAGCCGACAGCGCGCTAGCTGCAGCCAGCCACATTGGAAGAACCAGCCATGTTTTCCCAACCTTACGTTTGTAGCCAACGACTGAGCACCTGTGCCCGCTTTGGGGCGCACGTAGGCCGGTGAGTGTAATTAAGTTTGTTGAATCTCCCATAGTCTTTTGAAACCGAGTAGCCCCTCGCCGCAAAAACTGCTTCTGCAGCGCAAACAACCGGTATCGCGTCTAGATACGCTCAAGTCCCTATAAATGTTACCCTCAATCTCTACCTATTTGATAAATTTATTGCGGCCGGAGAACTTCTAATAACCACGGCAGGGCTCCCGCTACCCTGTTAACACGTTCTGGATTAGGTAATTGAAATACATTCACCCAATCTGTATTACAACATTTGCACGTAGTCGTGCGTCGGTGTTTCTGAGCATTTTAGGCATCGAATAGGCACTTCGCTATAAGCAGCGTGACCTACGGCTAACCTTATTTCGCCTAAAATCCTTCTCTTCGGCTACGCTTTGTTCTTCGACCGCAGGTTGCTTGAGGAGGTGTTCAGCGCCACGGCAGCACGAATAAGAGCTTTTAATGCCGTTTCATCAATCTTATCGCCTTCGTGAAAATCGATCGCACGCCTCGTGTTGCCGTCGAGGCTGGAGTTGAAAAGACCCGAAAGATCCTCCAGCGACGCGCCTTTAGCGAAGGTCATTTTCACGACATTCTTGTACGTCTCACCCGTGCAGATTATCCCGGCGTGCGACCACACCGGAACACCTCTCCACTTCCACTCCTCGAGCACCTCGGGATCGGCCTGCTTGATGAGAATACGAATCTGCGCGAGCATCTTGCCCCGCCAATCGCTCAGCTCCTTGATTCTCGCATCAATCAACTGAGACGGAGCGTCTCCTCCTTGGGCTTCTTTCGAGCTGCTTTTACTTTTCTTCATGATTGTAGTCCTTGGTCATCGCGTGAGTATCAGCAGTCAGAATTTGGCTCCATTCGCATCTCGTTTCCATCACGGTTTTCAATGTCGGCCAACTTATCACGTGTCTAGTTTTTTGCTAGTGGCCGAAAAACCGAGCAGCCAAGTAAACGGTTAATTTGCGCTGTGCGTTCAGACGTCCTTCCGGACTTTCGTGCCTACCGTCCAAGGCCGTTGCTCTAGCGTAAGTTATTTTTAATAAGATAAAAACGAGTTTTAGGCGCACTTACACTGGCTGCCCGACCAGGATTCGAACCTGGACAAGGAGATCCAAAATCTCCGGTGCTGCCATTACACCATCGGGCAAAGTGAAGGTTGGGAAATTGGGGCTGAAACGGACCGGGTCAAGGCTTCTGAATAACCTTCGTACAGGCTCATTTTCGCAGCTTGCCAATGCAATTAAGAAAAAGTGACAAGTAACTCATGCTCGTACACTCCGTTTTCTTTTGGTTGAAACCCGAAACCAGCTCGGTCCAACGCGAAGCCATGCAACGAGGCCTCGAATCACTGCGCGGCATCAGATCCGTCGAGACGTTGTATATAGGCACACCTGCGACGATGCCCGACCGTCCAGTACGAGATAGTAGCTACACGTTTGGACTGACGGTGGTGTTCGAAGATATCGCCGCACACGATGCCTATCAAATCGATCCTTTACACGAGACGTTTAATCAGAATTTCCGCCCATTCTGGGCACGCGTGCAGGTGTACGACGCGATATAAACGCCTTCACTCAAGCTCGGTCGCTAGCATCCAACCTGTGACTTGATCCACCAGCGCGATCACCGTGTGCGCAGGGGCCGATCCATTGAGCACAATGTCAAGTCGGCATCCAGCTCCGTCAAACCAATTGCCATCGTTGAACCACGCGGAAGAAGCGAGCGGTCCGCGAAGTACCTGCCAGGAAAAGCGCGGCATGCTATTTGTCCGCGCGTCATCATTTACTGAATACATCGCGCCAAACCAAAGTGCTGCCCGCAGTTCGGGCCTAAGCTCCACCGAAGCTCGGCCTTCGTGGTCAAATCCGACGCAAGCCGCTTCCGAACCATCGCCAAAAGCCAGCGAAATCACACAGTCCCGCAACGGTGCCGCCGCATCCCAACTCACCTCAGCACGTCCGTCATAAATCGCGAAAGAAGCGTCCTTCACCGCCGTATCAATCCACTGCAGCGGCTGAACTTTCGCGCCTCCAATAAATTTAAAAGAAATTCCGTACTGCAGTGCAGGCTGCTTCAGCGTCTCTGGCAGGCGGGCTTTTTGGTCTTCCCTCAGTTTCTGTTTCATCACCTCCGTTACATCCGGATCCCCTTCGGGCATCGGCATCGTCGGTACAATGATGTCCCGCTCCATGCGCATCGCCCAACGCGTGAGCCGTACCGCGCCCACGTTTCGTAATGAACCCGTGCGAGCCGCTGTCGTCCCTCTAGATTGAACGGTGCGACTGGGTTCGGCATTTTCAGCAGGGGGAGTTTTCTCAAGAAGTTTTTCAGCAGCTTTTCGCTGCTCTTTCTGCGATGGAACCGGAGCCTCGGCGCCAGGAAGAGGTTTTTGCCGGGCAAGCGTGACGCCAGCTTCTGCGCCAGCAGAGGCTGAGGTTGAGGCAGCCCCATCGTGAGGAGCTTTTGGAACGGATGGTAGAGCAGCAGCATTCTTTTTAGCGGTAGCCACTTTCTCTTTTGATGACGAAGATTTGTCTTTTCCTTCCGCCTGAGCGGTAGGCGCAGCCTCCGCATGCGTCGATGATTCTTGATTCCCCGAGGCAGCTACTGGCAACGAATTCGAACCTTTCTCTGCAGATGATTGGGAGTTCGCGAGCGTGCTGGGCTCTGAGGGCAGCAGCGCTCCGTCTGAAGAAGCCTTCGCTTCGGGGTCTTTACTCTCAGGAGGCTCGTCTGCATTTCCGCGCTGTGGCTCAATTGCCTGGTTAGCTCCGGCAGCACCTGCCGCATTTTTCCCATGAGTTTTATTGGGGATATTAGAATCAAATCGGTTCGCTACGCTCGATGTCTGCTGCGACTGCTCCGAACTCAGATCCTGCTTCGACGAGGTGTTTTTCTCGGCGACGGAAACCGCTACAACGGGCGCTTGTGCTGACGAAGTCGTCAAAATTGCTCCGTCTGTCGTGGAGCGCCCTTCACCTTTGATAACAGCATCGTCTGACTGCGAATCACCTGCTTTGTTCTTATCAGATATCGCTGCTCCGTTATCCTGGTCTTCGCCTCCCGCTTTAGCTTTCCTCATCGTAACCAACCCGGTCGTATTCACGGATGGCGGCTTTCTCGCCTTTTCCAGACCGGCAGGCGAATTAGGTTCACTTCCGCCCTGCCCGGCGGGGAGGTGCCCCGTCAGCGCTTCAACCGCAGCCCGGCCTGAAGGCTTCGGATTATTCGAACCAGGCAAGCTAGCTATCCCTGTTTTAGCTGATGTATTCGGAGTAATATCAGCCGACGGACCGGCCACTCCCGATGGATTCGAGTCGGATATATTGCTGGAAAAATTATCCGCCTGAGCCGCATCTCCCGAGGTCGCGTCAGCAGTAGAACCACTTGCCACCGACTGGCTGTCTGAAGTTTTGCTCCCGAGGTTGTTTGCGCCAACACCTGACAATTCGATTCGCGAACCAATTTTGGAAGCCGTGCGCCCATTACCTGACGCTGACGTGGCCGAGGGAGCGTGGGGCACATCCATCGACGCGGCTCGCGCGCTCGACTGTGAACGCAAACCGCCAACACCGTCCACTGACGCCGCTAGTCCTCCACCATCACTAGTAACCGCACGAGGCAGATCAGCGCCGGGCGTGTTCGCTTTTTCATTGGAAAATTTCTCTGGCGTCATGCTGGAGAAATGGACCGCGGTTTTTGGCTGATCGCTCCCAAGCGTTTTCCAGCTTCGCCAACCCCATACCCCTCCGCCTACAAGCAAAAGAAGTAATAAACCAATTGCCACCGCCACTCCCAATCCGCGCCGCTTCCTTACAGCCAAGGGAGCACTCGTGCTGGATACAGAAGCTCTTGTCCCGTTTGCATCTGCATTTTCGCCGCCCGGTACCTCCGGATCGGAAGTACTGCGCAGTTCCAATCGTGTGACTTCCCCCCGCTCCACATTCGCCGTCACACCTTTCGATGAAAATTCACCCGGGCCAGAAATCACACGCACGCGATAGCGCCCCGCAGCGACCTTTGAAAAACGAAACTCGCCCGCTTCGTCCGTGACCGTTCGCGCCACGCGCAGTCCCTTCGCGTTCTCGATTACCACCTCGTTACCCGCGGAGCCTTTGCCGCCGAACACTACGATACCACTAACACCGCTTTCCAACGAATCAGGATAATGAATCTTTGCCGCCGTCACCAGACCCCAACTATGTACCATCACTCCCGTTTCCGTACGGCACACAAATTCCGTCAACGCCACGTCAGGCATTGCGATAAGCCCATCGGCCATCGCCTTCACTCGTCCAGCCACCTGATCGATCATTTCCTGTGAACTCGCGCCACCGCCACGCGTTTCACCCATTAGTGGATTTACAGGATTCTCTTCAAACGACTCTTTGGCGCGTTCCAATCGGTTGCGCACGCCGGCCAGATCAGCAACGGCTATAGCCTTCTTCTCCGACGGCTCGCGCCAAGACCATGACACACCGCCATCGTCAGAGCGTCGCTGGGGCGCGAGAAACACATCACGAAAATGCGGCGACAATAAACTCCAGTACTGGTGGATCGATCGTCCGCCCACCTTTGAGACCCCGACACGATCTTCGCCAAAACGAATTTCTGCCATCACGCGTCTGGAGTCACCGTCACTCATGATCAACCTCCCGACTAGATCCTAAACCCATCTTTTCGTCTCCTGACAAAAGCGAAACCAATCTCCACCGGTAGTTTTGCTTGGCCTCGAATTTCATCGGGAATCGCCGTACCTGCGAGCTTCCTGACTCCAACGACAACATCCTCTGCTCCAGCCGATACTCGCCACCTGCCAACACCACTTCCAGCGATTTTCCGATCTGCAGCTTCCACGTCTGCCCTTCTTCTCCTTCGCCGACGAGCGTCGCCGTGATAATCCATTCGCAATTGCTATCGTTGACCATCGTCAAGCGAGCTGCAAACGAGGGAATCGCAATCCTGGCATTTTGGGCTGAAGCCCGTGCGTTTTTCGCACAACGAAACAATAAAAACACCAAAGCTAAACCCACCAGACATAGACAAACCGTCACGAGTCTGCTTAACTTTGACGCAGGTTTGGGCATTTCGTAAAATTTAGGCCGGACGTAATCAACGTCCGACAGGTCAATATCGGCGCAAAGACTCGCCCAATAAAGCGCCAAAGCTGCAACCCGCTTGTGCGATGGCCGTTGTTTAAGCCCGAGTGGCGCCAAAGCGGTGGATCGGAGTAAACATTTATCCTGACCGCACCGGCTAAAAACGTCGAAAGCGGGGTTTAATGATCTCCCTGCTCCCTCGGACAAACGCTCCCAATCAACCCGCGTGCCCGCTGCCCGGATTTACTGCACTCAGCAACTGCTTCGCCGCGGCAAGCGCTGGCATACGACCTTCGGCAACCGCGGTTTCGAGCGCGGGGCGTTGCGCGATGATGGCAGCGTTTTGGTAGAAATCGGTTTGCAGGGATTCGCGGATCAGCGAGTGCATCCACGAGATCGATTGCGAGCGACGGCGTTCATCGAGCGCACCGCCAAGACGCGCGGTTTTGAAAAACTCCTCCACCGTTTCCCACACTTTGGGAATGCCATCGCCGGTCAACGCCGAGGCGAGCAACGCCGGCGTGGTCCAGCCTTCCGTCGCGGGCCGCAGGTAGTGCAACACACGGGTCATTTCAGCCTGCGCTGCCATCGCGCGAATGCGGTTGTCGCCTTCGGCTTTATTGAAAACAACAAGGTCGGCCAGCTCCATGATGCCTTTCTTGATGCCCTGCACTTCGTCGCCCGCGCCAGCGATCATGAGCATGAGAAAACAGTCTACCATCGAGCGCACCGTGACTTCGTTTTGTCCCACGCCCACGGTTTCGATCAACAGCACGTCGTAACCCGCCGCTTCACAAAGCAGCATCGCCTCGCGACTCTTGCGCGCCACGCCGCCGAGCGAACCACCCGAAGGCGAAGGACGAATGAACGCACTGTGATTCCGTGAAAGTTTTTCCATGCGCACCTTGTCGCCGAGAATACTGCCACCGGTAATCGTGCTAGACGGATCAACCGCCAGCACCGCGACGCGATGACCTTTGTCGCACAGCCAAGTGCCCAGCGCCTCGACAAACGTGCTCTTACCCGCGCCCGGAATACCCGTCAGGCCGACACGCAGCGCCTTGCCCGTCTGCGGCAACACCCGGGCGAGCAGTTGCTGCCCGAGTTCTTGATGAGCGGCTGCATTGCTTTCGATCAGCGTGATCGCACGCGCCAACACGCCCGTATCGCGGTTCTGAATACCAGCAGCATAATCTTCCAGGGAGAGTTGACGACGACGCGGCGTGTGCGAATGCGTACTGACCACACCGGCGGGATTAACACCCTCCATTACTCGCGTAGTGAACTCGGGACCGGCGTCTTCCGGCACCCAGTCTGGGCGAGGCTGATGACAGTGTTCGCGCTCCTTTTTCGGCATCCCCAAAGAGCCGCGCCAAACGGCAGGAAGGTCAAGCGCGCAGCTGAGGTTTTCGCCTCCCAGGTAGGGGCAATGCTCCGCATTGCCCGGTGCGCGTTGTTGGATATTTGGCCCTTCATAAGCTACGGCATTAGCCTTACGTAATCTGGACAATGCGGCGCATTGTCCCTACCTCGGAAAGATGCCATCGCACCCGGAACGAAAAGTTGTGCCGCATACGACGCCTTCATGGGTCGATTTAGGGTCGCTGTTTTTCATCACGCTTTGCTGTGCTGAACGCGGAAAGAATCAGCTTTGCCAAGACGAAACCGCAAGACGACTTCTGGAATGCGCAAAATTCTATCACTACAAAGGCGACTGGTATTGCCGCCTTTTCTTGCTGATGCCCGATCACCTCCACGTGCTCGCCGCGTTTCCTTTCGATTCGGGGATGAAGCCCTTCATTAGGAAATTCAAAATCTACACCGGTCAAACTTGCGGCATCCGCTGGCAGCGGGATTTTTTCGACCATCGGCCGCGCAACAGCAACGAACTCGATCTGAAGCTGGATTACGTTCGGCAAAATCCGCTGCGGGCAGGTTTGGTGGTTCGGGCCGAGGACTGGAAATATCGGTGGGAGCCGAGCGCTACGGACGAACCGGCTTGAGGTAGGGGCAATGCTCTGTCATTGCCCGGATCAGGAATCAACGTCGAACCGGACAATGCGGGAGCATTGTCCCTACCTCGATCCCAGACAGCCATCAAAGCCCAAAAAAAACGTCGGTGACAGCGGAGGCCGTCAGCGACGTTTGAAATAATTCCAAAACACAAGGTAGGGGCAATGCTCCGCATTGCCCGTGGCGGATGCGAAGCATCCGCCCAACCATCACAGCCGTTCGAGCAGGATTTCGAGCGTGCGCTTGGTGCTCTTCGGGATCTGGGTGCCAGGTCCAAAGATCGCGCTGGCGCCGTTCTTCAGGAGGAAGTCGTAGTCTTGCGCGGGGATAACGCCACCACACACGATCACGATGTCTTCGCGGCCGAGGGCCTTGAGGGCGTCGCGGAGGGCGGGCAGCAGCGTCTTGTGACCAGCGGCGAGCGAACTCATCGCGACCACGTGAACGTCGTTTTCCACGGCCATCTTCGCTGCTTCCTCGGGCGTCTGGAAGAGAGGTCCGATGTCGACGTCGAAGCCCATGTCGGCCATGGCGGTCGACACGACTTTGGCGCCGCGGTCGTGTCCGTCCTGACCGAGCTTGGCGATCAGGATGCGCGGACGGCGGCCTTCCTTCTTTTCGAATTTATCAACGAGGGTGCGGACTTCGTCAGTCATGGTGCTCTTGCCGTACTCTGAGCTGTAAACGCCAGAGATCGAGCGAATCGTGGCCTGATAACGGCCGAATTTTTCTTCGAGGGCGGACGAGATTTCGCCGAGCGAGGCACGGGCCTTTGTCGCCTCGACGGCGAGTTCAAGCAAGTTGCCTTTGCCGGTGGCGGCGGATTCGGTGAGTGCAGCCAGAGAAGCGCGGCACTTGGCTTCGTCGCGGGTGGCGCGCAGTTCCTTGAGGCGTTTGATCTGGGATTCGCGGACGGCGGTGTTGTCGACCGAGAGAATTTCGAGTGGGTCTTCCTTTTCCATCCGATACTTGTTCAAACCGACAATCGTTTCCTTGCCGGAGTCGATTTTGGCCTGGCGGCGGGCAGCGGCTTCCTCGATGCGGAGCTTCGGGATGCCGGCCTCGATGGCCTTGGTCATGCCGCCATAGGATTCGACTTCCTCGATGTGCTTCCATGCCTTGTCGGTGATCTCACGGGTGAGCGCTTCGACGTAGTAGCTGCCGGCGAACGGATCGACGACGTTGCAAATGCCCGTCTCGTTCTGAAGGAAGAGCTGGGTGTTGCGGGCGATGCGGGCCGAGAAATCGGTCGGCAGCGCGATGGCTTCGTCGAGGGCGTTGGTGTGGAGCGACTGGGTGTGGCCGAGGGCTGCGGAGAGGGCTTCCATCGCGGTACGCGCGACGTTGTTGAACGGATCCTGCTCGGTGAGCGACCAGCCCGAGGTCTGCGAATGCGTGCGCAGGGCGGACGATTTCGGATTCTTCGGGTTGAACTGCGAGACGATGCGGGACCAGAGCGTGCGGGCGGCGCGCATCTTCGCGACTTCCATGAACGGGTTTTTGCCAATGGCCCAGAAGAACGAGAGGCGCGGGGCAAAGGAGTCGACATTCATGCCGGCCTTGGTGCCGGTGCGGAGATACTCCAGACCGTCAGCCAGCGTGTAAGCGAGTTCGAGGTCATTGGTGGCGCCAGCTTCCTGCATGTGGTAGCCAGAGATCGAGATCGAGTTGAACTTCGGCATGTTCTTCGAGGTGTACTCGAAGATGTCCGCGATGATCTTCATCGAAGGAGTCGGCGGATAAATGTAGGTATTCCGCACCATAAACTCCTTCAGAATGTCGTTCTGAATCGTGCCCGAGAGTTCCTCAAGCTTCGCACCCTGTTCGAGGGCGGCGACGATGTAGAACGCGAGCACCGGAAGAACGGCGCCGTTCATCGTCATCGAAACGGAGACCTTGTTCAGCGGAATGCCGCCGAAGAGGATCTGCATGTCGAGGATCGAGTCGATGGCCACACCGGCTTTGCCGACGTCACCGACGACGCGGGGATGATCGGAGTCATAACCACGATGCGTAGCCAAATCGAAGGCGACGGAGAGACCAGCCTGACCGGCCGCGAGGTTGCGCTTATAGAAAGCGTTGGACTCTTCGGCGGTGGAGAAACCGGCGTATTGGCGCACGGTCCACGGCTTGGCGACGTACATCGTCGGATACGGTCCGCGGGTGAATGGCGCGAAGCCCGGCATCGAGTCGAGCGTGGTGCAACCAGCGAGATCGGCCGCGGTGTAAACCGCTTTGACCGGAATGCGCTCGTCGGTCTCCTCGACCACTTTGGTGCTAGGAGCAGTTTTGGACGCGGGGAACTGAAACGCGTCGTACGCGAGATTGGTGAAATCAGGATTCATGGGTTTCAGGCTCCGATCTGCTTGAGAAGTTTGGCGAGGAGTTCGCGGACGTTGGCGCGAACATGGATGAATTCGTCGACACCGGCAGCGTGGAAACTGTCCACAAGTGCCTTGTCGGCGGGCAAGCCGGCGAGCACGACGGTGACGTCGGGCTTCACGGCCTTGAGTGCACCGGCGAAAACCGGCACGAGCGTGGGATAAGTCTCGTCGGTCGAGCAAAGCACGACGACGGGCGCTCCGGACTTGGCAGCGGCTTGCGCGGCGGCTTCAGCCGTCTCGAAGGCTTCTTTGCCGGTCGCTTCAAAACCGCCAACCGCGAAGAAACCTGCGCTGAAGTCAGCGCGGGGCTTGTGCTGTTTGACGGGACCGATCTTCGCGAGGAAGACCTTCGGGCGGGAACCGGTTTTCTTGGCAAACGCATCGGCCGCGGCGCGGAGGGCTTCGAAGCCTTCAGAGGCGCGCTTCGGCGAAACCGCGGTGATGGAGGGTTCGGCAGCAGAGCCGTTCAAAGCGGCGAGTTGGCCGATCGTGGCACCGGCAGCGGCGGCCTTGACCAGTGCATCGACGTCGGTCGCGGCGGCTTTCGGCGCGGCAGGACGGCGGCCCTTGATTTCGGTGGCGCGTGCAGAAGCAAACGCAGCGAGATCGAAGGCGGGCTTGGCGATGGACTTCTCTTTTAGATTTGGAAAAAGGTTTGTGCCGAGAAGACCGAGGCGGCGCTTGCTAACAGCATCGTCTTTTTCGGCAGCGGTTGCAGCAACGAGCTTCTGGACATAACCCGAGCGGAG
>Ga0302322_100000775_pt1 | contig 24976 bp, 78 predicted proteins | sample Fen_T0_2_FD_203757 | JGI IMG/M metagenome (GOLD analysis project Ga0302322, IMG submission 203757) | Peat permafrost microbial communities from Stordalen Mire near Abisko, Sweden - Fen_T0_2 | ecosystem: Environmental > Terrestrial > Soil > Wetlands > Permafrost | place: Sweden: Abisko...
TTCATCTTGTCTACTGCCCTCTATACTCACAATTATAATACTAATTGAAGCTATAAGAAGGATTAAAGGAATAAATAATATACCTCGATTGTTCATTGTTATCTCCTAACAGCACTTATTCTCTTCACAAGGATCTTTGCACCATTTCTTATGAACACCACAGCAAAAGAAAGCACAGCCTGATAGATGCAGCAATCCTCCAAACAACGTAGCTTCACCAACTACAAAGCTGGAGAAGAAGAGACTGGCACCCACCAATAGGAATCCAAGGTTACTTAGTACCCCACGATGCATGTACTTTTTCATAGGTGAAGTTTCTCCTCTTCTTTTTGTTTAACCTTCAGCTCCAGGTATTCTAAATTGTTTTTAGGTACAAAGATGAAGCAGGGACAAAATGTTTCCATATTACCTTCTGTAAGAACAAAGCTTACCCAACCACACTCTAATGCCCTTCCTGAGTGACGAGACTCAACATGATTACAGTTCCTACAAATCCGTTCACTCATGATCTTCCATAGGTACTTTAAAGAATGGGAATCCTGTGAGGGAATCAGTCATCCAGTGAATACCACAAGGACACACAGCTTCATATACTGTCTTCTTACTAAGGACATCTATAAAAAGTGGTTGTAAGTTCCTCATGCGCCAATGCAGCCCTACTTTACAGAATATTGGTTTCATTTATCAAACAGTATATGTGCTATTGTAAGCACAAGACCGCCCCCAAAGACAACTGCTGCAACACACCAAAGACTATCCATTGCTAATCACATACATACTATACCCCATTTATTTTATTTTGTCAATAGCTTTTTATAGTCAGAGTAGATAACCTTCAACGTTGAACCTGAAATAGTTAATCCTAAATTCATTAACAGGGCAGCTTCTACTCCAAGAATATTTAAGTCACTTGGGACATTGGTAAACAAATACTTAGCAAGCTTTCTACACATTGATCTATGTTGTTTCTTATTCATTGTAACTCCCTCTCTTTTTCCCCTGCCAGCTACAAGCACAGGGGAAAATCTTCTCAAATATAACCTTATTCGTGAGTAATCAAATAAACAAACAGATTAGTCTGTGACGATTGATTATCTAATACCAATGAATCATTTGCATGAAGAAAGACATTTATTCTCTCACGCTCACCTGAGAAGATAACATTGATCAATTTGCCTTCTCGATAATGAGCAACCCTCAATGATCCACTGCTTGTAATAATTACATCATTTCCTGCCAATCCTTCAGCAACTGGAAAAGATACTTCAGTAGCCTTGCATCGTTTCACTTCAACTATTTTTACCATTTTATTTCTCCTTGTTAATGTAATGTGACATTGGTATTTAACTATTTGTCAATAGAAAATAAATATTCTAGAACCTGTGTTTCTGATATAGGTTTAAAGGCCCATTGATCCATCCCAACATTAATCATATGATTCCTGTACAATCCTGGCTTACTCTTCCAAGAGGTATGTACATGTCCATTAAGCAACAATAGGCCATCATCCTTTAAATTCTTTGTTTCAAACTTCCTAGCGAATTTATCCTCTGTGCTGCCTCTATATGGATAATGTGACAGGTTAGCCTTAATACCGCCTTGTAGCTCAACCTGGAGCGATTGGTGGACCTCCTGGAAGCCCCACTCAACCATCTTATGACCTGACCTATCATGGTTTCCAAGGATTAGGATCTTATGACCATTAAGGTTACTTAGTATGTGCTTAGCTCTTTCAGGTGAAGTAAAGAAGGCATCTCCCAAGTGATAGATAGTATCCTCTGGCTTAACTGTTTCATTCCAGTTCTGAATAATTACTCTGTCCATCTCTCCAGCATCAGCAAAGGGACGATTGCAATACTTAATGATATTGCCATGACCAAAGTGAGTGTCAGATGTGAAGTAACGAACCATCAGTTCAATTCACCTTTATAGAATTCACTGGGAGCTGGATTCTTAGCATTCACTTCATCTAAAATAGTTTGACAATCAACACATGCATCAACATGAGCTTTAATCTCATACATATCTCTAACCTTCATCTCTCGACCCAAATGAACAGACATTTGAACTGTATGATCTTCAGCAATCTTCTTAACTAATTCACAATAGTTCATATCAATACCTCTGGCTCTTTAAAGTCTGGTCTGAAATGTTCAATGATCTTAAAAGCATCATGCATTGTTAATCCCACCCAAGGATCTGTAAGGATCTCTCTATCTTTAAATTCCTGTGTAATATCCCAAATCACATGATCATCTACAGCTAAGAAGTCCACTTGTTTATGATGCAGCTCAGTGTACTCATCAACCCACATACGAATCTCATGACAACGTTCACTGCTCATCTTCTTTGGAGTCTTGCCAATAATCCTTGTGTGGTCCAGCTTAAGGAGTTTGAACAACTCAGCAAAGTCTTCCATGTGATAAAACAATCTCCAAGCGGAGGAGATAACAATCTTTAAATCTGGCACCTGATCAAGAATGTAACCAAGCACCCAGATGTTATTCTTATTAACATCCAGCTTCATTCTAAATAGGTTAGCATCAGCCATGGTATCAGCACCTGGCACCTTTATCGCTTTAGTTGCCAGAACATGCTGCCTTGAATTAAGGACCCCATCAAAATCAAGAAACAATACTTTAATCATTATCTAGACCTGGATTGTTTATACTCTGCCAGTTGCCATTTCCATCTATATTCACAAACAAGACCAAAGAATCGCCAACCATAATGACCTGTTCCATGACAGGCCCACTGATGATCAAACCAAGCAGCTAGGGACGTAAGTTCCCAAGGCCAATCAAAATGCCAAGTACGATAGACAATTTTCTCAGGCATTATAAATCCTCCCCATCCCAGTCTTCAGGTCTACCTTGTTTTGCATCTAAATAGCCAAAGTGGTAAGCACTTTTCAAAGCGAAGTACATTCTACGACTTTGCTTATACTGCTGCTCACCATCCTGTAGACCTCTATAATAAGTATAGCAGGTAGATAACAATAATGCAAGGGCTAATATTAAAGCAAATAATCTATTCATCTACTTCAGTAGCATGGTAAGAAGGACAACTCTCACCAGTTACAACAAACTTCTTCACTGATCCATCAGAGCTTTTCACAGTGACATTAATCTCTTCTCCACCAATGCAAGTGTAGTCACCTTCTGCATCCCAATCTTCAATAGCTTTCTCTGCAGCTTCTTCAGCATCATAAGCATTAACCTGCATACCATCATCATCCCCATGATAGTCCTTAATTAATACCTCAAAGAGAGGAGGACACTTATGAAACTCAGGTTTATATCCGTTATATTGATCACACTTGGAACAAAAGGAATCACTCATAGCCAGATCCCAAACTTATGCAGAATAGTTTCCAGGTTCCACAGCACCACACCAATAAGCACCAAGCGTATAATGTATGGTAGACCCAATAGACTTAATAGATAATCAAGTAAAGCCCAGCCAATAATAACTGCTATCCATAGTTTAAAGTTCATTTATTATCCCTCGCTCCATCTGTATAACCTCGCCTATAAGCTGCATCCATTGCATTCCGTACAATATCACCAAGGAGACTATCTTCGTCGGGTGTCAAATCACGGATCTTTGCAAATTCTACAAGTTCTTCAATAATTGGATTTAGTATCTCTTTGCCATATCGCTTAATTCCTATTTTAGAATAGTTACTCATTTATTTTATTCTCCAATTTATATTCCAATCGTTTAATACGTTGCAGCAAGATTTGTATCATACAAGCTTGAACCACCTGAGCATTATAGTCTTGCCCATAAATGTTTAAAGCACAATCTATAGCTTCATCAACTAGATCTTTATCAACAGCATCAGAAAGAAAATCCATTATTCAATTCCTTTTTTATATAATACCCATAAGATTAATGCTAGTATAACCAACCCAAGTACTGCTTCAGCTAAGATCATTTAATCACCTTGACCATTGTCACAGGTCCATACTTCTTAGCAGCTTCTTTAGCTGCTGCTTCATTCTCTGCCTCTATTGTTGCTACCTTATCCCAGCCACCCATGATCTTAGGGTTATCAGGGATAAAGACTTTCCATTTCACAATACTACCAAGGATATTAAATAGAACAGCTCCACCAAAAGGAAGCAAACCAAACTAGATAGCTTCTCTCCATTGGTAAGCTTTGATGATCTTAAGATCTCCACCTCAATATAAATAAATAAAGCAATCGCTGCAATTATAATCGTTTTAAAGATCATACAGTTACTCCCTTAGTAAGATCATGCCTTCGAGACTTGTGTTCCAGGAAAGCCAAGTTGTCACCCTCATACACATGATGGGGATTAACACCAATGGATCTAACCTCATACTCCCATTCATATGTTGGACCATACACTAAAAACTTATCACAGTCAAAACAACGCTCCATCTCTACAATCTTCCTACGTTTGCGCCAACCCATATGCTGCCAAACTTTAGCTATCCCATGCTTACTCTTGCTATGCTTACAATATTTACATGGTGGAAATTTCATTAAAGATCTACTCCAGCCTGATTCATATGCTCAGCTGACAGCTCACCTTCAAGCCTTGTATTCTCTTTCTTCAACTGTTCATTCTCTTCCCGCAGCCGTTCAATGATACCATAAAGCTTTGCATTAGACTCCTGCTCATTCTTATAACGTGCTTGAAGGACAGCCAATTCCGTTTGAAGCTGTTTTTGAGTAGAAACTTTCTTCACAGCACCTTCAGGCAATTCAACAATAGGGCCTTCATTCAGCACCCAGGTCTTCACAGGCTCTTGTGTAGTAGGGCTGATAACCTCTTCAGTCTCAAGAAGATAACCTTTACGAGTAAGAGCACTAATACCAGTACGAACTGTGTCACTTGTGCCATTGCGACCAAAGCGATCTTCAAACTCAAACACGACTGTCTCACCCATCAAGTGCTGACCTGGATGACCTTGGAAAATTGTTAAGATCTTATCCTGTGTGGTTTCTTTGCGAATCTCAAGTGTGCTCATAATGTTTCTCCCTTTGTTATGGCATCTACCACTTCATCTTGGAAACCTTCTGGAGCATCTTCCAGATAGTCTTTACTCACCAATTTCAATAACCTTAAGAGGTTTGCATGGGACCTAACCAGCTCAGTTGCTTTATCCATGATTCAGTATAACAGAAGTAGATAACAATTACAAGGGCTATTTTACTAATACTTCCTGCAGCTTAAGCAATAGCTCTACAGCTTCCTTCCTGGTTATGTGCAACCTTGTACGACCCAGGGATAGGATCAATCGCTTACGCTTACGATCTCTCTCACGTTTCTCATTGATTAATCGCAGTATTTTAATCATCGTTGTTTTTCCTTCTTATAATCTTTATAGGATGGTCCAGCCTTGATAGTACTAGCAACCTCTGAATTAAATATTTTGCTCTTTGTAGAAATAACTTTCTCAATCCATCGTGCCATTCTCTTCTCATTAAGATCTGGAACTAAAGAATTAGTGGGATAATATCCCTTATTATTTTTAAATTCTTGTACTTCCTTCCAACGCTCAGCAAATGTTTTCCGTCTGCTACCTGATTCATAATTATACTTAATTGCACTTAATTTTTCCATTAAATCCTTTGGCAAACTTCTGATAAGACCAGATCGAAATGATCTAAAGAATCGTCTTAATTTAGGGTTAATAGGTATTTTTCTATTTATATTATAATGGAATAAAAACTCTTCAGCTTGGTCAATAACTTTTAATTCAGTTAAAGGTTTAAGGTTTCTTTTCTCAACCTTCTCAACACATGCAGCACACACAGGTTTATGACAAGAAAACCAATGGCCTAACTTAAATTCGATTGGATCTTTTCTAAATGATGAACTGGCTAAGTAATTTAATTTAACACCATCAAACTTTGTAAACCAATGAGAATCTACCCAATCCCAATACTGCTTTTCAAATCCACTAGGATCTACCAATCTCTTTCCTTCCAGCCCAGCTAAGATCTGATTAGGTGAGGCTGTATGATAAGTTTGAAGATGACGATTTTTAAACTGTAATTCAGGTTCTTCAAAAATATCTAACTGCATTGCTTGCCAATAGTCCATAGGATCTTTGAAACGCACAACGGGGTTATCTGAAAGACCTTTCTTCTTATTATGTTTTCGTGTGAAATCATGACGAGTAACAATAATGGCTTTATTGCGAAGACTCCCCAAGCCTTTGTATGTAGTCAATCCTTCAGGAGTAAGTAAGTGAAACATCATCTGCATTACAGTATCAGTTTGATTCTGACGATCAGGAGTTGTAACCTTTAGGAAAAACTTTGTTCTCCCATCACATGGACGCATCAGCCTCCCATATTTTTGCTTCTGAGAAGCAGGATTAAGTCCAAGGCTGATATCCACACAGTTATCTAGTTCGGGGAAATCCCAGGCCAGCGTAGCACGATCCACAACTACTAAGAAATTGGATTTATTATAATCAGGATGATTGGGATTACTGAATGAATCCATGTTACCAGAAGTATCATCATTCTCAGATGTGCTGAGGAGAACTCTCCCAGGATAGTGAGAATCAATCTCCCCATAAAGATCTTGAGCATGACTAATACTGTAAGCGAATACAAGCGTCTTTCCAGTTGCCTGAAATGGTACTCTGACAGAGCCTAATAGATTGCCTAATGTAGGCCAGTTACGAGTATGGGCTAATCGCTGCAAGACAACCTCAACAACTTTACCTGTTTCATATCTTGGAAGTTTAGGATCAAGACCACTTAAGGTTTCCCAGGTATTCTCGTCATAATCTTTCTTTGTTACATTCTTATAACCAATAGCAACATCAGTAGTGGGTAGCACCGTATACACTTTCCCATCTTTGCGACCTTCTCTAATAAGTTCCAAGGCTGAGAACCCAAAGATCTTCACGCCTTCTTTGTCAACAAACTTATCTGGTGTTGCAGTAAGATAAAATTGTCTTAAAGATTTAGCTTTGATCTTTTCAATAATTAATTGGACCATCTTACCTTCAGTGTTATGGTGTGCCTCATCAACAAAAATGAAATCATACTTAACAAGATCTAGTTTATGCAGGGTAGAAGGGATACCAATAACTACTCGTGCTTTAGGATTGTAATCAGATTTCTTCTCCACCACACAAATATCTTCTGCAGTAAGGGAAAGATTACCCTCAGCTAGAACTGAGAAAAACCGTTTAGCTCCTTGATTACGAATGTCCTTACGATTGTGTGCTATGAAAAGCATTCTAGATTCAGAATTAATTCGCAGAAGCTCTGCAGCTATTGCAATAGCCATGTTCGTCTTACCACTTCCAACTTCAGAAGCAAGTACGATGATTCTATTATGTGTAGCTAAAAGCTCCTCTACACAAGAAGCTTGAAGCTTTACTTGGTAGGGTCTGCTCTCATACTTAGGTTTAGTTGCTGTAGTCATGAGTTAGTATACCAGGAGTAGTTAAGAATTACAAGGGGTCTTAGGACCTATATTACTTTAATCTCTGACACATACGCTGGTAAATGATATGCTGCACCATCAATGCAAATCTCACCAAATAGATCAGTTAGGGAATCCAAGATAGCTGCCTTAAGCTGCTTATCTGTTATGGCAGATGGTCTGCTTAATGTCAACTCAACTTTAAATTTTCTTTTTGATTTAGCCATTGTTATTTACCTTTCCTTTTAAATCCACCATTCTCTTCTATGCTTCTCTACAAATCCTAAAGCTTTAGCTATCTTAGAAGACTGTTTAAATTCAGACATATCCCTTAACTCAATATGTTTATAGTAACCTAATGCATGAGTTACTGTGGCTGCTACCAACGCTCTTCCTATTCCCCTACTACGATAATCAGGATCAACCATCAATGTACCAATAACTGCATGTCTATTAAATATATTACCCATCGGTATCCACTTACAAAATCCAACAACTTTATTATCTTCTATCCAAGCAAAGGTACGTTGACATGAAAATTCAGTAAACTCTGGCACTGCTCGATAACCAAAACATTTAAACTTTAAATCACTATATGCTTCCCGATCTGTTGGCTGAAGATTACGAATCATTTATTTATACAGGCCAAACATAGGCCAAGGTATCTTGTTCGGTCCATCCATACTTACCATAAAATTCTTTATCCTTACGCAGGAGATTAGATCTATGACTGGCATGAAACTGTTCATTACCAAGCCACAGTGGATAAGTATAGTCTGGAGCATCAACAAAGAATGCGTAGAACTTAGGCATCAATGTATCTTTGTATCCTCGTTGCCTCCACTCACCACATATGTCAAAGCCATACTCAGCAAGGGCATACTCAAAGCCTTTCCACATCTTAGTGGCAGGATGATTGATCCAGCCCTTGGACTCACCAGTTAAAGCTCTAAGGATCTGGTAAGCTTCCACTCGCTGCTTGCCCAAGCGTCTATAGTCTAAACACTTAGCTGACTCTATGAAGCTACTGTATGGTAAGAATGTTTGCATTAGTCACCCATTTATCTTCAACAAACCCACCAGCACACTGACACTCTGAACATGTAAGCACCCCAGCCTCTCCAAGTGTTACATGAGTAGGTAGATTATGCCCACACCAACAATTACCTGGGACGTTATCATTAGGCCAAGCCATACTAGCCTCGTTCAAATGCTAATGCAATAAAATAAGAAACAACCGTTGTCAAAGACATACATGCAAACGGATGTTCAATTAAAGCTTCAGTTAATAGTTCCATATTATTCTCCTATGCTTCCTGATTGATTACAGGTGCATCCTGGTACAAGCCTATCACATAAACCAGAAGACTTCAAGGCTTTTCTATTCCTATCATGTTCAGCCATGATCTTATTTACCTTGCACTTAAGGTTACAAGGTCCACACTTACGGAATCCATCAGCTTTAAATTTGCGATTGCAGCTGATACACTTACGCAGCTTAATAGGTTTCATATTACCCCCAATTAGGAAATGGTCTACGCCAAGTAACAAGTTCATCCTCTTTAACAACTCCTCGTTCTTTTGTTAATGTATCTTTAATAAGCCACCATGTTCCTTTAGGCTGTTTAATTACACCATGAATATAAGTAGTTTTTCTAATTACTTCATATACTTTATCATTCTTCTCATAGCATTGACCAACCTCTATTTTATTCTTTTTCATTTAATTACTCCCTTTAGGAATTGAGTATGGTTCTTATCATAGGTCCTATCTTCAAATGAAAACTTAACTATTACACGAGTCTTTAGTACAAGAGTAACTACACCTACTCCCCAATTAGGGAACCAAGTATCTTGAACTTTCATGCCTACTTCAAGCTCATTAATCTTCATTAGAATAGATCCTCATTCTGCTCTTTGCCAGCTCGAAAGCCAAGGGAATAAGCTTGACGCAGCAAGTCTTCAAGTAGATCAGTTCGGAAATTAGTGCTATCTAATTTCTCTCCAACCAAGTCAATAAGCTCTGCAATAGAATCAGCTTTATCTATTTTCATTAGAATCCCACCCTATCTTTGGTCCAAGTGTTATCAGCTTGACGAGTGTACTTCACAGCACCCAGTGGCCCATAGACCAACACACGATCTTCTGTAAGCTTCTTGTAATCAAAGCTATTCTTAGCTACTTCATCCATGATATCTACAAGACTAGGATATGTATCGTTCATGTTACCAGCTCTCCACTAAATCTTTAGCTTCCTTCAATCCAATCTGACCCTTCTCTCTCACAAGCTTAATAGTGTGGATGAAGTTGTTAGAGTTATTGGTACGACCTCCTGCAGCATTGTATTGCTTACGCAGCTCATAGTAAGGATCATCAACAATATCACCCAAGGTTGCATGTTCCTGAGTAAGCATGTTGATCAAGACTTCACGATTACGCTTACTGATCTTGTGAAACTCTTTAACAATCACAGACATACCTTCCAGGTCCGTTAGATTATTAGACATTAGAATTTCCCTCCGCTTTGGCTATGACTTGTTCCCACTCTTGTGTAGTAACAATTCCTGCTGTTTCAAATTCTGCCTTAACTAATTGAAGCAATTCATTTGCAGCTTCATGAAGAGAACAGAATTCAATCTTTGTATCTGGATCACCTTGATACCCAACCAGGATATTTCTGCAACCACATGCAGTTAGGTTAGCCATTGGAATCTCCCTTGAACTTAAGCAGCTCATCCATATACTTACTTACTAAGTGCAGGATCAATCCATCTGTACGCAGATCAAGCTCTTCTGCTGACAAGCGGCCCACTCCATTGTTGAACTTATCATAGTACTGATTGCTCAGCCGACGCAGCTTGTTGCCATCAGCTGTTGGTGCATCACCCTCCGAAGGAATCTGTAGGAACTTCCAAAGCAGTTCATAAGCCTTTTGGTATCGGCCCTTGTTGTTCCAGTATGTAGGTTGATACTCTTTCATGTTAGCGCACCCCTGCTTTAAGATCTGCAGCAAATCGTAATGCTTGACGCATAGCTTTAGGACGCAGATAGTAACCAAAGTCTTTTAGCTTACCAGCATATCTTCGAGGCACAGTATCAAAGGCTAATTCTAAAGCTTCAGGGGTAACAGGTGAAGAGTAATTCATTCGTACCCAACGGGAAAGCGTTTCCCAGTTATCAGGAGTCATCATCTCTTTGGAGATACCATATCTCTTTGGAGGACTTGGTTTCTTAACCGTAGGGTATTGGTGACTGCTCGTGTAATAGTTATTGAGCTTAGTCTCAACTGCAATAAGCTCAGGGCTACGCCGAATGTTCCCACTGCTATTAAAAGGTTGATTGCTCATGTGTTTGTTCCTCCCTTGTAATCCAGTATAGCATACTTATCTACTAAATGCAATAGGTCAATAGACCTATTTATCTAATAGCTTATGTACTACTGCTGCAGCTGCCTTAACCTCTTCTTCAGTGATACTCTCTTCACTCCTGTTGACCACCTTCAGGAGAAAGGTACGCAACGCAGCGTAATCGCTGTTGCCCAACGCTTCCATTAAGCAGCCCTCCCAAAAGCCTCAGCAATCTGCTTAGGGGTAGGTTTAACCACAGCTTCTACCGTTTTAGTATTAGTGGTGGCTTTAAACAGATTAAGCGGTTTAAAAGCCGTCACAGTGAAATGGCTGATTAAGGTCAACGCTAATAGGTTCATTTAGTTCTCCTTGTGAAGTTATTTACAATCTCAACGACATTTGCTTTAGCACTTTCAAACATCTCTTTAGCTTCTTCAAAGCTATCAAACTCGAATTCAACATTATACCCAGTTAATCCCACAAACCCCCAACCAACGACATAAGGACTGTTGCCAATCTGTTCTTCTAGCTCTTCAGTTAAACCAGTAAAAGGTTTGCCATCTTCAAACTCTAAGAAAACCGCTGTCTTAACCTCACAATCAATGGCAACAATTTTTTTAGTTTTAGTTTTCATATATCTATTCTAACATACTTATCTAGTCTTGTCAAGGCCTTTCTTTACCTTGTTAAATTCATGAACTTAACGTACAACCAATAGACGATCTTCTCAAGCCATCCTTCTAGTACAATTTCATTCGGGTCGCTCATAATGTATCTCCTTTTTTGAAGTATTTATGGTTCAGCATAACATACTTATCTAGTCTTGTCAATGGCTATCTGTTCTAAGTATTTTAAATTGTCACCTTCAAAGTAATCACAAAAACAATCTCCTCTTTTAACATTACATTCTGAATCCCCTAAAGTATTTAATGCTGCTTGAATGTACCAATCAAGAGGATGTCTAGGATTCAACTGTTTTTTATAATCCTCTTTTACTTTTGCTATTATCTCATCTCTATAGTTATGCTTAGATCTTGAATGACCACATGTGCAAGGATAATTAACGTTCATGAGCTTTCATCTCCAGAAAGGTAAGGTTATCTACTGGTTTATAATGATGACCATCCCATCCTTCTTTACGAGTGTCATCAATCATTCGTTCTGTATAATACTTTTGATGCCGATACATATCATAATCCCCAAGCATCTTATATTTCTGAGCTAATTCTGCATTACGAAGAACTGCTTCTTCCATGGAATGATACAATCCATACTCTGGTTGACCACAGGTTACACAGGGGAAACTATTTTTGTCCACTTGCCTTGTCCTCCAGGATCTGCAAATTATCTAACAGAGTAATAGACTCAATAGACTCCCATTTAATATGTATCGTTCCACCTTTGCTTAGATCAAACTCTATCAACCCATTTGTGTCATCCTCATCCGTAAACTTACCAATAAGAGTATCACCTGACATAGTACGAATACGGGTAATCCCATTCAGCTCTTTACTCTTTTGCATTATCTGATATAGATACACTTAATCTCTCCAAATATTTAAGGTTGTCTAGTCTAAATGAATAGCAATAATTCCAGCAACTCTTGCAAACATCAGGCCACCATTTACCAACTGGACTTAGATATCCTAAATGATTTCCTTTGCCATGACCACACTTACATTTAGTGCTCATCATATTCCTTACGCAAGCAACTATCACAGGTTCCCATGCCAAGGACCTCAACCCCATGTGGTTTCCACCAGCATTTCACTGGCTTATCACAATTAGGACAGGGATGATAATGTTCTGTTCCTGGCTTAGCTCTTAAGCTTTTGCTCATATAACCACTCCAGCATCTCCAGGTTGTTATTAAAGAAAGGGTGAGCATCATCAGGTGCTATCCACTTGTCATGATCCCAATCACTTAGCTTACACTTCACACAAAAATTATTAGACAACCCGTAAACAGTTACACCATAGAGCTTACCAATAGAGACAGCTTTTAAATAGTCTGTAGCCTTCTTAAGCTTCTCCCAAGTAAGAGGCTGAGCTAAAGGATTAGGTATATTACTGTTGGTTTCGTTGTTCATCTAACCACTCCAGATAGCGAAGGTTATCTACTATAGCATAATGATCATAGAATGGCACCAAATTAGTATCAGGACCATCAAGGAGAGTTTGTCTTACATGGTATCCAACAATAGGGTCCCAGAATACTCTATGAAATCTATTAGGACGACCACAAACTAAACAAGCTTTGTTCATCACTTCATCCCACATATCCCACTTACCTGAATCATTGTTCATTCAATTGTTCCAAGTACTTCAGGTTATCCATCTGAAATTTTGTGCAGTTACAAATTGCTCCATAGTTAGGATGCTCATAGGTAAGTTGCAGCCAACCATGACAAACCAAACGCAACGGATCATTATGAGCAATGTTATGCCATTTCTCTTCATGGCTACAATTCAAACAGATCTGATTATTTAATAGTCTGTGCATACTTCAATTCTAAATACTTAAGATTATCAATCGTATGTTTCTCACAGCCACATCTAAAATATATTCCATTAGAATATACACTCACATGACAAGTTGAGGCAATCCAAACATTATGATTATTAGATTGATGCTTTCGTTTTCTATGCCCACATGTTCCACAAGCACCAGAATAATTAAGGTTCATGCTTATCACTTATCCACTCCAAGTACTCAAGGTTCCCCATTGGTGTAAAGTAATCACAGGGGCATTGACCAATCTCACTGTACCTGCACCAAGTCCAGAAGTGTTCCTGACCATCACTACTTAAATCTTTGTGATCAGCTTTGGAGTGGTAGCAATTGCAGGGGATTTCGCCCACCGTATTGAGTCCTCTCATCAGTCCATGTCTCTCCACCTTGCTCCAGGATTACGGTGATAGTCCCATGACATTGCAAACATTCATAGGTAATCGCTGTGTGACTCTCCTGGACCAAGCGAATAGGACTAGCTTTCTTGCACCAACAGTTATAAACTTTCATGGCTTATACCTCCATAGCTTTCTTTTCTAACCATCTAAGGTTATCTCTTTTAAAATCTGGACACCTACAATCCCCACAATTCAATGATGAATTCCAATCAGCCCAATGACATTCAAGAGTATGACCACAATTACATACAGAAGAAAAATCAATGCTCATTGTTATCTCCTCTCTTCCAGCTTCTTTTCTAAGTATAGCAGATTATCCATCTTAAATCCAGGGCAATTACATAATTGTAAACTGGTCTGAGGCTCAGCAAATTCAAAGCATCTTATGTGAGGGCTAACTCTTTTATCTGCCATGTGATACCAACGTTCATGCTTGCATAGGCACAGGTCCTTCTCTGCCTGTCGCTGCCTAAGAGCTTCCATGCGCTCTTTATGATCCAACCAAATAGTCCAAAGAACCAGGGTGACAATTACCAATACTGTAATAATTATAAGTACAAACTCAGTATCAATCTTCATTTCTTTCTCTTTGGCTTTGGTAACGTGGTAAGTCCATCCAACCGCCGAAAGGTAGCAAATAAAATTTTTATTTGGGCTGATTCTCCATCACCCAGGCTAAGCTGCAGGAAGTCTCCAAACCTAATAAATAGCCGATAGCAAAGGTCCACTACTGCCTGAGCTTTGGCATTCTCCTTAATCATTGTCCCATCAAGAAATAGATTAATCGCTGGAGCCCAAGCAAGCAATAAGAGTAAATAACCTTCTGAATCTATCAAGCTCCAGTCAGTCACACACATGTTCAAGAACCAGATTGGTCTATCCTGGTTCCAAGGTCTATTGTCTGGTGTCATTATTATTTACCAAGTACTCCAAGTAATTTAAGTTATCTCGCTCATACCCTGGACAATGATGACAATCAGAAATCATACAGAGTCTACGCATATCATGTGCATGAACAACCTCTGGATCTTTGCAATGCTTACAGATACTAGCCCAGATACTATACATTATAATCCACTTGACTTGTTCTCTAAATAAATTAAATTATCTGCAGCAAATGTGTGAAATGATGGAAATGAACCATGAACAAAATAGCCATTCACAAAAGCATTAATCATACATGTCTGACATTGATATCTATTCCAATCAGCCTTCCAAACGTGATCTAGGTAATAATGTTTGCAAATACAAAGTTCATTCATTCTTATCTACCAACTGCTCTAGATATCTAAGGTTACTAGGTCTATACCTCGTGCAATCACAATAGCGACAAGTGAATAGCTTATGATCATTATACTCCTCATGCATCCATGGACAACAAATCTTAGCAAGAGTTTCTTCACATAATCTAATATGTCCACATTCACAAGGCCAATCCTTATTCATTGTTATTTACCAATCTTTCTAAATGTCTTAAATTATCTGGTTTAAATAAGTGCCACGGATAATACACTGCAGAATTTAAACGAGAATAAGCACACTCAATACAAATTGGTGTACCAAGAGGCTCAGCAAGGTGGAATCCATTAGTATGTCCACAAGCACAAGTAAAATCTTTATCCATTGTTATCTACCAGCTGCTCTAAGTACTTAAGATTGTCTGCTTCAAATCTCTCACACATACAATTAAGAAGTGTCGGTGAGGCCCAATTTTTGGTACAACCCAAGTAACAATTCAAATGACTAAGTGCTGGGTGTCCACACTTGCAAGGATAATCTTTACTTATTGTTATCTTCTTCATCTTCTATAATCTCTTCTTCACCTATTGACCCATTCATAAAGGCTAACCCATTCTTCACCGTATTAATCCAAATAAGGGTAAGGAAAGCCCAGATAAGTGGCAGCAATAGCACTAAGGCAAATACCAGTAGGGTAATAATTATAAGTGATATGAGCAAGGATGCCAGCCCAATCAGAAAACTCTTTAAGTATTGCATTTCCTGCTCCCTGTTACTAGATATCTATGTTACATTGCTCTATTCTTATCAACTGCCTTGATAAGTGTACACACTTTTCTACCTGTCAACTAACTAACCATCAAAGAATCAATATAATCTACTTAATTCTACACGGTTCCCAAGCATTTCATTACACTAATGAGCTAGTGTAATACATTGTACCTGCATTTTGGCCTCAATTTGGAGGGAATGTAGGTACAATGTAAGAGCTAATTAGCCTCCATGAACTGTATCATCGTACTCTATAATCTCTGTACCACAATCCACACACTTATAGATAGTAGTGCCTACTCCACACCTATCAAATAGAACAGATTGGTGTTCATCTGTGACCTTACAGCTCTTGATAGCAATTGCCATAATTCTCTCTCCTTTCTAATTCCGCTTCTAAACTTCTAAGGTTATCTACCTCAAAGCTTATGCAGAAGCAGCCTGTCCTTTTTATATGAACTTGTATTAATGCTTCAATGATATCTACTACCAGTCTAGTTTGCTTCAGACCTATAAACTCTGAAAGATCTAAATGCTTACACTTTGGGTAGCCACATTTGCAAATTTCAATCAACGTCTTACTCCTAGCTTTCTAAGAATTTCACAGTAGCACTCAGCATTTCTATTTCTTTTACCATAGTTACTTACTTCAACAAATTCCCCATCAACCATGGTGTATAACCTGTTATGGGCTATATCATCCAAGCCTACCATTACGCTGATTTCCTCTTCAGAATAATTACTCTTCATTGTCCTCATCACTGTAAGAACGTTCTTCTAATTGTTCTTCCAGGACCTCAATACGCTGTTGAAGAGACTCAGCAATACCTTGTAATTCTTCCTGCTGAAGACTATTGTTATCTAGTTCGTCCTGTAGTGTTTCTAATTCATTCTGCAATGCTTCATACTTTGCTGCTGTGTTTTTGCTGGTACGTTTAATTGTAGCCATCTTATTTACCCTCCAGTTCGACAACCTTTACTTTATGAATAGTTTTGTGACCTTTACCACGAATGAATTCAACCGCTGCTTTCTTCGTAAAAAACTCAGCAATGAATCCACCACGAGGACCAATCACATGCCAACACGTAAACATACCATCTCTTACGGGACCATACACTTTATACTTTGTCATTTTTGAATACCTCTCCCAGAAGCAATCTTGATTCTTTTAGTGTAATATGGTTCTGCTTAATCCATCCATATATCACTTTAAACGGGTCTTGTGCCTTCCTGAGTGTCTGCTGCTTCTCTGTCAACTGCTCCTTTTCAATTGACTTTTGTTCCAGCATATCTAAATTGGTTTTATTTCTCGTTACATCCATGGTAACTTCATAAGCTCGAAGGATTGCTTTCTTATAATCCCTGGAGTTAAACACTTCATACTCCACATCCCACTTGGATGCCTTGCGGCCCCAGCCTAGCTCTCGTTCAAAATCTGGTTCCATAGGGAATATCTCTCCCTGCCTAAATACTGGACGCTTATAGCTTAGGAGCACTGCTGTACCCAATAGATTCTTAGTGCCTTGTGGCCCAGTTATCTCCACATCTGTTGTAGCAAGGTCTAGGATCTCATCATAATGATTGCCATCATTCCCTTCTGGAGGAACCCTAGTAATAACACACCACTTAAATGTCCCTGCCTTTAAGTGACAGCGGTTACACTTATATTCTTTGCTAATTTTAGGATCTCCACACTTCTTACAGGCCATGGGATAAAACCTCATTACGATAGAGTATACGCAACATTAAATCTGGACATGGACTGACAGACTCACGTATGAATCGTCCAAAGGATGTATTCTTCAATCGTTTCCAATTACCAGAATCCCACAAGTAATCAGCTGCCTCATCTATACACTCACGAGTATTAGCTGACTCATTCGCTATGTTACGAACTAAATTCTCCCAATCTTGATCATCACGCACCATGCTGCTCTCCTCGTTCCTTCTTCTCTTCTTCAGTAATCTCCAAGGCAACCTCAGCTGCAATCTGCAATGACTGAGATAGTTCACCCATTACTTTATAAATTCCCTCCCAGCCCTCATGCTTGTACGCTGCACGAATAGCTCGGCGCAAATCAATCTCATCTTCCAGGTTAATGAATGGATTGCTCATTTGATTAGCTCCACCAACTCATCATAGTGCAATGCTACTTCAGAGAATCCAAAAGAATGACCCTGGGACCATGCAATATCAAAAAGCTTATGTTTCTTTGGATTATCTTGCACTCCATGTTCTTCTTCAAGGTCATGACGAAACAATTGATTAAGCCTGTACTGATCTGTTTGATGGGCATCATAAGCAACCTTATCCTCACTATACCTAACATAAGGCACCTTAGAGTGGTAGTCTCCACGGCAAGCTTTTGCATACACAGTAGCATGAACCAAATCAATATGTGCTTCCACTTCAGTCCATGTCTCTGCATCAAAGCTGTCACAATTAGGACAGTCAATCAGGTATACAACTTCTTTTTTCTTTCGTGCCATAATAGCATCCCTCCCAGGATTAGTAGCTCAACCAACCGATTGAAGCTGTGTTGTTCCACGAAATTCTCTTTGTGCCAGCGAGTCTTTGAATCTCAGCATAGACTGCTTTGCTCGGATAGATGATTGCATTACCACGATCATAGATTTCATGCTCAACAAATGGATCATTCAAACGGAAATGAATCTGGAAAGAATCAGAATCACTATCTGTAAGCTTAAGATAGACAACACTATCCTTGTTCTCTGTATTAAATGCAAGCACCAATGCTGCAGCATCTGCCTGACGATCTGCTAGGAACTTTGCTGAATCAAACTTCACTTCCACCACATCTTTCTTCGTTGTCTTTTTCATGTTTGAATCCTCCCTTGATTTAGTCTATCAGTAATTCGGTGCTTTGTCAATGACTTTTTGTTCATCTACACGACCACCCCAACGCCTCTTTGCAACCTCTTCAGCTATTGCTTTATCAGTGAATACACCCTCTAAGCTTCTAGGGTAGCAGTTACAGTTATCTTCACCACAATCTTCTTCATTCGCCCAGACCAAGTAAACAATCATCGAAGGTAATCTGCACCAGTCCAAGTGATATGGTATCCAGTGAACAGGTTCCCACGAGCTTTATTCTTTGCAGGAGCTTTCCAGGTAGCAGCCTTGAGAATGTCACCCGCTTTGAACTTAGGGCCATCAGCCTTGACAATGAAGGAGTGAATTGAATTGCCCTTCCAAACCTTGTGATAAAGAGTAGACTGTTCAACTCGCAAACTAGTAGCAAATTCCACATACATCTTATTACGAACCTCACGACCAATCTCATCCCGATTCGCTTGAGGACCCTGCCAAGCCAAATAATCAGTTTTGATAGCATCCAGATAGGTGTTCAGGGCCAGTTCCCATTGAGCCTTTACTTCATTGTTGAGTGATTGAATGTTCATGTTTTGTTACCTCCCTTTGTACTTATAGTCTAACATACTTATCTACTAAAGTCAATGGGTCTATAGGCCCAATTATGCAGCTGCTAATACTTTACTTCGCTCTCGTGCAATTTCAAACAATGGCCTGACTTTTGTAGGATATTTGATCCCTTTAACCCAATCCAAAATTTCTAACACATAAGGTTCAACTATATCATCTGTTACAGCAAATCTATGCCACTTCTTATGAATAGCTTCTAATGCAGAGCCCAAGGCTATCACATTGCCTTTCTGGGTATAGCGTTTATGAATATCATCCTCTTCTTTATTTAAGACTACAATTGGTTGTAGCACACCAAATTGTGTGGCAGTTATATCTATAATGTACTTGCCAACCTCAACCCAAAAATGTCCACTCAGATCTTTTGTTCCAACTGTAACACAGGGAATCCCTGACCTAGTTAACACAGCTTCCAAGGTCCGTGAGGCCAGCAAGCACCAACCACCAAGATTAGTATCCCAATCCTGCTGTTTTGCCTGATGCACAAAGAATCTTCGAGCTACAACTGTCAGTCGCATAACATTTTTAAGATTCTTTTCCATACTCCAGTATAACAGGAGTAGATAACAATATCAAGGGATATTTTTTAAGGTAGATCCAGAGAAATATATGATGAATTCTGGAGTTGTTTTGGGAGGAACGTATTCATGCCAATGGAAGGTAGGAGGAGTTTGGGTAGGACCATTATCAGGCTCAAAGGTAGCACAACCAGAAAGGAATAGATGAAGCACAGCTAAAAACCATATCAATATTACAACATACTTTAGTTTCATTTGTCTATAATCTGTATTAAATCAGCTTCCCAAGGCGCAACTGACTGCATAGTTTTATAAAATCTAATAACAACATCGTCTGGTACTCTTTTCTCCCTGTTGGCATTGCGCTCTAGCAAGGTAGCAAGAGTTAAATCAAAATAGAGTGCTGAGCATAGAGCCCCATTCTCACGAGCAATATCCCAAAGGACCCTACGCAGCTTCCTACTGGTATTAGTAGCATCAACAAGGACGTTCTGCCTTGCTTCCATGGCTTTCCTTAACTCACGCTGTTGCCAACCAAAGACCTCATTATTACGAGATTGATCATTAACATCACCCGTAAGCTCTTTGCGCCTATCATCCATAGAGATAACCTTAAGATTTGGGTACTGAGCAACCAGCTTCTCACGAATAGTAGACTTCCCTGATCCTGGAGCCCCAATCAATAGCATCAGCTGAAAGTTAGGCTTAGGAGGTTGAATCATTGTCTCTTGTGCTGCTTCATATGTAGCATAATCTTCTGGAGCATTGTGCATCAGAACATTCCAACGTGCAAGAGAATAAGAAGCATTATCCAAATGGGTAGCTAAAGGCAAGCGATATGGCTTATTCCAGATACCAATGTCCTCACAGTTTTGCTTGAACAGCTCAAGCAGGAACATGCTATCCTTCATGTCCTTAGCAGTTCGCCCAAGTGTATCAGCCTGAGATAGAACATAAAGGAACTTTGTATTCACAGCAAGAGAAAGCATCTTCAGTTTTGTGACTGAAGCAGTACCATCCTTCATCCATAGACGAGGCTGCATATGCCATTCAATAAGTCTGCACACAACTTCTCGCTGCCTATAATTGAACTCAGGAAAATACTTCTTCATGAATTCATTAGCAATGGGAACCCCAGCACTATCATGACCATATGCAGTGATCTTATTCTTCTTCTGATTGAACACGCTCGTCGAAGGTTTACCAATATCATGAATGATAGTAGCAAGATAGACTAGAGCTTTATACTCTACAGGAATTTCCTCAGCATCAAGCAAATGCAAAACAATCTGCCCAGCCATATTACAATGGATAAGAACATTCCCCTCAGCATGATGCTCAGGACTTTGATCACAGGTTTGAAATAATCTCAGCTCAGGGATATCATATGTGTACTGGAAGAGATCCACAGGCTGTAGATTAATCACTCGATCATGAAAGTCTTGTCGGCTCATTTTTTAAATCCTTTTAATTCATTTAACAGTTTATCAATTCTTGCAGAGAGTGTTTTATACTCTTTCCTAAAAGGCTGGAATCCTCTCCAATTATCAATTAAGTGTTTAATATGATTAATACAAATTGCAACTCCAACCAACCCTGGAATTAAGTAAAGAGATAACCAAATGTTTGTTGGATGCAATAGATGAAAACCAAACATCAATGAAGAGAAACTTCCTCCAAGTGCTAAGCTTATGAGAATATTTAGCAGCTCAGTTTTCACTCGATGTTCATACTCCTCAAAGACAACTTCTACAACCTCTGGGTCCATTAACTTTTGAAGATAGGAAAGCTCTGAGAGCTTAGAAGCATAGATAAAATCCTGACGCTCTTTAGAACCTTCAGGATAACTTATATAAAGCTTACGCTTAATCTTAAGCAAGTCTACACGGACGCTCTGTGGATCAATTGGCATAGATTACCTCTAAGACAAGTGTAGCAGGTACTAACCAAAAAGTCAATACCTACTATACTTTTCTATTATTTTTAATGGCTGCAGTAAAGTACTCAAGATTTTGTTTATATTCTCTTGCATACTTTCGGTGAATGAACCTAACAGCTGATTTTAAATCAGGAAATGTGTGGTCTTGAGGTACTAGGATATTCACCCAACCCATAAAATTTCCTTTTATTCTCTCTGGAGCAATCATTACTATTGGAATTCCAATAGTTTGAGCATATCGCCACTCAAGTAATGTACCCTCAGAAACAACATCACCTGTTAATACTAACAATACATCACAACGTCGAATCAGCCACAGATCTCTCCACACCATAATATCCATGATATGGCGTTTAAACTTTGAAGAAATTTTTGCCTTCTTTTTAGAAGGCCACAATTTCCCCTCAGCTGCTGCAGGATCTACAGCCATAATTCTGAACTTTGCTAATTCATCAGTCGCTCGTTTACGTTCTGATTTTACATCTTCGACGTAGCGATTAGACATCTTGCCCGATAAATACACTCTCATTTATTACCTCCTAACTTCCTGAACCACATCTCCTGAAGCTATTTGCTTGCAGGAGGTGGAGTTGGCGTTACTGACGCAGGTGTAGGAGCTGGTGTAGACGCAGGAGCTGAAGCTGCTGGTTTTTCCTCAACCACAACAGGAGCAATTGGCTTTGCTACTGGAGGTGGAACCACTGGCTTATCAACTACTGGAGGAACTACAGGCTTATCTACAACTGGTGGTACAACGGGTGCTCCTAGTCCTGGCTTTACTGCTGGTTTCTCAGTCACAAGATCCCGAACCCAATCTGCAGGTCCTAGTGGATTTTGTGGTTTTGGTGCTGGTGTTGGATTCTCTGGCATATAATTCTCCTTAGTTATTTAGATACTTTGCTTCTGTAATTACCATCAATGAATCGGCCCTGCATATCATATGTTGACCAAAATCCACCAATAGCTTTACTTTCTGTTGACCCTTGTAACCATAACTGATCATAATCACTACCTGTAAAAATACGTTCTATCTTGCCATCTTCTGACTGAAGACATAGAACAAAAAGCTTACTCTTCTGTTTCAATGTCTGATTCTGATTTTCCTTCTTGTCTAATTGACTCATCTTCTATTCTCCTATTTGCCTCAGCTACAGCCCAATTCCAAAATCCAAAAAAACCTCCTGATAAGACTAAAGGAAGATTATGCAGTAAGGCACCAAATACAGCAATACCAATATTAACTCCACTTAATAGATACGACCACTTACTATCTAATCTCATTTCATCACCTCACTTGATTCTCGAAGACCTTGATCATAATATCCATTATGTCTTTCAATAGTATCAAAAACAATCGTTGTTATAAGAAAAGCAACTACAAAAACACTCAGCACAAGTACTGCTCTAAGCAACACTTTCATTTAAATTCCCGTTAGAAGTTTTTATTTTATGATCCTCAACAGTTAATGGCTGAAGATTTGTGTAATGTATTGCCTGTTTAAATTGTATAGGATCTTTCAGATCAAATGTGTGAAGCTCTTTTATATGATCTAGCTGCCAAACTTTACCCCAATTATCCCAGGTCATATTAGCATAAAACTTAGATTCAATATATTGTTTTAAATAATCAACTGAGCAACCTAGATCCTTAACTGCTGATCCATTTCTTTTATTTTTCTTAACTGCCTGTCTAATTCTACTACGTAATAGCCTTTTTAACTTAAATTCTGGATCATTAAGCATTTTCTTGGCTTGATACATAATGTCATATTTAAGACGTTTTTCTCTATTATTCTTTCTATAAATTTTTGCTTTTTGTCTTATTTCTTCTATATGTTCTAAATAAAATTTACGTTTTCGTTCAGCTATTTCAACTTTATGTTTTTGACCATACAAAATATGCTTCCTACGAATTAGTTCCTTATTTTTCTCATAGTATTGTTTTTGATATAAATTCATATTCTTGTACGCCCATCAATGTTATCTATCTGTTCTAGTACTCTAAATAATTGTTTTCGATCAACAACTTTATGATCCAGCAATTGAAACATAAACCCTTTGAGATGGGAAGGAACCTGAGAGTTAACCCACAAGGCGAACTCTTTTCGCAATCCTTCCTTTGGAGCTTCACTATATAAAGTGTAACATATATTTTCTAATTCAGCTACCCGCTTTTGGAAATGAGCAATCTTATCTAGTACATCCTGCTTATACTCTTCAGGTGCAAGAGTAGCTAAGTTTGAAGCTGTCCCATCAGCTACAGCCTCTAATATGTTCCTATCACTCAAGTGACTTATAAACCGATGAGCTGCCAGATAAGCACTTCCCTTCACTTTGACCATAATATCGCCTGGAAAACGAAGGACAAAGCCCTCATCAAGCACTGGGAGATCTTTGGCAGTATCAATAAGTTGATCTAATCCATCAAAGGAATATGTTTTAAAAGTAGGTAAGTTTAATTCCTCAGATATACCTGCCAAAGCATTAAAAGAGGCAAGCTTATTAGAGATCTCATGTCTAAATCCAATCAGATACAAGCCTTCAGCATACCCTTTCTTTTTATAATCTACAACAATTTGAAAAGGTTTAGCAATAAGCTCAAACATCAACGTACCTTTTGTGGCATACTCATACAAAGCTACTCGCTGATTAGAGGATAGTGGTAATTCATTAGCATAAGCCCCATGCTCTGAGTCAAAGGAACCTTTAGTAGTGAAGGTAAGCTTATCATCATTAGGATTTATGAAGGCTATGATCATACTGCCATCAAGCTTCTCACTGGTTTCAAACCCACCAAGCGCAGCAAGGTTGTCATAGGAAGTCTCAGGCATCTGACCCAGGTTAAAGAACTTATCAAAGGGATAAGCAAGGACCTTCTTGTTCTTCATATCCAGGATGAGCCCTCGGCACATACGATTGAAAGTATTCCACAAGTTATCATATTGCACAGCGTCCATGTAGTGGAGCATGACAACATTAGGAATCCTGGCAGACTCAATCACATAGACGTTATTGTGCTGAGCATGTTGTTTTAATCGCTCAAGATCCCACAGATCATTGATATTAAAGTATTGCTCTGGATTCATTTCGCTTCCTTTTTCTTTTTAAGCAACTCTTTCTTCTCACTGAGGATACTAAGGTAATCAATGTTCTCAGTAGTTTCTAATTGAATAGTAATAGTTGTTTGACCTTTAAATGTAACACGACTATCAATCTTCTTAATCAAGTATGGAGCCTTGTAGTTCCCAACTTTAATAATAACAGGGTAATCAATAAACTCCATATCATCTAATTTGTACCACGTTGATTTCTTTTTCAAAACTACATTGGTAAATTCAGCTCGAACATTTCGCAACTTTAA
>Ga0302322_100000776_pt1 | contig 24964 bp, 24 predicted proteins | sample Fen_T0_2_FD_203757 | JGI IMG/M metagenome (GOLD analysis project Ga0302322, IMG submission 203757) | Peat permafrost microbial communities from Stordalen Mire near Abisko, Sweden - Fen_T0_2 | ecosystem: Environmental > Terrestrial > Soil > Wetlands > Permafrost | place: Sweden: Abisko...
GTCGGAGGTGCTGTACCGCCACCCCGTGCTGGTAGAGCGCGGCAGTTTTCGACCCGTAACGCGCGTGAACATGGACATGTTGAACTCCGCCAACGACGCATTCACCCGGTCTTTGATCGAGGGCGGAACGCAGGTCGAGCCGGTGCAGCTCCTGGAAATCACCATGCGCAACCTGATGGCCAGCGGCGAAATCGACTACCGAGATTTCTTGGCGCGCGCAGATATGATGGCCGCTACTGGCAAAATAGTGCTCATTTCGGACTATTTCGAATACTACCGGCTGGCCACCTACCTTCGCCGCTATACGAACCAACGCATCGGCATCGCTATGGGCGCGGGCAGCTTGCTCGAACTCTTCGACGAGAAGTACTACGCGCACCTCGAGGGCGGCATTCTGGAATCATTTGGTCGCCTGTTCAAGAACGACCTCAAGCTCTACGTTTACCCACTGCTCGATTCGGCAACCAACGAGCTTACCACCGTCGAAAATCTCAAAGTGTCCCCGGAACTCGTGAAGCTGTTCGGTCACCTCGTCGACCGCGGTTGCATCCAGCAGCTCGACAATTTCGACCGCTCGATCTTGCACATTTTCTCGCGTGACACCCTCAAACGCATCAAAGCCGGGGATCCGTCCTGGCAGGAGATGGTGCCGCCGGAAATCGCCGAGGTGATTCGGAGGCGAGGCCTGTTCGGCTATCACCCGTCGCACAACGAGCCACGTGGAGACCAAACGCGCAGCCGGGCGAACTAGCCTTTTCAGGACGCAAATTCGCCGCACTCTAAGCGCAAGAACGGGCGCCTCCCGTGTGCTAGTTTGAGCGCGTGTTCAGCCTGAAACTCAGCGTGCGCCAAGTCTCCGTCTTCAGCTCTTTGGTCGCCCCACTGCTGCTCGGGTGCAATCGGGAACCCCCCGCCACGTCCTCTTCGTCCAGGGCGTCTTCGCCTGCCACGGCGGAGGTGGCATCGGCATCGGCATCGGTTATGGCGGCTGCGCCTGCCGACGGTTTGGGGAGGCTGCTCGCCGTCGGTGAGGAAGTTCCTGATGTGTCTGCCCCCGCCCAAGATGGCAAGATTGTTCACCTGCGCGCGCTGAAGGGGAGGCCTCTCGTCGTCTATTTCTATCCCAAGGATGACACGCCCGGCTGCACCATCGAGGCCAAAGGCATTCGCGATCAATACGCAGAGTTGAATAGCCGCGCGCTGGTGCTCGGTGTGTCGGAGGATTCGCTCGAGTCCCACAAGGCCTTCGCCTCGAAGTACGATCTCCCGTTCTTGTTGCTCGAGGACACCAACCACGCTTTGGCATCGGCGTTCGGTGTGCCGCTGTCTTCCGGCCACGCCAAACGTGTAACTTTCGTGATCGATGCCTCTGGCAAAGTCAGCAAGATATTCCCCAGCGTCAACCCAGAAGGCCACGCGGCGGAGCTGATTGAGGCGCTCAAGGCGCTGGGTTAGGGCCCTAAGCTAGAGCTCGACGGGCGCCGACTACGGGGCGACAGCCGCGGGTGGTGACGGACCGGTGACGGGTTCGGGCGAAGTATCCGCATCGCTCTTTGCTGCGCGAACGATGCGGTACACGCCGAGGCGATCGATTCGAACCAGTGAAATTCCTCGGCGACGCAAGGCGGCCGCCACTCGCTTGACCTGGGCGTTGTAGGATAGCTCCACCATGAATAGCTGGACCCTTGCATCCAGTGCCCGGTTGATTGAATTTGCGGACGCTTCCGGGTCTTCGATGATCCAGGTTCGCCAACGGGACCAGATCCACTTGTCCTCATAAGTCGTGTAGACGGTGGCATGCGCTGGGATCTCACGGGACATTCGCGCGAGCATTCCCTCTTTGCTGCGGACGAAGCGGCGCAAGAAGGTGAATGAACACATGCTGTGCACGCCCACCTCGTAGCAGCCACCCGCAGCAAGAGCCACGACCAGCAATGCGCCCGGGATGAACACCGCGAGCCGACGACAGCGCCCCAAGAAGAGCAAAGGTGGCAATGCCGCGATCAGGTAGACCGGGGCGAGGTAACGCGGCACGCTGTGATGCAACTGACCCTGCGGGAGCTGCGCGCCGAAGACTCCGTCTTGTAGCCGAGAAACCACGAATAATAGCACTACGAGGACCGCACCTGCTCGCAGGCTGCGGGACAGCCGAGAACCGCGCAAGAGCAGCGGCACCAGAGCGAGTTGCCCGAACAAGAGCAGCCCGATCGGACCGAGGGCGAGCCAGTACTTTCGGAACTCGGTGCTGGCCACGTTCCAGGTCGGAATACCCATGGGTATGAGCAACGATCGAAGTAGGCCGACGCTTACGTGCTCCTTGGGGTCGGCCGGGCCCCATTGGCGGTCGATGGCCATTTGATAGGCTGCGCGCAGCGCGTGCCCGGTGATCAGCTTGTTCAGGATCAAGTTGGCCGACAACGCGAGCACGCCTGACGCCGCCACCAACGCGACGATCACTCTCCACTTGCCGGGGCTGGCCGCGACGCTGAGTAGCAGCACGACCACGAATAGATAGGCAGCATAGTCAGGACGCACCGCGGCGGCATAACCGAGACTGGCGAGCGATGCCGCGAGCCAAGCGATGCGGCTCGTTTCCCGCCAGCCGGCCCAGAAGAACACTGACCAGCAAATGCCGATCAAAAGCGGCGAGCCATTGACCCACGTGCGCAGCACCCAATAAAGCCCCGGGAAGCCTAGCGCGGGCGCCGCGAGCGCAAGCCATCGCCGCGACTTCGGCAACAGCCGTGCGGTGCCGGCGGCGAATGCCCCCACGGCAGCGGCGGGCAAGGCCGTGATCAGCATCGGGCCGATGCCGCGCAGGCGTAGTAGCCAGCCATACACATAGAAGCTAACCGGCGCATAGCTCGGCGTTGCTCGGTTGCCGATCGTCAGCCAACTACGCGGATGCAGCAGGTCTTCCGGGTCGGGCAGGGGCACGTCCAAGAACGGCCCCTGGTATTTTCCGATCAGCTCCGCCGCGTAGCGAACCACGGCCTCGTCCGAAGAGGGGAATACCAGCGGGTCGACGCCCCAAGCCCAAAGTAGCCCGGCGAGAGTGGCGAAGAACCACACACCGGCAATGCCAAGCAGCACCGCCGCCGGCGAGCGGAGTACCGTTCCCACCCGCCTCAAAGCGGCACCCACGGGCCCCCCAGCCCGGCCCGCACTTGAGCTTCTTTGGTCGCGCATTTCGAGCTTCTTGTCGCGCGGAAGCTGTCACGGGCTGGTGCATACGTCAACGAGCCCCAGGCACTTTGCCGCCGAATACAAGCCGATTGTGAGCGCGCGAGAACCCGGACGGTGGTAATGAGCGCGTGGTCAGATGAGTTTTACCGGAATAGAAACCGTGGAGCGTGGCGGCGTCGCCTACGCGCTGATCATTCGGTCGCAGGCGACGAGTGAGGCCAAGTACAATTTCCTGACTGACCCGGCGAATCCCCTGCAACTCGGGATGAACTTCTACAAAGCCGGCGATCTGATCAAGGCCCACTATCACTTGAAACGCCAGATCGAGACGAACTCAATCGTGCAAGAATTCCTGCTGATCGGCTCGGGAAAAGCACTACTGCGGTTGTACGACGCGGGTGACCAGAGCGAGTTCACGGCGCTTCACCTCGACGCTGGCGACATGGTGCTGCTTTTGGCCGGTGGCCACGGCTTGGACATCGAAGAAGACACCAAGATCGTCGAAATCAAGCTCGGACCGTATGACGGCAAGAGCAAAGACAAAGTAGTATTTGGACAATGAGCTCTACCGACTTCATTCCCGTGTGTGAACCGCTGCTCGGCGGACGCGAGCTCGAGTACGTGACCAAAGCCGTTTCGGGCGGCTGGATTTCCTCGAGCGGCAGCTACGTCGCCGAGTTCGAGCGTGAATTTGCCAAGTATTTGGGTGTGCCGTACGCCGTGACGACGACGTCCGGGACGACCGCTTTGCATCTGGCGTTGGTGGCTGCCGGCATCGGCGCCGGCGACGAAGTGATCATTCCAGCGTTCACGATGATCGCCTCGGCGATTGCGGTTTGTTATACGGGTGCCAAGCCGGTATTCGTGGATGCGGACGCGTCGAATTGGAACCTCGATCCGAGCCTGATCGAGGCCAAGATCACCGCCAAAACCCGGGCCATCATGCCCGTTCACGTTTATGGCCACAGCTGCGACATGGACGCCCTACAGCGCATCGCAGACAAGCACGGCCTGCTCGTTATCGAAGACGCCGCCGAGGCCATCGGCACTCGCTACAACGGGCGTTTGTGCGGCAGCATCGGCGACATCAGCTGCTTCAGCTTTTTTGCCAACAAGCTCATCACCACCGGTGAGGGTGGCATGGTGGTAGTTCGGGATGAACGCTTCATCGAGCGGCTGCGCTACTACAAGAACTTGTGCTTCCCGCTCGATGGCTCGCGTCGCTACGTGCACGAGGACATCGGCTTCAACTACCGCATGCCCAACGTGCTGGCAGCCATCGGTCTGGCGCAGCTCGAGCGGGCGGATTTCTACCTCGAGTGTCGACGCTCGAACGCGGTCCGCTACAACGCGCTGCTCGCAGGACAGCGTGGCATTACCATCCCGCCCGAGCTCCCGTGGACCACGAACTCCTATTGGATGTACTCGATCCTGATCGGTGACGATTTCGGCACCAGCCGCGATGAGGTCATGGCCGGACTCAAATCCGTGGGCATCGAGACGCGCTCGTTCTTCGTCTCGATGCATCGCCAGCCCGCCCTCGCGAAGTTCGGCTGTGACGTGTCGGGGCAATATCCGGTGACTGACGATCTAGCGCGACGAGGACTCTATTTGCCCTCGAGCTCGGGACTGACCGATGCTCAGATCTCGCGCATCAGCAGCGCGCTGCTCGCGCTGCGTCAGGCTCAATAGAACATCTTGGGTGTCTTCGCGTCGTCACGGATCGCCTCGAAATCGGCCCTGGCCATCATGGACACGAGCTGCTCGAAGGTGGTCTTTGGTGACCAGCCGAGGAGTCTCTTGGCTTTGCTGGCGTCACCGAGCAGCAGATCGACCTCGGTCGGGCGGTAATAGCTCGGATCGACTGCGACCAGTACCGCGCCGGTTTCGACGTCGATCCCCAGCTCCTTCGAGCCTTCGCCCTCCCAGCGCAGTCCGATGTCGAGCGCTTTGAAGGTGAGCTCGCAAAACTCACGTACGGTGTGGCACTCACCGGTCGCGAGCACGTAGTCATCCGGCGCCGGCTGTTGCAGCGCGAGCCACATACCCTCCACGTATTCCGGCGCGTAGCCCCAATCACGCTGCGCGCTCAGGTTGCCGAGGCGCAGTGTGTCGAGCTTCCCGAGCTTGATTTTGGCGGCTCCGAGCGTGATCTTGCGCGTGACGAAGCTCTCCCCGCGGCGTGGCGATTCGTGATTGAACAGAATGCCGTTGACCGCGTACACGTCGTACGCTTCGCGGTAGTTCACGGTGAGCCAGTATGAATACAGCTTGGCTACGCCATACGGGCTGCGCGGGTAAAAAGGCGTGGTCTCACTCTGCGGCACCGCTTGCACCTTGCCGAAAAGCTCGCTGGTCGACGCTTGATAGAAGCGCGCTTTGACTCCGGTTTCGCGCAGCGCGTCGAGTAAGCGCAGAGTCCCTACGGCGTCGACCTGAGCCGTGTACTCGGGCATCTCGAACGAGACCTTCACGTGGCTCTGGGCGGCCAGGTTGTAAATCTCGGTCGGCTGGACCTTCGCCACCAATCGGTTCAGGTTGTTGGTATCCAACATGTCGCCGTAGTGCAGGTGAAAGCGGTCGGCGTACGCTGGGTTGGAATGCACCGCGTCGATGCGCCCACGGTTGAACGAGCTCGAGCGACGAACCACGCCGTGGACCTCGTAACCCTTGGCCAGAAGCAGCTCGAGCAAGTATGAGCCATCTTGGCCCGTGATCCCCGTGATGAGCGCGCGTTTTACGCCTGCTTCGGACATTGGGCGTGCGGATATCACGCGACCCCGCAAGCGTCAACATTGCCCACGGAAGCTTCGATTGTCCGCGCTCTCGCTCGTTCGAACTTATGCTACGGTCCGAATGGCAGCGTAGGATGATTTGCGCATACATCGCGCGTCCGTGGCCAAGAAACTCCAGAAGTTCCAACATGTCCGTCTTCGGCGCTTATTCGCAATACTACGATCTCCTATACAAGGATAAGGACTACGTAGGCGAAGCGAGTTACGTGCGCTCGCTGATCGAGCAGCACCATCCGGGAGCACAGTCGGTGCTCGACATCGGTTGCGGCACTGGGCGCCACGCGCTCTTGCTCGCCGAGAGCGGCTACCGCGTCGTGGGCGTGGACCGTTCGTCGGAGATGCTGGTTGCGGCCAAAGCCCAGCTGACCGGCGCGCCTCCCGCGGTAGCAGCGCGGCTCGCCTCCTCGGGGGCCGTGCCGGAATTCGTCCAGGGAGATGCGCGTTCCGTGCGCACCGGTCATCGATTCGACGTCGTGGTCTCGCTATTTCACGTCATGAGCTACCAGACCACGAACGCCGATCTGAAAGCGGCGTTCGTCACCGCCAGAGAGCACTTGCGCCCTGGTGGCGTGTTCATCTTCGATTGTTGGTACGGGCCAACCGTGTTGAGCGAACGCCCCACGGCCCGTACTCGTCAGCTAGAGAACGAGCACATCTCCGTGACGCGCAATGCGGATCCCGTGTCGCATCCAAACCAGAACGTGGTGGACGTCAACTACCACGTGCTCATCACGGACAAGCGGAGCGGCTCAGTCGAGGAGCTGCGCGAGAAGCACAGCATGCGCTACTTGTTTACGCCCGAGGTGGAGCTGTTGCTCGAAACGGCCGGTCTCCGCCTCACCGCTGCCGTAGAGTTCATGAGCAATAAGCCGCTCGGGTTCGACACCTGGTCCGCGGTCTTCGTCGCATCGGGCAGCTGAGCGCCCTTCGCGTCAGTTGTGCTCGGCGCGCCGTTTGCCGACGGCGCGCCGAGCAGTCTCGTTACGCGCGAATCAAGTAGTCGTAAGTGCCGAGCGGCATCTTGTTTTGAGCCTGCCACTTCTTGACGTCCTCGCGCGTGACTTCCGTATGGTTGGCATCAGCGGCGAAGATCCTGTAACCCGCGTCGAAGAACAGGCTGAGCGTCTTTTCGTAGTCTAGATTGGCTCCGCCGGGATGAGCCTCGTCCAAGCAGACCTCGATCAGCCAGGTCGGCTTCGGATCGGACGCGATGATGGCTTTGGCGCCGCGCAGAAGCTGGTATTCGAAGCCCTCCACATCGATCTTGATGAAGGCCTTCTTGCCGCTGAGCCGCGCTGCGATGAGCGTATCCATGGTGTTGACGGCAACGGCTTGCTTGTAACCCGAAGAGTTGCCACCCCAGCCCTGGAGCAGCGAGGCGCTCGGGCCGGAGGAACCGTAAAGATCGGCAATACCCGGCTCGGGACCGAGCGCGACCGGAAATACTTCGACACTCTTCAGCTTGTTGAGTCTGATGTTCTCGTACAAGTTCGCTAAGTTGCGCGGCTGCGGCTCGAATGCCAACACGGGTTTGCCCGCTACTGCAGCGAGGCAGGTGTAGTACCCGATGTTTGCGCCGCAATCGACGAAGATGTCGACGTCGCTCAAGCACCGCTGAATGAGCGCGACTTCTTCGGGCTCGAAGCTGCCGGTCTGCATCTGCTTGTTGGCGTGGTAGCGGCTCGCGGCAAGTCGAAACCCGTACGGCGTTTCTACGACGCTGCTGCTCGTGATCAGGTGGGTAACGGCCCAATCCTGAAGCAGTCGCTTTTGCTGCGCGGCCTTCCTGTACAGGGAAGAAGTCGGCCCATGTTTGAGCGCTGCTCGAAGCCTATCCACGTTCACGTTGCCTCCAGAAATAGAAAGCGACCGCCTGGGCGCAGTCGCGAGCCCGCTGCCGTTCGGTCACGGGTCAAAGAGCGGGCACTCTAGTCGAGTTCCCCTATGGAGCAAGGGGCCAGCGGCACAATGGGGGCTAGCGGCCACATCTGGCTCCCGCGGGCGGGTGCTCGGGAATGCAAATTTTCGACCGCCGGCCACCGCAAACGATTTGCCAACGCAGGCAGACCGTGATTCACAGCCAAGTGCCCGGACCGTGCCTCGGTTTCTGAAAAATGCCGCAGATCAGCAAGCGGGTCAAACACGTTGCTTCGCTCATGATTGCGAGCGGCGTAATCTACTTCTTCGCTCGCGCCGTTCAGCGCAACTGGAGCGAGGTCCGCGCTCATCAGTTCCGACTCGACTATCCCCTGATCGCCTTCTCGTTTGCGACCGTGATCGCTGCCTCTTTGTTGGCGAGTCTAGCGTGGCAGACCGCGATCAACGCGCTCTCCGAAGGCAGGCAACTCACCTACTCGGAAACCGTGGCGACGGTGAACACCACGAGTCTGACCAAGTACTTGCCGGGAAAGTTCTGGTCATACGCAATACAGATGTATTGGCTTTCTGCGCGAGGCTTCTCCAAATCTCTGATCCTGTACGTCAACTTGATCAACCTGGTGATCTCGCTGGTCTCGGGGGTGCTTCTGAGCTTGGTCTTCTTGCTGTTCGCACGCGGTCCGTTTCCTCGCAGCACTGTCTCCGTCGCGCTCGTCTTGCTAATCTTGCTCGACGTTACTTGCATGTACTTCCACACCCGTGCTCTGAAGCTCGGGATCGCGCTCGTCAGACGCTTGTTCAAGCGCGAGATGGCCTTCTTCGACGTCTCGGCCCCGCTGCTGATTCGCCTGCACGCCATTCACTTTCTCGCCCAATTGGTGTCGGGCATTGGCGGCTTTGCGCTATGCTTTGCGATTGGCTACGATCTCGAGCAGAACACCATTCTGCTGGTGATGGCCGCGCTGATCCTTTCGGACGCAGCCGGCTTCGTCGTATTTCTGGTGCCCGGGGGGCTGGGCGTTCGCGAAGCGACCATGTACATGCTGCTCGGAGGAGCGGCGATCGGTTCGCTGGCCGTGGTCTTTCCGCTCGTCTCGCGCATGCTGTACATGATCGCTGACGTCGCGCTGGGCGTCGTCGCGCTGCAGCTGCTGCGCGGCTTCATCAAGCGCGAGCCCAGGCGTGAAGCGACCGATCCGTGACCGCCGCGACTCCCGCCAAGCTCTGCTGAGCGGTCTTCTACCCATCAGGCCACGCAGCGAGGCCGCCAAGCTCCGAGCGGCGCTCTAGAGAAACGGGCGACGCGCAACTCTCTCGTACACACTCACGTTCTCGCGCGCCGTCCGAGCCCAGGAGAACAGACCCGCCCGCGCGATCGAGCGGCGGGAAAGATCCTGCTGCAGGTCCGAGTCCGTGAGCACCCTGCCGAGGCAGTTCGCCAAATCATCGACGTTGTCCGGCTCTGCCAAGATACCCGCATCAGCGAAGAACTCGGGCGCGTCCAACGCTCGTACCCCCACCACGGGTGTGCCGCAGGCCATTGCCTCGAGCGTCGAGAGTCCGAAGCCGTAGTGAGACGGAAACACCATCACCGTCGCCTGCGCGTAGTGTGTCGAAAGCTCCGCCTCGGCGATGAAGCCGGCAAAGGTCACGTCGCCCACACCGAGACTCTGAACCAAGCTCTCGAGCATCGGTTGGTCCGTGCTGCTCTTGCCGCCGATCAGCAGTTTGGCGTCGGGGACCCGGGCCTTGACCTGCGCGAAGGCGCGCACCAAAACCTCGACCCCCTTGGACCGGCTGACGGCGCCCACGTACAAAATCGTCCGTGGCAATCGCGCGATGGCTGGTCGTGGGAAGTAGCTGTGGTGATCGACGCCGTAGTTCACCACATGGACCTTGGACGGGTCGGCGCGCAGGCGGCTGACGAGCTCGTCCTTGGTAATCTGGTAGGGCACGATGATGGCGTCGGCGAGCCGCAAACAAATGCGAACGCACTGCTGGGCGAGCCGATGCTTCAAGTTGCTTTCGTAGCCGGCAACGTTGAAGGCGATCAGATCGTGAATGGTCACCACCAGGGGACGCCGCCCGAGCAGCGCTGCCGGCGCGCCACCCATCGGTGAGATCGCGTGGTACACATCGGCGTCGACACGCAGCAGATCCAGCGCTTGCTGCGGAAGTCTGAGCAGGCCGCTCAGGGTGTTCTTGGCGAAGCCCGTGTCCACGACGGTCAGGCTCACGTTGCTGCACTCGCGGGACGTATTCTCGACCAGCTCGGCCACGTAGCGATCATGCCCGCGGCCGGTATGTTTCGAGGCGTGGTAGGGGTAGCTCAGCAGGGCGAGCTTGAGAGCGGCATTCACGCAAGAAACTCCAGGGTTTTGCCGCGATCCGACGCGGCGCGGCCGCGTGGCGTAGCATCACGGCAAAGCGATGGCAATTGCGCTCCGCGAAGGCTAAACGAGTCCCGCCATGCGCGTCCTGTTCGTGACCCGAAAATACCCGCCGCGAGTGGGCGGTATGGAGAGCTTGAGCTACGGCCTGCTCAGCGGCTTTCCCGAACCCAAAACGACCATCACCTGGGGGGGCTCGCAAGCTCATCTGGTCTGGTTTCTGCCGTACGTCTTTTGGCGCGTGGCATTCACCGCTCGTCGCTACGACGTGATTCACCTGGGCGACGCGATGCTGAGTGCAGCGGGCCTTCTGCCGCGCTTGTTCGGAAAGAAGGTCGCCATCTCCGTACACGGGCTGGACCTGACGTTTTCCGCGCCCGTCTACCAGATCTACCTGAAGCTGTTCCTGAAGGCGGACGCGATCATCGCCAACAGCGAATCGACTCGTCGGCTTGCCGAAGCGCGGGGCTTGCGTTCGGTGCGCACGATCTCGATCGGTGTCCCGGATCGCTACTTCGAGGTCTCTCGTGTCAGTCATCGGGACGCCGAGCTGGAGCAGCGACGGGAAGGTCGTACCGTGCTCGTCACGGTGGGCCGTCTAGTGCCTCGAAAGGGGGCTGCGTGGTTCGTAGGCCAGGTGCTGCCTCGTCTTTCCAACGTTCTGTACGTCGTGGTGGGTGTGGGGCCGTACCGGGACGAAATCGCGCGCGTCGCTGCCGAGGTCGGTATGACCGACAACGTGTGGCTGGTGGGCAGCGTGAGCGACGCGCGCTTGCTCGATTTATTGGGCTCGAGTGACGTGTTCGTGATGCCGAACATCGTCGTGCCGGGCAACGTCGAGGGTTTCGGGATTGTCGCCATCGAGGCGTCCGCGAGCGGGCTGCCGGTCGTGGCCTCTCGTTTGGAGGGTATCCCGGATGCCGTGGTCGACGGCGAGAATGGCCGCCTCGTGACCGCGGAAGATGCCGAGGCTTTCGTCGGCGCCCTGACGGATCTCGTGGCCAGCGGCGAGCTCCGTCGGCAGCTCGGCGAGCGCGGCCGGGCGTATACGGAGCTGCGCTACTCGTGGCCCCGCATTATCGCCCAATACGCCGCGTTATTTGCAGAGCTCGTGGCGGGTTGAATGGCTCGGCGCTTTGCCTTGCTCTCGCCGCAATGACTGACACTCGCCGCTTGCTTGCGCTCGTCCGGCGTTACGGGCTCGGTTTCGCCTATGTTCTCCTGGGGGGCGGGGTGCTCGCGTGGGTGACTTGGGAGGCTTGTTTCGTCCGGATTATTACCTACAGCCCGAACGCGGACTATTGGGAACACTCGGCAGTCCTGCGCGTGCTGCTCGATGATCCCTGGCATCCAGCAAACCCGCACCTGGTCAGCCCCGCCAGCTCTCCGCGCTTCGGCCCCCAATTCATCCTGATCGCGCTCTTGGGTCGGGCTCTAAAGCTCGACGCCTTGGGTAGCATGAGCGCTTCGGCAATCCTCAACACGCTATTGATCGTCCTCGGGATCTACGCTTTCTTCAGGCTCTTCTTTCGCAGCCAAGTCGCTCCGGTCTACGCTTTGTTCGTGTTTTTCTGCAGCTGGTGGCAGCCGCTTTCGTACTCCAACGTCTACCAATTGAGCATGTTGGTGCGCGTTGCCAGCTATCCGTCCAGCGCCGCCATCGGGCTCACCCTACTCGGCCTTGCGCTCGTTCTTCACGTCCTCCGGTCGACCACCAAGCCGCTCATCGGCCTTGGCCTGGTCGTGCTTTGGGCGGCGTGCGTGTTGATCGTGCATCAACTGACGGCCGTGCTTTCGATTTCGGGTGCCGGCCTGCTGGTGCTGACGGAGCCGGAAGGCTCCTGGCGTCGCCGCGCTGAACTCTGGTTGGCCATCGCTTCGGGCTGCCTCCTCGCGCGCTTTTGGCCTTATTTTTCGCCCTGGGAGGTGATAGCGGGCGGGAAGAGCGACGCTCGGAACTGGCTCCGCCAGGGCGTCCAAGAGGTCGTTCAGGGCAAGTTCGTCGAACAGCCGCACCGATTGTACGAATGGGCACAGCTGTCGAACACGCTCGGGCTGTGCCTGCTCGGTGTGATCGCGTTGCCCTATTTCTTGCTGCGCAGGCGACGACTCTTCGTGAGCCTGGGCGCGCTCTCCATGCTGCTCCCTTTCGTCGTCAACAGGTTCGTGGATCTCCCGCTCGGGCATCGCTTTCTGTTCTTGGCCATCTTCTACTTGCAACTCGCGGTCGTTTGGCTTCTGCTCAATCTGACGCCAGGGTCGAGCGAGGCGTGGCCGGTGCTCGGCAGCCCCTTTCGCAAACTGCTCGCCTGGGGACTCGTCTTGCTTACGCTCGCGCCGTTCGCCGTTCACAATTTCGTGTCGGCAGCGAGCGAATCAGTGAAGGGGAGTCGCGGTCTACCGCGCGAGAGCTACTACGTGCGTTACGCGCGGGACGCTGGGCGAATTGCTGGGAAGAAAGCCGTCATCCTGGCTGATTCGCTCAATTCCTGGCCGATCCCGACGTTTGGCCCGAAGGTCATTTCTCTGCGACATACGAACCCCCTCGTGCCAGACGAACGGGAGCGCGCGTATGCCGTTCTGCGTTTTTTGACCAGACCGCTGAGCTCCGATGAGCGACGTCGAATCATCGAGCGCTACGGGGTGACCCATGTCCTCCTGCGCGGGAAGCCGCGCGGGCCCCTTCTGGCTTTCTTGAGCGAGCAGGGCGCGTCGCGTCATGCCCTCAGCGCGGGTTACGCGCTCTACACGCTCGGCCACTGACGGGGAGTCTCAGCCCCCCATCGAGGCGGGTACGGCGCGTCGGGCGGTTTCTTCGAATCCGCAACCGATCTGCGTAGCCCATGCAGCTCGTGACGACTAACCTCCGCGCACTTCTAACCATGGCAACGCCTGCGCATCAAAGCCACCCGTCGTATCGCCCGGACGTGGATGGTCTGCGAGCGGTGGCCGTCGTCGCCGTGCTGCTCTTTCATGCCTACCCGGCGTTGCTCCTTGGCGGTTTCATCGGCGTCGACGTATTCTTCGTCATCTCGGGCTTTCTGATCTCGAGCATCATCGAGGCTAGTTTGAGCGAGGGTCGGTTCAGTCTGGCCGAGTTCTACGCGCGCAGAGTAAGGCGAATTTTCCCCGCTTTGCTGCTCGTCTTGAGCGCCTGCTACGCCTTCGCTTGGCTCACTCTGTTCGCGGACGAGTTTCAACAAGTCGGCAAACACATCGCGGGTGGCGCTGGCTTCGCCTCGAACCTGCTGTTCTGGGCCGAGAGCGGCTACTTCGATTCTTCGGCGGAAACCAAGCCGCTCTTGCACCTGTGGTCGCTGGGCATCGAAGAGCAGTTTTACATCGTCTGGCCGGTCGCGCTTTGGGTAGCGTGGAAGTTTCGCCTGAACAGGTTGTGGTTCGCAGCTCTTTTTGGCTGCGCGTCGTTCGCCTGGAGTATTCACAGCACTGCGACCGACTCCGTCTCCGCGTTCTACTTGCCCTACGCACGCGCCTGGGAACTGCTGACTGGCGCCACCTTGGCGTTCCTGATGCGCCGTCGCGGCGAGACAGAGGCCGCCGGACCTGGCTCGAGATGGCTCGCGCACGCTGCGTCACTGGCTGGCGCTGCCCTGCTCGCGTTTGGGCTGTACGCGACCAGGAGCACGCGATCGTTTCCCGGTTGGTGGGCGCTTCCCCCGACTTTCGGGGCCGCGCTGCTTATTTACGCCGGCCCGCAAGCCTGGTTCAATCGACTGGTGTTGGCTCGTCGCGTGCTAGTGCTGATCGGCTTGGTCAGCTTCCCGCTCTATCTCTGGCACTGGCCGCTACTGGCGTTTGCTCGGATCATAGAGGGCGAGGAGCTGTCGGCGCGGGTGCGCGGCGCTGCCCTGCTGGTTGCTTTGCTGCTATCGATCTTGACCTATCGCTTCGTCGAGCGACCCCTTCGCTCCCCGCGGCCGTCACGCAAATGGCCCATTCCCGTGCTGCTCGGGGGCATGGCCGCCATTGGCGGGGCCGGCCTCGCTGCGTTCATCACGCTGGGTTTTCCGGGGCGCGCGGCGGCAGCTAGTGCAGAGCAGTTCCAGAAGCAATTTGCTGCTTGGCCGTACGAAAACAATCGCCTGTGCAAAACGCGCTACCCGTTCCCCGAGGCGCGAGCGTACAGCGCCTGGTTTTGCATGATCAACCGGGACGTGGACCCGACCTTGCTGGTGCTCGGGACCAGTTATGCAAACCACCTCTATCCGGGTTTGGCCTCGAATCCTCATACGCAGTGGCACACCATCTTGTCGATTGGCTCCTGTAGCGTCGACCTCGGTTATATCGAGCACAACCCCTCTTTCGCGAAGAACTTCGCCTGCAACGACACCCGCCCGGCTCACCAGCGGCAGCTGATCGACGACATCGTGAAGAAAGCAGGCACGGTCAAATACGCCATCATCGACGGCCTGACGTATCGTTACGATGATGAATTCATCTCCAATCTCGAGCGGCGCGTCGCGTTCTTGGAGGAAAATGGCATCCAGGTGATCGTGTTCGTGCCTCACATCCGTGCCAATCATCGCGATCTTCGTGGCTGCTTCGTGCGCCCGCTCCACCCACGAGCGCTGAATTGCGATCTCGAACCGACGGCGCGTGACGAGATGAACAAGGACTTTGCCCCGGTCATTGCTCGGCTCTCGCACAGTCACCCTGCCGTTAAAATTTTCGATCAAAATCAAGTGTTCTGTCGCGCCGGGCGATGCTCGCTGATTCGTGATGGCATGCCCCTGTTCCGAGATCAAAAGAGTCACTATTCGGAATACGGCAGCGAGCAGGTGGCGACGCTGTTCGTCGCTTGGGCGAAGACGAATCTCCCGGCCATTCTTCGCGATTGATTCGGCCCGTCCTTGGGGCGTGGCTTGTCGCGCGGTTCGCCCCGCTACTCGCGGAGCTCAGGTCACGCTAGGCTCTCACTCGTCGACATGAAAGCACTGGTTCTTTGCGGCGGCCGAGGCACCCGGCTCAGGCCTTACACTACGGTAATTCCCAAGCCGCTGATGCCGATCGGCGACTATCCGATCCTCGAGATATTGCTGCGGCAATTGCACGCCGCGGGCGTGCGCGAGGTCGTGTTGGCGATCGGCTACATGGGCCAGTTGTTCCGCGCTTTCTTCGAAGACGGCGCGCGGCTCGGGCTGAACATCCAGTACGTCACGGAGGACAAACCGCTCGGCACCGCGGGCGCCGTCGCGAGCTCCCTCGAGTTGCTCGGTGACGACTTCCTGGTCACCAACGGCGATCTGCTGACTACCTTGGATTTTGCAGCGCTGTTCGCCGCGCACGTCTCGAACCCCAATGCCGCAACCATCGGCCTCTTCCCGCGCGAGGTGAAGATCGATTTCGGCGTCATCGAAACTGGAGCCACCGGCGAGCTCAAGACCTACACCGAGAAGCCCACCTATCACTTCGACGTGAGCATGGGCGTCAACGTGCTGAAGCGCGGCGTGGTGAAGCAGTTCATCAAACAGGGCGAGTACCTGGACATGCCGACCTTGATGGTCCGCTTGGTCGAGGCCGGGCACCGCGTCGGCACTTATCGCGCCGATTGCTCGTGGTTGGATATCGGCCGAATGGACGACTACCAGACCGCGGTCGACCTGTTCGAAGCGCGCAAGGCGGATTTCCTGCCTACCGACGGCCGATGACGCGCGCGCTCATTTCGGGCAGCACCGGCTTCTCAGGCCGCTATCTGACCGCCGCCTTGCGCCAGTCTGGTTTCGAGGTGTGCGCCGTGAGCCATCGCGCGGACGCCCCGGGCGTCGAGCGCATCGATCTCACTTCGAGCGCCGCGTGGAGTGCCGTGATTCGGGGCTTCCGCCCGGACCACGTGTTCCATTTGTCGGGCGTCACTCACTCGGTCGCGCTCAGCGAGTTCGCGCTGCAAAACACCGCCGCCGCCGCCGCGTTGCTCGACGCGACGCTGGCCCAGACCAGTCTGCCACGCTCACTGCTCTTGGTCGGTACGGCGGCCGAATACGGCCAAGTGCCAGAGGCGGCGCTACCCGTCGAGGAGAGCTTCGTCGCGTCGCCCCGCTCGCCCTACGGGGTCACGAAGTACGCGCAGACGCTGCTCGGCGCCGAAGCTCTGCAGAAGGGGCTGCGCGTGATCGTAGCGCGGCCGAGCAACATCATCGGCCCCGGCATGCCGCGCAGCAGCGCGCTCGGGAGCTTCGCGCATCAGATTCGCGAAATCGAGCTCGGTCTTCGTGCCCCAACCCTCCACGTGGGCGACCTGACGACGAGTCGAGATTTCATCGACGTGCGGGATGTCGCGGCCGGCTATGTCGCGCTAGCCACGCATCCCGACGCCGTCGGGGTGTTCAACGTGTCCACTGGCGCACACGTTGCCATGCGAAAGATCTTGGACCGCCTGATCGCGGAGTTTGGCACTCCGGTGTCGGTGGTGGTCGATGGCGGGCGGTTGCGAGCGAGCGAAGTGCAAAAATTCTCCGCCAGCCCCCGACGTCTGCATGAGCTAGTGGGTGAGCGCGCGCGAATCCCGCTCACCGACACGCTGCAGGACATCGTCCGGCACGAGCGTGCGCTGCCTCAGACGGTGTAGCGCTCGGGGCGGTAGCGGTCCAAATTGTCTCGCAACCAGTCCACGGTTCTGACCAAACCCGCGTCGATGTTCACGCTGCTCGTCCAAGACGTCGTGTTCCGCAGCACGCCGTTGTTGCTGATCAAGCGCATGACTTCACTCGACTGTGGGCGAATGCGCGCGGGGTCCTGGTGCAGCTCTGCCTGATGGCCCGTGATGGCAACCAGTCGCTCGTAAATTTCGCGGATCGAAATCGCTTCGCCGGTTCCGACGTTCACTGCTCGGCCCAGGAAGGCATCGGTAGCGGCGATGGTGATCATGGCCGAGGCCGTGTCTTCGACGAACGTCAAATCCCGCACCGGGTCCAAACTGCCGACGTCGATTCGTGAGCGGCGGGAAAGGAGCTGCGTGGCAAGCGATGGGATGATGGCCCGCGCCGACTGCCGAGGTCCGTAGGTGTTGAAGGGGCGAGCCACGACGACCGGCAAACCGAAGGACATCTGATAGCTGAGCGCGAGTTGATCGGCACCGATCTTGCTGGCCGAGTAGGGGGACTGAGGTTGGAGCGGGTGCGCCTCGTCGATCGGCGTGTAGATCGCGGTGCCGTAAACCTCGCTCGTGGACGTGATCAGGACGCGACGGACGTCGCTGCGACGCGCGGCTTCCAGCACGTTGTACGTGCCCTCGACGTTCGTGCGCACGTAGGCGAGAGGCGACTCGTAGCTGTACGGGATGCCAATCAGTGCCGCTAGGTGGAAGACTTCAGCGCAGCCGGCCACGGCGCGCGAGACGCTGTCGAAATCGCGGATATCACCGGGCACTATTTCGAGCCGGTCACGGGCAGCCGACGTGTCCAGCCAACCCTGCGAGCCGCGCCCGTTGTATCGGACGAGCGCGCGCACCTCGTGGCCGCGCGCGAGCAGCTGCTCACACAGGTGGGAACCGATGAATCCGCCAGCACCAGTGACCAAGACCTTCGACATGGCCGCTGTGCTAGCACGCTCGTTTGGGCTGGAAAACCCGGCTCTGCGCGTGCGCTCGGGTTCCGCGCGCAGAAGCTTGCCCCATTCTGAGCTAAGTTCGCGCGTGCCGATGAAGTCAGGTCTGCTGTGCGGTTCCTCTCTGTGCCTACTCGGCTGTGCGGCAGTGCCCCCGGTGCCCGCCTCCAAGCAAACGCCGTCCGTCGCGAGCGCCCCGCCCGTGCTCGGCATGGACGCCCCGGCGGCCACCGTCGCCACCTCGGCGGCGTCGAGGGTCGCGCCGCCGCCGCTGAAGGTTTCGCTGAGCCAGGTGCTCTCGGTTCCGGTGAGCGCCATCGCGCTGGGTGAAGGGACGCGGGTTGCGGTGCTAGCGGACCAGCCTTACGTCGGTGACGTACGCGGATTGCGGCCGCTGCCCTTGCCGGCGCCGCTTCTGCCCAAGGCTTCCGAGGTCGACCAGTTGGGCATCTTTTTCGGGCGCGACAACGAGCCTCGCATCATGGGCACTCGCCGCGCCGCGCAAGGCGAGAGGGCGGTGTATCTACGCCACATGGCCAGTGGCTGGCGGGACGGTCGCGAAGAGATCGGGTCGCTGGGCGGGCCGGCACCGGGAGGGCTGTGGGGTGTGCTCGGTTCGGCCGATCCTGAGCTCGTGTGTCGGGTCAATGCGTCCTGCATCATCAAGCGCAATTCGGGTTGGACCACCGCCCCCGCGGGCACGCTGACACGCCTCGTCACACTTCAGAATGGGGTACTCTGGGGCCTCGAGGCGGGTGGCATCTCCACTATCGACGCTCACGGCTGGACGCTAGCCATCCCAGCTCCCGGGTGGTCCGAGCCGTCTGCTTTCTGGGCCACGGATGGCGAAGCCTGGGTGAGCACCGCGCACCAGCTTTTCCACCATCACCAAGGCAAGTGGCAGGCGGTCAGCTCACCCGTGGGACGGGCGACGTCGTTTTGGGGGAATCGCACGGATTCGGTGTGGGTCGTTGGCAGCGCCGGCGCGGCGCATTTCGACGGTCAAGACTTTCGTCCGGTCAGCATCCCCGGACCGCTCCGGGTCGTGCGAGGTCGTAGCGATGCCGAGCTCTGGTTCGGTGGCGACGCGGGGTTGTTCCGCGCGGAGCCGGCCAACTCGGGCATCCAGTGAACGGCGTCGTGCCGTCGAGCTCCGCGCCGCGCCTGCGCGCGCTGTTTGCCCTAATTGGAACCTGCTCGTTGTGGGGCTTGAGCTTTCCGGTGATGAAGGCACTCGCGCTCTTGCTATCCGTGCAGGCTCCCGGAATCAGCACTTGGTTCGTAGCGGCCACGACGCTCGTGCTGCGCTTCGGGCTCGGTGCCATCCTGCTCGGCCCTTCGAGCCGAGCGCGTCCGACGAAAAGCGAGCTCGCGCAAGGCGGCTCGATAGCAGTGTTTTCTGCTGTCGGCATGCTGCTCCAGATGGACGCGCTGAACTTCAGCTCCGCGTCGACCAGCGCCTTCTTGACGCAGGGCTACATCGTCATCTTGCCGCTCGTCGCGGCTTTGTCGGGGCGCGTTTGGCCGCCATCGAAGACAATCGTGTGCGTGTGCCTGAGCACGCTCGGGCTGGGGCTGCTCTCGGGCTTCGATTGGGTCAGCTTGCGGCTGGGGCGCGGCGAAACCGAAACCCTGCTGGCGGCGTGTTCGTTCGCCGTTCAGATTCTATTGCTCGACCATCCAGGATATCGCCGCAATCGTTCACGAGTGGTGACCCGGGTCATGTTCGTATGCGTCGCAGTCGTGCTCGCGCCGATCGCGCTCTATACGATGCGCACGCCTGCAGAAGCGACCCTCTTGGTCTCGACGCCCATGGCGCTCACGCTGCTGTTCGTTTTGTGCGTGCCATGCACGGTGCTCGCGTTCAGCTGGATGAACCGTTACCAACCCGAACTGAGCGCGAGCGAGGCGGGCATCGTGTACGGCGCCGAGCCGCTGTTCGCGAGCCTGCTCTCGCTGTTCTTGCCAGGGATCTTCAGTAGTCTGGTCGACATTCGCTATGAGAATGAACTGCTCACCGGTCGCTTGCTCCTGGGGGGCGGCCTGGTGATCTCGGCGAATGTGCTTCTGCAGTTGCCGTGGTCCTTCCGTATGCTGTTCAAGTGTGTCTGGGGGGGCTCGCCCGCGGAGGAAATCGGCAAGGCCGACGTTCTCGTTGACTCTCCCAGTGAATCGAAGCCCCGATCTGGAGGCTAGGTGTTTCGCTCCGCCAGCAGCAGACGATTCTTTGGCGTGATCTCTGGCGGGATACTCTGCGTGTGCACGCGGTAGCCATGGCTGCGCAGCCGCGCCGCGCGCGTGACGTCGATGGCCAAAGCGGGGTCGAGCCAGCCCCCCAGCCCCCCTTGGTCGTTCTCCAGCTTTTGGTGACAGCACGGCAACACCGCGACGCGCGCACCGATGGCGATCGCTTCGCTCAGCACGGTGTCCGTCAGCGACCCGCAAGCGTGGCAAGAGACTAGGAGGTCGTCAGGTCTCAGAGCAACTCCCGAGATTTGACCTTGCACGAGTTCGACGCGACCGACCAAGCGAGGCCACGCTCGAGCGAAACCCTCGTTCAGCCGCTGGGCGCTGTTCGGCAACCGCTCGTCGATGGCTAGAGCCGAAGCCGATGAATCGTCGAGCACGAGCAGGATCTGAGCGAGCAGACCATGCCCGCAGGCCATGTCGACCACGCGCCCGCCACGAAATCGGCGGCGCGTACGACGAGCGACTTCCCACGCTTCGAACAATTCTTTACGTGGCAGGCACTCGCTCTCGCAAACCTGGCGCGCGATGCGATGAAACAGCGTGCCATCGCCGAAACGCGGCAAGTCACGATAGGTGAGCTTGGATCGACTGCCGGGATCGAAGCTCATCGTGTCGAGCGTAGCATTGCGCGCGGGGGGGCCGATGCTTCGAATCGACGCCCCCCTCATGGGCGATTTCATCCGAAGGAAGGCGAAAAATCCGGTCGCGCCTCCCGGGGTGGCGGTTGAAATTCGAAGTGTTCGGCGCGCGATTGCTGGTGTTGCCGTTCGCGGGGTGGGCTCGCCTCGCCCGTGCTATGCTGAGGCGAATGACGTACGAAGAGGCCAAGGCATGGTTCGAATCGAACCAGGGTCAGATGATCGAATCGCGCGGTGTCGCGACGGTCACCGTATCGGGCCGAAGCGTACGCTTCTCGAGCAAGGTCCCGGAGCAAGATGAATTTGCCAAGGCCGTGTCGCGTTTGAAGCGCATCCTCGGCTAGTTAACCGCTGACTTCGTCCGTCCAGACCGTGAAAGTCGTGAGCTTGGACTCGCCGAACGACGTGCTGATCGCCACGTCGGCGGCGTCACGGCCGCGGCCGATCACGATGCGACCGATGCGCGGCACGTTGTGTCGAGCGTCGAAGGTGTGCCACTTGCCGTCCAAGTAGGCCTCGAACCAACCCGAGAAGTCCATGGGTGCCGGCGAGTGCGGCACACCGATGTCTCCCAGGTAGCCCGCGCAATAGCGGGCAGGGATGTTCATGCAACGACAGAAGGCGACGGCCAAATGCGCGAAGTCTCGACAGACCCCCGTGCGCTCTTGATAGGCTTCCCAGGCGGTCTTGGTGTTGCGGGCAAAGCCGTAACCGAAGGTCAAGTGGTTGTGGACGAAGTCACAGATGGCTTTGACTCGGCCCCAGCCCGTCGGGCCGTCCTTGAACAACTCCCAGGCCACTGGAGACAGGCGGTCCGTCTCGCAATAGCGGCTACCCAGCAAGAAGATCAACGAGTCGTGCGGGAGCTCATCCACGGGTGTTTGGCGCGCGTCCGGGAAAATGCGATCCGGCAAGCCGCTGTCGTTCACCAGAGCGTCGCCGCTGATCTGGGTGATGCCGGCGGGAGCCACGATTCGCGTGCACCAATTGCCGAAGAAATCACGATACATGTCGACCGGGATCGACGGGCTGATCTTCAGGTAATCGGGGCTGAGTATGTCGGAGGCGCGCGTGTAGTGAATGTTCAACATCAAGAGCATCGGCGTCGGCTGGGGACACTCGAAGACCAGCTCGTAGCCAACGCGGATTTTCATGATGGTGCCTTCTAGCATCGTCTCACGAAAGGTCTTTTATTGTTTCGCCTTCGCGTCCGATTGCTTCACTGGACATCGGCGCGGCGGCCCGCTGCGGACCTCGAGCGCGCGGCGCACTCACTGCGGCGCTTTTGCAGGTTGCGATATCATCAGCCCTACGTCCGGCAACTGGCGGAACACGCTGCGTACTCCCTCACTCCATTGCCGGCTGAGCGCAGCAAAATCCGGATCGCCCGCCTCGAAGCGGCGCCGATGGGTCAACTTCAAGTCATCGTTTCGGTATTGAACCATGTCGATCGGCATGGCGACGGACAGGTTGCTGCGCATCGTCGAGTCGAATGAAACTAGCACGCACTTGCTCGCATCCGCCAAGTTGGTATCGGCATTGATTACGCGATCGATGATTGGCTTGCCGTACTTGGCTTCGCCGGTCTGAAAGAATTGCGTGCCGGTACCGGCCTCGACGAAATTGCCCTCAGCGTAGGTACGAAACAGGCGAGGCGCCTCGCCCTTGATCTGTCCGCCGATGATGAAGGAAGCGTCGAACTTGAGATCGCTTCGCGCGAGGTGCGGCCGATCTCGACTGCCCACCTCTCGAACCGCATCGGAAACGACGGTCACGAAATCGAACATCGTGCGCACCGTCCAAACGTTCGGTTTTCCGTCGTCGGCGGCCGCGCGCTGCTTCAGGATCGAAATCACGGCTTGGGTTCCGGCGAGATTGCCCGAGCTGAGCAAGACGACGGCGCGGTCACCCTCGCGCTCGAACACGCTCATTTTGCAAAATTGCGCAAAATTATCGACGCCCGCGTGGGTGCGCGAATCCGACGCCAGCACGATCCCCTCTTTGAGCAGAATCCCAACGCAATAAGTCATGTCGTTCTTCCTTTTTGCAAAGGCAGAACGTAACACCGATCTCTACCAGTGGATCGCCCTTCCGTCGCGAAAGAAGCCGCCGCTCGGCGCGCTTTCTCCGGTCAGGGTTGCCGCCCACACGATGCCACTTGCGCCTTGTTCCAAGCTGCGCGGCGCGGAACTCCCGCCCATACGCGTCCTCACCCACCCGGGGCAGACGGCGTTCACGCGTCGAGAACTCCCCGCGAGTTCACGCGCCAGCACGCGCGTGAAGGCGTTCAGCAATGCTTTGGAGACGCTATAAGCGTTGCTCGGGAAGCCCGCGGCCTCATGAGTGCCTTTAGCCACCCCGTTCACGAACTCGGTCGCCAATTCCTCGATGCCGGCGCGGCTCAGGTCGACTGCGAGCAAGCGCTTCCGCAGTTCCGGCGAGAACTTAGATAGTTCTCCCATCCCGCTGGAAACCATCACCACATTCGCATCGGGCGCGAGCTTCTCGAATAGGGAATCGGTAACCCGTACGGCGCCGCGGTAGTTGATGTCGACCGTGGTCGCGGCCACTCGCTCGTCGAACCCTTGAAAAGTTGCCCCGGCGTTATTGACCAACGCGGCAATCGACTGCTCTTCCGCGATGCCGCGGGCAAACTCGCGGACGCTCGTGGGGTCGGCTACGTCCAGCACTGCGGCGCGCAAGTTCAGGCCCTGTTCTCGCAGCTGCTGCGCGGCTCGTTCGGTGCCGCCCCCGTCTCGGCCGGTGAGCCACACTCGGTAGCCGCGCCCCGACAGCGCGCGGGCGGTTTCCAGACCGAGACCCCGATTGGCTCCCGTAACGATGGCGACTGGCATGCTCCAATGCTTGCGCTCGCTGTACGAAAGCGCAAGCCTCGGAACTCCGCCCTTCAGCGCCCGATCAGCTTCAGGCCGAAGAAGATCAGGATGGCTCCACCCAAACCCCCGCCAAAGAGCAAGTACAATAGCGACCAACCAGCAGCGAGGATGGGCGGGGCAGCGACGATGGCTTCGGCTAACATGGCGAACTCCTGATGGAAGAGGTGAAACGTAATTGTCGAGCCGCCCGCGTCGAAGCGTGCAACTCTCGAGACGAGCAGTAGCAAGGAGCTTGCCAACCGTTGCGCATCGAGATCCCTCCGCGACCTGAGAGCAACGCACCTGCATTCGCCTCTCTCGGGCACACGGCGGCGCTCGTTGCTGTGCTGCTCGCCGTTGCTATTACGGGCACGCTGCTGCAGCTCTCGGGAGCCCTGCCGCCGCCCTCTGGCGTCCGGGCGAGCGGCGGCTCGGCGCGAATTTCTGGCCAATATTTGCCGCTGTTGTGCGTAAACGGACTGCTCGCGTCGTACGTCTCGCGCTTGTTCCGTCCGCGCGGCACATTGAAGCGCCTGCTAGGTCGTTCGTGGCGTCGCCCGGAGGACGCACTCCTGGACATTTGCTATGCAGGCTTTACTTTCGCGCTGATAGTCGCGGTCGAAGTGCTGACTCGTCCGTTCTTCGCGGGGCGGAACGCCGCGGTCTCGACGCTGCTACCGGGCACGGTGGCCGAGCGCCTCACCTGGGTCGTCGTGGCATTGGGCGTCGGCTTCTGCGAAGAGCTCGTGTACCGAGGCTACCTTCAAACTCAATTGACGGTGTTCACGCGCAGTGCGGGGCTCGGTCTCGTGCTGCAAGCGATGTTGTTTGGCGTGGCGCACCTGGAACAAGGTCCGGGGGCTGCGTTGCGGATAGGCGTGTACGGCCTGCTCTTGGGCACGCTAGCTCGACGCCGCGCGAGTTTGCTGCCAGGCATCGTCTGTCACGTGAGCATCGATCTCGCCGGTGGGCTGCTCTAGGGGCCGGCCGGCAAGCGCGTCGCTTGCCAGCCGTCGTCCCCGACGTCGGGCGTTGACCGACGTCAGTCGTTGGCCGACATATAGTGTTCTCGCACTACCATGCCCTTGCCAGGCAGGTTCGTCGCGGTGACGTCTGCCTGGTAGTCGGTGAAGCGGTAACGCACCAGAGCGGTGCGGAGCGGCGCAGAGTCCAAGTAGGCTCCGGAACGCTCACCGACTTCGCGCGTCGGCTTACCGAGTTGCTGCTCCAGGCTCCTCACGACCTCGCTCATCTGCGCGGCCGCGGCCTCGCCGTCCAGGCCGAACTGGCTAGTGGAGATGTTGACCAAGCGCTTGCTTGTCGGAGAAAAAGCCAGCACGAGCTCGTCAATCGGGCCCCCGCTGCGGCCGCCGAGCGCGCTCTCGGGG
>Ga0302322_100000778_pt1 | contig 24947 bp, 26 predicted proteins | sample Fen_T0_2_FD_203757 | JGI IMG/M metagenome (GOLD analysis project Ga0302322, IMG submission 203757) | Peat permafrost microbial communities from Stordalen Mire near Abisko, Sweden - Fen_T0_2 | ecosystem: Environmental > Terrestrial > Soil > Wetlands > Permafrost | place: Sweden: Abisko...
CCCGTCGGGCAACTGGCCCGTCGCCGCCGCCTCACCGGTTGCCTACTCCCCCGACAACCAGACGCCTCACGAGCTGGACCGCGCCGGGCTCGACCGGATCCGCGACGAGTTCGTCGCGTCCGCACGTCGAGCGGCCGAGGCCGGCTTCGACCTGCTCGAGCTGCACTGCGCGCACGGCTACCTGCTCTCCGGCTTCCTCTCGCCGGTGACCAACCGGCGTACGGACGAGTACGGCGGCGACGTCGCCGGCCGGCTCCGCTTCCCCCTCGAGGTCTGGCACGCGATGCGCGAGGTCTGGCCCGCCGACCGCCCGATGACGGTCCGGATCTCTGCCACCGACTGGGTCGAGGACGGCCAGTCGCTCGAGGACGCCCTCGCCGTGGCGGCGGCGTTCGCCGAGGCGGGTGCGGCCGCGATCGACGTCTCGACCGGGCAGGTGACCAAGGCCGAGCGGCCGGCGTTCGGGCGCAGCTACCAGACGCCGTACGCGGATGCGATCCGCAACCGGCTGGGCGTGCCGACGATCGCGGTCGGGGTGATCTCGTCGTACGACGACGTCAACTCGATCCTGATGGCCGGCCGCGCCGACCTGTGCGCGCTGGGCCGCGTTCATCTCTACGACCCGATGTGGACGCTGCACGCCGCTGTCGAGCAGGACTACGACGGACCGGGTGCGGTCTGGCCGATGCCGTGGCGAGCCGGACGGCGCAAGCCGCAGACCGGTCGCTCGGACGGCCCGAAGCCGCGGCTCGAGCTGATCCGGTCGCGCGGGTCGGAGGCCGGGCACCGGCGCTGGCGGCCGGACTCCGGGGACGACGCGACCCGCTAGCCGATCGCGCTGGAGATGCCTCGGCGGTGGGCGGCCAGGTCGATCACGTTCGCCCGGGCGATGGTGGCCCGCGGCTTGCGCAGCGTGCGCACCGTGACTCTGCCGTTGGCCACCGAGAAGGCGACGAGCTCGCGGGCCTCCGGGTCGTACGCCGCCACCGTGCCGCGGAACCGGCTCGGGCGCTCGATGCTGCCGACCAGCAGCCTCAGCGACGCGAGGGCCGTCGCGACCGCGGCGTGTCCGCGCGCCCGGAGCAGCGTGCCGTCGCGCGAGGCGGCCCAGGGCATCGACTCCGGGCCGCCCCCGTCTCCCAGCCGGCGTACGTAGGCGATCTCCGGGCGGGTGAGGGGCGGCTCGATCTCGATCACGCCGGCGAACTCCGTCGTCATGCACGCTCCTTCGTTCCGTGATGCCGGAGTTGTAGGCCGTCACGGAGCGTGGCCGCGGCCGCGGCGCCAGCGGTTGTGGAGAAACGTGTCGGGAGGCGATGTCGAAGACGGTGAGCGGCGTCCGACGTACGGACGACACCACCGACCGACCCGAAGGAGACACCATGTCGTTCCAGGCGTACCTCGACGCGATCGAGGGCAAGACCGGCGTCACCCCGCGCGAGCTGGTCGACGAGGCGACCGCCCGCGGCTTCGGCCCCGGCACCAAGGCGACGCCGATCGTGGCGTGGCTGCAGGAGGACTACGGGCTGGGCCGCGGCCATGCGATGGCGCTGGTGCACGTGATCACCCAGGGGCCGCAGATCGGCGACCAGCACGTCGGCTCGACCGGCTCGCACCGCGACGCCTCGGCCACGTTGTGGCTCGACGGAAGGGCCACCCGGCCGGCTTGATCCACAGGGAGACTCGGCGAGGGATGCCGTGGGAGCGCGGAGTGGGTAGCGTGGGCACCATCGATGGCACCCGTCTCGGGAGGCACTGCGATGGCCCCACGTCGCACGATCGCCGGCCTGCTGGCCGCGTCCGTTCTCGTGCTGACCGGTTGCGGAGGCGGCTCCTCCGTGGCCGATCCGCCCGTCCAGAGCTCACCGACCTCGTCGCCCACCAGCGACCCGCCCGCGCAGGAGACCGCGGAACACTTCATCCGCCGCTGGGCCGAGGCCGAGAAGCAGATGGAGAACACAGGCAAGACCGCCGCCTACTTATCGATGAGCAGGCAGTGCACGTCGTGTCGACAGCTCGCGGCCGATATTCGCGGTTTCTATGCCGCAGGCGGCTTCGCACGTTGGGTGGGCTGGCGAATCCTCACCATCAAGCCAGCCGGTTCGCACGGCCAAGACAAGGTCTACGACGTGACAGTGGACTCTGGTCCGACGAGGTATCGCGAGTCCGGTACGTCCCCGATCAAGCATCTCAAGGGAGGCCCGGCGACCCATCAACTAGTGCTCAAGCCTCATGACAACAGTTGGCTGGTGGTGCAGAAGGCGCAGATCGCCCGATGAGGCGCACACTTCCCATCCTTGCCCTGCTCTTCGTTGCCTTGTTTGGAATGCCCCAACTTGCCCTCTCAAAGGAAGGCGCGACCCAATGCTCGTCCGCTGGGGACCTGGGCGGCGTAAGAGAGGGCTGCATCAAGTCCGGGAGCGAGACCAACGGCTACATCTCGGCGCACTCGGACCACACCTACTCCATCCGGCCCGCGTGCGAGATCGGTGGCCTGGCGCTCTGCGCGGAGCCGGGCCGCTGCAGCATCGACGGACACGACGGCAACCTGTTCAACGTCTACCAGGACGCCGATCCCGAGCCGCTCGACTGGCAGGCCTGCCTGACCGACCAGGAGGCCGAGCACCTCGGCGGGATCACCCCCGGCGTCGTGCAGCACGCCTTCGAATGGCTCACCTGGCCGGTCTCACCGCTCGTCGTCCAACCACCCAAGGGCCGCACCCTGGTCAACTTCGACACGAACTTCTACACGACCAACACCAGCCCGACGACGCAGACCGTCACCCTGATCGGCCAGCCGGTGACGATCGAGGCCACGCCGACGCAGTACCGCTGGCACTTCGGCTCCGGCGCGGACGACACCGACCGCATCACCACCGACCCGGGCGCGGCGTACCCCGACCTCCGCGTCACCTACCGCTACCTCCACGTCGGCACCGTGCGGCCCAGCCTCGACACGACGTACGCCGGCCGCTACCGCGTCGGCACCGGCCCCTGGCGCACCATCCCGGACACCCTCACGGTCCCTGGCGCGCCTGTCGACCTCCAGGTCGTCAGCGCCACCCCCCATCTCGTCGGCTACTGATCCGGCCCGCGAGTCGCCACCCGAAGAAGACGCGGAACGGATCCGGTCGCGGCCGCGTGCACGCGCCATTTGTACCGCGTTTCCGCGCCCGCGGACCCCTCCACCAAGCCCCGCGCTCAGCCGGACTCGTGGAAGACTCCGCGCGTGCCGTTGAACAGTCGCAGGAACGCCTGGCCGATCGCCGTCGTCGCCGACGTCCTGGTCGTCATCGTCTTCGCTGCCGTGGGCCGCTCCAACCATCACGAGTCGGCCGGAGTCGCGGGCGTGTGGCACACCGCCTGGCCGTTCCTCCTCGGTACGGCGATCGCGCTGGCGCTCAGTGCCTTCACCCGGACCGACCCGCTCAGCCTGGGGGCCGGCGTACGCGTCTGGCTCTGGACGGTCGTGATCGGAATGGTCGTACGCGCCTCCCTCGGCGAGGGCACAGCCCTCTCGTTCGTCATCGTGGCGCTGATCGTGCTGGGTGCGCTCTTCCTCGGCTGGCGGCTCGCCTTCGGCTGGCAGCGCTGGCGATCGCGCTTCCGCTTCCTCGCCCGCTGAGCCGAGCGGAAGATCCCCGGGCAGCGGGGCAGCGGCGTGCCACCCGTGAAGATGGACCACCGCCGTCCCCGCGACCCCTACGCTGAGCACCGACAGTCGAACCCCGAGGAGGTCCGAGTGCCGACGGAGGCCGTCTCACTGCGACGGGAGGCGGCAGGCCCGCTCCCCCGCCTGGCTGCCGAACGCGCCCGCGCGGCCGCGCCGCCCGACGCGCCACCCGACCTGAGCAACGCCCAGTTGGTCGCGCAGGACCTCGGGCCCTGGGTCCCGCTCCCGATGCAAGGCGACACGCTCACCCTGTGGGAGTCCCTGGCCAGCCTCGGCGCCGTCGACCTCACGGTCGCGCGGGTCGCCGAGCCCCACCTCGACGCGCTCGCGATCCTCCGCGAGGCCCGGCGCCACGGACAGGTCCGCGAGGAGGACTGGCAGGCGCGATCACCCGACTGGAGCGCCGCCCGGCTCTGGCAGGTGTACGCCGCCGAGGGCGGCGAGCGACTCGTCGCCACCGAGACCACCGACGGCTGGACCCTCACAGGCGTCAAGCCCTGGTGCTCGTTGGCCGACCGCGCGACACACGCGCTCGTCACCGCCTGGGTCGACAACGACGAGCGCGGCCTCTTCGCGGTCGACCTCGCGCACGCGAACGTCTCCCCGCCCGACGATGCGACCGACCAGTCGACCCAGTGGGCGGCGCGCGGACTCGACCAGGTCCGCAGCACCCCGGTCGCGTTCGACCGTGCGCCGGCCGTCGCCATCTGCCAGCCGCAGTGGTACCTCACGCGACCCGGCTTCTCCTGGGGCGGCACCGGCGTCGCTGCCATCTGGTACGGCGCGTCCGTCGGGCTGGCGCGCACGCTCCGCGCTGCCACTGAGCGCCGCGACCCCGACCAGGTAGCCCTGCTCCACCTCGGCGCGGTCGACACCGCCCTGGCCCGGGCGCGCGCGGTCCTGGTCGAGGCAGCCCTGGTCGCCGACGACCCGGACACCGAGCCCGCCGAGGCCGTCCTCGTGACCCAGCGCGCCCGCCAGGTGGTGGCCGACACGGCCGAGGAGGTCCTCACCCGCGTCGGCCATGCGCTCGGCCCCGCACCCCTGACCGGCGACGAGGACCATGCACGCCGCGTCGCCGATCTCACCGTCTACCTGCGCCAACACCACGCCGAGCGCGACCTCGCCCGGCAGGGGGAGCAGGTGCTCGGCGACGTCAGCGGCTGGCGCTGGTGGTGACGTCGGTGCCCGACGACTACACCGACCCTGGGGTCGGCACGCCTGAGGAAGCGTGGACGGCCGTCCTGACGACCGTGGGTCGCGACCCAGCCACCCTCCAGGGCGTACGACGACTGGTGGTCGTCTCCGCCCACCCCGACGACGAGACCCTCGGCGCGGGTGGGCTCATCGCCACTGCCGCCGCGGCCGGACTCGACGTCCACCTGCTCTGCGTGAGCGACGGCCAGGGCAGCCACCCGCGCTCACCCACGCACACCCCCGAGGCACTGGCCGCCCGGCGGGCCGAGGAGTACGCCGCCGCGGCCGGCGAGCTCGGCGTGGGAGCCGCCTCACTCACCCGTCTCGGACTGCCCGACGGTGCCCTCGCCGACCACGTCGCGACCGTGACCACCGCCCTGGTGGACCTGATCGGAGACGGACGTGACACCGTCCTCGCCTCCACCTGGACGGAGGACGGACACCCCGACCACGAAGCGGTCGGCCGGGCCGCCGCGGCTGCTGCACGTCGTACCGACGCGGAGCACTGGCAGTTCCCGGCGTGGTTCTGGCACTGGGCCGCGCCCGGCGACGCGAGGCTCCGGACGTTCCGGTCGTTCCCCCTCACGGTCGAGGCACGCGACGCCAAGAGCCGGGCCGTCGCGGCCCATGCCAGCCAGGTCGCGCCGCTCTCCTCGGCACCGGGGGACGAGACGCTCCTGGACGCCGCCTTCCTGGCGCACTTCGCCCGCGACCACGAATGGTTCGTGGTCGCGCCCGGCGCGGAGTCGCCGGACGACGAGCTGGAGGAGGTCCACCGCGACGCGGAGGACCCCTGGGGTGTCGACTCGCGGTGGTACGAGCATCGCAAGCGCGACCTCCTGCTCGCGGCGCTGCCGCAACCGCGCTTCCACCGCGTCCTCGAGGTCGGCTGCTCCACCGGCGCGCTCACCGCGGTGCTCTCGACCCGGGCCGACCGGGTCCTCGGGGCGGATCGTTCCGAGACCGCCCTGCGGGGCGCACGCCGACGGCTCACCGACCATCCGGACGTCGCTCTTGCCCTGCTCGACGTCCCGGCCGAGTGGCCCGACGACGAGTCCTTCGACCTCGTGGTGGTCTCGGAGGTCGGCTACTTCCTGAGTCCGGCCGCGCTCGACCGCCTGGTCACGCGGGTGGCGGAGACCCTGACCCCCGACGGCGTCCTGGTGCTCTGCCACTGGCGCCACCGCGTCGACGGTTGGGTGATGGACGCCGAGCGGGTGCACGCGGCGTTCGAGGACCGGCGGATGCCTCCCCTGCAGGCCACCTACCGCGACCGTGACGTCGAGCTCCGGGTGCACTCGGCCGCGTGGCCACCGTACGACGAGTGAGGCTCGAGCCCGGTCAGAGCCAGCCGGAGGCCGGCGCGGTAGAGCCGGATGTGGACGGTCGGCGGCGACAAATGTCAGACGGGCCGACGTCGTCTGCGAGAGAAAACGCGGAACAGATCGCCGACTCGCCCAGCCGGCCGACCCATCCGTTCCGCGTTTTCCGCTCCTCACAGACGACCCCAGACGGCCGCAGCCCCGGGAGCGGGGCATGAAACAAGCCCCCGCCGGTCATGGGGTACCGGCGGGGGCCTCTCCTGTAGGGAGATCCTTCAGCGGAGCGCAGGAGCCAAGGTGCGCACCGACAAGTTTCGTGGGTAGTTGATCGTCGTCGCGTCGAAGTGCGGCTCGGGATGCAGCGGTGAGTGCTGGCGGACCCAGCGGCGGTAGCCGAGGGCGGTCATCGACTGGTAGTCGAAGCGCCGCTCGCGCAGTCCGCGCTCGACCTCGAGGCTCAGCCCGTCGGCGATGAGCATGCCGTGCACCTCGCCGTGCCGGTCCTCGGCACGCAGCCAGTCCACCGACAACGCGAGCTGGTCGAGAGCGCCGATCCCGACGGCGGTCGTCTTGTTCTCGAGGACCAGCCAGTCGTCCGCTGCGCCCTTGTCACAGTCGGCGGTGAAGCGCAGCAGGATGTCGGCGCGCCGGCCGTCGACGAACATGTGCTGCTGGCCGCGGACCCCGTCCATGTCCTCGTTCGCCAGGCGTACGGCGTACCCGAGCTTGTGCAGGATGTCGAGACGCGCGAGCAACCAGCCCTCGAAGGCGTCACGCCCGGGCAGAGCCCAGATCGGGTACGGGGTCGCCCGTCCGTCCGCGTCGGGACGGAAGGTGGCCAGCCAGGCGTCGAGCACCACCAGGGAACGCTCGGCGTCGGCGTCGTCGATCATCAACCGGTCCATGCATCGGGCGAGGAGGCCGAACCGGCCGATCATCGGATACCGCGCGACCGTCTCGATCGGCAGCACCAGCGTCGTGGCCAGCTCGGACTCCGTCACGTCGACGCTCTCCGGAAGCTGCCACTGCCCGTCACCCAGCCTCAGCAGCAACCGGTCGAGCACCGGACACCCGAGACGCCCGATCACGAGCGGCGGAGCCACGACAGAGATGTCATCAGTCACGCACTCGTCGACGGTCTCGTGTGCGACCGAGCACAGCTTGGAGACCCTGTCGTAGGACTCCCCCGTCGCCTTCATGACGGCGCTGATGACCTTGTCGGACTCAGCCATTCGCCACACCCCCCCAGATGTTGAGGAAATGGTAGTGAACGCGGTCGACAGAACGCCTGACGCTATCGGGCCAGGTGAATCTCTTTACCTGGTCCGGATGGCGCTTCCGCAACGCGCGGGCGGCAGGCGTGACCCCAGTTCTACGTGGCCGAGGCGGGCCTGTCCCGAGAACCCGGATTTCTTTGCCCGCCGTACGTCGAGAGCCTCCGGCCGACCGCGCTCAGCCCCCGTAGGTGCGGCACGGCTGCGAACGCAGCGTGCCGCACGGCGGCGCCTGCCTCGGCACGGAGATGCCCGGCACGACGGTCAGCGCCAGGAGCGACTGGTGCTTCTTGTCGGTCGCCACCGTGACCTTCTGCCCGTGGTCGATCGTGTCGAACGCCCACGACGGCCGGGCGTTGCCCGGTGCGTCGAGGGTGATCCGGATCCGGTCTCCCTTCCGGAACGGCTGGGCGAACGGGAAGATCTCGAGGCGCAGCTTCTGGTACGTGCCGAACGGCATGTCGCGAGCGTCCCGTGCCAGGTCGGTGTGCACCGGCTTCACCGCGGTCGACCGGCTCTGGTCCAGCCGGCGATGGCTGGCCCGGAGCCACCCGCTCTGCACGTAGACCTCCTGGCCGTTGGGGCGCACGTCGGTGATCGTCGCCTCGAGGTCGACGTCCCTGGCCGGGGTCTTGACCCACACGTCGAGCGAGCCACTGCCGATGGTCACGACGTTCTGCTTCAGCGGCGACGTGATCCAGCCGAGGCCCTTGCCCCGGGGGATCTGCCTCCAGTCGTACGTCGGGTCGGCACCCCAGATGTTGTTGCCGCCGGACGGGTCGAAGTCGGTGGTCGGCAGCGCCGTCGGGTCGGCGGAGAACGAGCGCGGCTCGGCCTTGCCGGCACCGACCGTCACCGGGTTGCCGGACAGGCCGCCCCGCGGTCGGAGGTAGAGCCGGGTCACCTTGCGGCCCGGGACCGGCCAGGAGGAGAACGTCTTCTCGAACCGGGCCGCCGGCGCCCCGGCCGGCTCGCCCTTCGCGTCGCCGCTCTCGAACATGATCCGGATGTGGCCCTGGGAGTCGTAGAGGCGCTTGGCCTGGGCGTAGGTCATCCCGGTGTAGTCGTTGCCTCGCACGTAGGAGATCCCGTTGATGCCGGTGACCTGGTGCGCCAGCGTCGGCCCGACGATGTACTTGCGGTTGTCCGGCACCCGGTGCGCGACGTAGAGGTTCAGGAAGTCGGCGTACCGGTTGAACGACGTCTGGTTGGCGAGCGACTCGACGTGGCCGCCGTTGGAGATGGTGGCGAAGAACGCGGGTGAGTGGGTGAACTTGTTCAAGAAGTCGGGGAAGTGCCCACCGGTCTGCTCGTCCTGCCACGCGCCGCCGAGGTAGACCGGCACGTTGATCTTGCTCGCGAACCGGCTCGGGTCGATCTGCTCGTAGTAGGCCTTGTTGTAGAAGTGGTTGTCGCTGATCAGGGCTACCGGGTCGGGGTTCTGGTCACGGACGAGCTGGTTGTCGGCGCACCAGCCGAAGCCCGCGTCCACCATCCCCTGCTCCCAGCCCTCGCCGTAGGACTTGGCGTTCTCGTAGCGGGCACTGGCCCACGGCACGGCGAACCCGGTGTTGAGGATGCCACCAGGCCAGAGGGTGGCGCGGTAGCTGTCGTCGAGGACCGACAGCGGCGTGATCGCCGCGAGGTGCGGCGGCTGGGTGCGCGCGGCATAGAGCTGCGAGATGCCCGGGTAGGAGATGCCGACCAGGCCGACCTTGTGGAACTCGGCCCAGGGCTGGGCGGCGATCGCCTCGATGGCGTCGTACCCGTCGAGGCTCTGCACCGGCTCGAACGGCTCGTAGGAGCCACCCGAGCAGCCGGTGCCACGGATGTTCACACCGACGTACGCGAAGCCGAGGGAGTTGAAGATCTGGGCCATCGACGTGTTGGCGGGGTTGCTCGGGTCGTAGCCGGAGTACTCCACCACCGTGGGGTAGGGCCCGTTCGCGGCCGGGCCGGGCAGCCGCACGTTGGCCGAGAGGGTGGTGCCGTCGCGGGTCTCGATGTCGTTGAAGCCCGACTTCGCGCCGAGACCGTCCGTGCTCCAGCCAGGGGTCAGGGTCTGGTTGTCGAAGAACGACTGCCCTGGAGCGGGAGCGTCGAACGCCGTGACCTCCGCGCCGGCGCCGAGGACGACCGAGTGGTCGTCGGCGTCGCGGACGCTGTAGGTGCCGGGCTTCAGCATCCGCCACTCGAAGCTCCCCTGGGCGTCGACGGTGCCGGTGCCGGCCACCGAGTCGTCGGCCGCAACGAGCTCGAGGTGCTGCCCCGGCGTCGCGTTCAGCACCTCGAGCTGGGTGGTGCCCGGGCGCACGACGGCGCTCGGCGGCGGGGCGGCGGAGGCCGACGTCGAGGCGGTCCCGACCACGGTCAGCGTGGCGAGGCCGAGGGCCAGGGTGGCGAGGAGCGTGAGGAAGGCGCGACGAAGCGGCGTACGACGGGGCATGAGCGGATCGTGCCACTCGCCACCGAACGGCGCACCCTCTGGGGGCCATCGAGTCGCCACGAGTTCTGCGCACGAGGTGGATCAGGAGCCCGAGCAGCCCACCCCGGCCGCCTGACGGCGGTTCGCGCCCGGGTGCGGGCTATGTCGGTCCTTGCCGATGTTGCGAGTCCCCTGACAAGAGACAGGTCGATGGTAGACAACCGCGACCGCGTTCGGGGGGAGGTGCGTGAAACTCGTCGCTCCCGCGCGCCGTGGACCGGGAATCGGGCGCTCGTGCTCCAGGAGGCGAGCTACCCGCCCGTCCACTACCTGCCGCTCGACGACGTCGAGGCCGACGTGCTGCGGCCGTCGTCCCACGAGACCTACTGCTCGTTCCAGGGCGACGCGTCCTACTACTCGCTCGTCGACGGCGACACGGTCATCGAGGACGCCGTCTGGTCCTACCTCACGCCGTACGACGCGGTCGCCGAGATCGCGGACCATGTCGCGTTCTACCCGCAGCACGTGGAGATCTCCGCGGCCTGACCCCTGGCGCTCGGGCCCCGGAGCGCGGGACAGTGGCGCCATGGCCGGTGCGGTCGACGCCGTCGTCGCCACGATGCAGTCCCGTCTCGACGCACTGTCCCCTGCCCAGGAGCCGCTACGCGAGTTCCTCGGCACCTACCAGCGCACGACGCTCGCGGTCGGGAAGGCCGTCGACGACGGCTTCTTCGAGGACCCCACGTGGGTGGAGCGATGGGACGTCGCCTTCGCCGAGCTCTACCTCAGGGCCCTCGACGCACACCTGTCCGGCGCTGAGCCGTCGCGGCCCTGGCGGCTCGCCTTCGAGGCGCCGGCCGACCTGCCGGCGCTGCGGCTGGTCCTGCTGGGCATCAACGCGCACGTGAACTACGACCTTCCGCAGGCCCTGCTGGCGGTCATCACCGACGAGGACTTCACCGACGCACGGTTGATGGACCGGCGCCGGCGCGACCACGAGCGGATCGACGGGGTGCTCGCCGGGCGGGTCGCGGCCGAGGACGACGAGCTGGCCTCGCGCTCGGCCCGGTCGCTCGTCGACCGGGCACTCCAGCCGCTGAACCGGGTTGCCTCGAAGCGGTTCCTGCGCGAGGCGCGGCTGAAGGTCTGGCACAACACCACCGAGCTCCAGGTCGCGCGCCTCGTCGGCCCCGCGGCGTACGACGCGCGGCTGGCCGAGCTCGAGGTGCTCAGTGCCGCCCGGATCGCCGACCTGCTCGCCCCCGGGCAGGTGCTGCTGCGGCTGGCGGTCGCGGGTTTCGGCGTGCTGCTGCCACCAGCCGCCTGACTCGGGCGGAGTGACTCAGGCGGTGGGCGCGATCTGCTTGGTCCGGGCCTCGTAGGTCGCCCAGAGGTAGCCCGACCCGGCGAGCATCCCGAGCAGCCCGATCAGCAGCGGCCAGGTGAGCGCGCGGCCGCTGATCATCTCGTCGCGGGCCCGGACGGCCGCGACCAGGATCAGCACCAGCATCAGGACCTCGACCTGGAGCATCAGCCGCAGCGCGCTCCAGCGGTGGTCGAGCATGGCGCCGGCCCCCGCGCCGCCGAGACAGAACACGGCGGCGATGACGCGACAGGTCAGTGGCGTCAGTGCCCACGGCCACAGGTCGATGACGGCGCTCGGCGCCAGGAACATGACGGCCCCCCACGCCAGCGCCACCACCCCGACGAAGGCGATCACGGTGCGTTCGACGGGACGGAGCAGGACGTCGCTCGCGGTCGGCGGGGCGGCGTACCTCCGGTTGGCGAGCCACGCGCCGAGCACCAGGAACGGCGTCGTGAAGTAGAGCCCCGCCCAGAGCCAGAACGCCACATGGGAGTGGAGGAACTTGTCCCAGTGCAGCAGGGTCGCGATCCCGAGCAGGGTGGCGAACGTGGTGACCGCGAGGAAGCCGGTGCCGGTGTGGTGCCAGCGCTGCTCGCGGAAGACGCGGACGAAGAAGTAGGCACCGCCGAGGTACGCCGAGGCGAGCACCATCGACGTCATCGTCGACGGGATCGCCCAGGCCCAGAGGTGCGCGGTGTGGCCCGGTAAGAGATAGAGGATCGCCCACGCCACGACCAGGAACGGGACGATGAACAGCGACAGCCCCCGGGTGAACGGAAGGACGCGGTCGTCCTTCGGAATCCGGTGACCAGCAGCCATGGCGACCTCGCACGCTCGCGGCGCCCGAGCACTCGTCCAGGCCCCGAGTGTCCACCCGCAGAGCCCCCGCCGACAACGGTGTGAGGGCGCGTTTGGTGGGAAGACGCGGAAGAAATCGCCGGTCAGCCGGATGGGAAGCCGATCTGTTCCACGTCTTCTGAGACCGCCCGGCCCCGGTCAGCCGCTCCAGCCTCAGTGCAGGTCGAGGATGCGGGCGACCACCGGCCAGGTCAGCGCCGACTCCGCTGCCTGGCCACGCACGTTGAGGTGGTTGAAGTCGCTGCTGAAGTTCCGCATCGTGTCGTGGTACGACGCTCGCACGCCGCCGTCGGTGTGGCACTGGGGGACGTGCGCGCACACCCGCGCCTGCTCGGCCTCGTAGGAGTCGATGATCGCCGTCAGGGCAGCGAAGTGCTTCCGGTCGAGCTTCCCGTGCTGGTCGTAGAAGTCGCAGATGCCGGTCCCGGTCATGCCTTCCTTCAGCTCGGGGTGGGCTGCCACGAGTCGGGTGATGTAGGCCGGGCTGGGCCTGCCGAGCTGGCCCTCGACCAGGATCTTCGAGGCCGGCGAGGCCTTGGTCAGTGACGTCAGCACCTGCTCCAGCGCGGCGCCGAACGCACGCACGTTCCGCGCGTCCGTGCCGTCACAGCGGATGTCGTTGTCGATGGTCTGGATGATGACCAGGGCGGGGGTGGGCACGGTGAAGAGCGCCCCCTCGGCCTGAGCCGACAGGTCGACCACCGTCGCGCCACCGACGGCCAGGTTGGCGACGTGACCCTCCGTCTCTGGAAGCGCCGCGACCATGCGCCGGTAGACGCTGTCCACCTTCGGCGACGTGCCGGTGGCCCAGGAGTTCGCCGGCACGGGCGCGCCCGGTAGGTGCGGATCCGAGTTCTCACCGGTCAGGCCGGAGTGCCCGATCGCGATGATGCCGACGGGGTGCGACGCGTCGGACGACGTCGACCCGGAGTGACTCGGGTCGGCGGCCTTCACGCTGCTTCCCGAGCCACCGCAGGCGGAGACACCGATGAGAAGCCCGACGGCCACGGCCCCCAGCCAGCACCTCTGCCGGGATGGAGACGGCGTACGGCGTGTGGAACCCATGGCTCGCACCTCCCCGGTGGCGAACGACCCGCCTCCCGGGAACGACGTGGTCGACCATCGATGATCCGCCCACCCCGCGGCAGCCGCCACCGATATTCGTCGGCCTCAGGCCAGCAGGCGGACGTACAGGTCGCGGGTCTCCGCTGCCGGTGAGATCCCGAGCTCGTCGCGCAGGGCGACGCGGAGGTCGTCGTAGACCTGGAGAGCCTGGGCCGGGTTGCCGCGGACAGCGAGCGACTCCATGAGTAGCCGATGGCCGCTCTCGCGCAGCGGCGCGATCCTCACCAGCTCGCGGGAGGCACTCTCGGCCGTGGCCAGTTCGGCACCGCCGAGGCCCAGCGCGGCGACGGCGTACGCCTCCAGTGAGCGCTGCTGGAGCAGCTCGAGCTCGCGCCTCATCGCCGCCGCCCAGGCGCCGTCGCCACCGAGGACGAAGCCGCGTCGGGCGACGAAGAGCGCCGTCTGCGCCGCTGACCAGGCACGCTCCCACTGCCGCTGAGCAACAGCGGACTCGGCGCGGTGGATCGCGTCGCGGGCCGCCTCGAGGTCCACCCAGGTCGACGCCGGCAGCACCAGACGCAGCGTGCCGCCGGTCGCCTGGCAGGGCAGCACGTGCCGCAGCCGGGAGATGAGTGCGTTCAAGGCGGCTTCATGGCCGTCGCCTCCCTCCGACCAGAGTGCTGCGGACACCTCGTCGCGGGTGGTCGCCTGGTCGCGATGGGCGACCAGGAAGGCGAACAGCAGCGCGCCCTGGGGACCAGGCAGCACCTGCTCACGGCGTACGCCGTCCAGCTCGACGGCCAGCCGCCCGCACACCTGGATCCGCGCCACGGATGGGGTCATGATGCGTTCATGGTCCCGCTCGGGCCTGCCCTCCCGCATCCCCAGGTCCTGCCAAGGATTCGCCAAGGCGAGCGGGCCACCGTCAACCCGACCACGAGAGGGACCGGACATGAGCAGGTTGATCAGGTGTGAGTGCGGCTTCATCGCGAGGGGCGAGTCGGACGACGACGTCGTCGCAGCCATCGAGGCCCACATGAGCAGCGACCATCCCGACGTCCTGGCCCGCCTCGACCGTAGCGAGATCTTCAACTGGATCGAGCAGACCTGAGGGAGCCCGGCGTGACCACCACGGAGTTCGACGCAACGACGTACAAGACCACTACCCGCGCCCAGTGGCAGGCAGCCGCGGAGGCCTGGGACCGCTGGCAGCCGACCATCGAGGAGTGGCTCGCGGCGGCCACCGAGACCATGCTCGACTGCGCCCGGATCGGCACCGGGAGCCGCGTGCTCGACGTGGCCGCAGGCGCCGGCGGCCAGACCCTGGCCGCTGCGCGCCGGGTGGGGCACACCGGCCGCGTGCTCGCGACCGACATCGCGCCCGCGATCCTGGAGTACGCCGACGCCCGACTGCGCAACGCGGGCTACTCCCACGTGGAGATCGCCGAGATGGACGGCGAGCACCTCGAGGTCGCCCCCGGCGCCTTCGACGCGGTGATCTCGCGCGTCGGGCTGATCTACTTCCCCGACCGGCAGGCCGCGCTCACCGGGATGCTTCGCGCCCTCGCGCCGGGTGGCCGCATCGCGGCGGTCAGCTACTCGACCCCTGACCGCAACGGCTTCTTCTCGGTACCGATCTCGGTCATCCGCGCGCATGCCCAGCTCCCGCCGCCACTGCCCGGCCAGCCCGGACCGTTCAGCCTCGGGACCCAGGAGGTCGCCGAGCAGGCCCTGCTCGACGCGGGGTTCGTGGACGTCGAGTCGGTACTCGTGCCGTCGCCACTGCGTCTGCCGTCGGCCACCGACTGCCGTCTGTTCGAGCAGGACTCGTTCGGCGCGCTGCACCAGATGCTGGCGGGCCTCGACGAGTCCGGCCGAGCCGCGGCCTGGGCCGAGATCGACGTACGGCTGCGTGAGTTCGAGACCCCCGAGGGCTTCGTCGGCCCCTGCGAGATGGTGGTGGTCTGTGGCTCGAAACCTGCGGCGTAGCGAAGGCTACGGGCGCCAGATCGCTGCTTCGACCATGTCGCCGTCGGCGGTGAACGCATCCGGGGGCGGCCAGGCCGACGTGGTCACGGCGGCGGCAAGGAGGTCGGCGAGCTCGGGGCTCTCCGGGTGTGCCTCGTCGGTGAGCAGGTCCCAGTAGCCGACCTTGGTGCCGTCGGACCTCGCGACGTACAGCCGGTCCTTGCCGTGCCGGCGCCAGCGCAGCAGGACGAACTCGTCCCTCTTGGCCTGGTGCGACATGTCGTGGACCCCCCTTGCGAGGGTTCCTTTCTAGGCGCCGGTGCCGTGCGCTGTCACTCGATCACGCCAACACCGACCGATCGGCTATCGGGGCGTGGTCACCCGACGCCACGTCGTGCCTCCGTCCGGTGCCCGGCGTCAGGCCTTCTCGCAGGCGATGCCGTCCTTGTCCCCGTCGAGTCGTGAGTTGGCCCGCATGGCCGCGTGGTACAGGTCGGAGTCGTGGCGGAAGTTCGTCACCGGGGTGCCCGTGGTGTGGTCGTGCGCCTTCTTCAGTCCCACCCCGTGGGGGAGGCGCTGGTTGACCACCGTGCAGTTGGACCACTGGTGCGGAACAGACGCGTGCGCCGAGGCCGGCAGGGCCACCCCTACCAAGGCGAGGCAGGCGGAGGCGGCGAGGGCGGTGACGGTGGGCATGGTCGGTCCTTCGATCGGGTGGGGATCGGGCAGGTGAGGGGACCTGTGTACCGGGCCCGGGACGGCCTGTCCGACGACCCGCGAAGTCCACTCCCCTGGTCAGGCGACCGCCGGGCGCGACTGCCACCGCGCGACGCGGCATGATGCTGGTCATGCCGAGCCCTCCCAGCGAGCGCAACGTCCTCGGCGAGCCCCTGGACCCGTGCGGCACCGACCCGATGACCGGTTCTATCGCGACGGCACGTGCTCGTGCGGCGAGCAGGACGTCGGGCTGCACGCCGTCTGCGCGGTCGCCACCGAGGAGTTCCTCGAGCACCAGCAGTCGGTCGGCAACGACCTGACGACGCCGCTGCTGGCCTACGGCTTCCCCGGGCTGACGCCCGGCGACCGCTGGTGCGTGGTCGCCGCCCGCTGGCTGCAGGCCTACCGCGACGGCTTCGCCCCGCCGGTCGTGCTCGCCTCGACGAACGAGCGGGCGCTGGATGTGATCCCGCTGTCGGTCCTGCGGGAGTACGCCGTCGACGTGCCGCCCGACGCGAGCACGCTGGGCTGACACCTGCCGTGACGTGTCAGGATCGTCGCGTGACTGCTCCCGCCGGCTACCGCGAGCTCGCAGAGAGGTCGTGGGCCTGGGTCATGACCCAGGTCCGCTCGAGCGACGAAGGGCTCTGGCTGCCGGAGACCCCGGACCAGGCGGAGCCGGGCGACTACCCCTACGGCATGCACTCCGGCGTCGGCGGGCTGGCGCACACGATGGCCGAGATCCGGCTGACCCGGACCCTCACGGCTGAGGAGCAGGGGCTGGCGGCCGGTATCGCCGAGACCCTGGTACGCCGGATCCCGGACGAGACCGAGTACGACTACTTCGACGGACTCGTCAGCACCCTCGGCATCCTCACCGCACTCGATGCACCGGGCGCCGACGCCGCCGTGGCCCGGCTGCGCGAGCTGGCCACGCCCCACGGCTGGCAGCCGTCCTGGATCGCGCCGCCCGGCGCCGTCCCCGAGGGCCGGTGCAACGACGTGACGCTCGGGACCGCGAGCGTGCTGCTCGGTGCGCTCTGGGCCGGTCGGTACGACGTGCCGGGTGCGGCCGAGCTGGGCGCCCACGCCACCGGTGTGCTCCTGTCCGAGGGCGAGGAGCGGGACACCGGTGTCTACTGGCCGTTCGTCCCCCTGCGCTTCCTGCTCGCCGACGACGTGCAGATGCCGAACTGGTCGCACGGCCAGGCCGGCATCGCCGGGACCCTCGCGGCTGCGGGCATCGCCCTCGACCGACCCGGCCTGGTGGAGGCGGCCACCCGCGGAGCCGAGCACCTCCTCTCCCTCGGCGACACCAGCGACGGTGGGCTCAGGCTCGACCACCGGATCCCCGGCCAGGACGACCTCGACACCTTCACGTACACCTGGTGCCACGGACCGGCCGGCACGTCGCTGCTCTTCGCCGCACTCGACCGCGCCGGGGTTCCCGCGGTCGGTGACCGATCGCCGTACGACTGGGAGCGCGCGTGTCTCCACTCCCTCCGCGTCTCCGGCATCCCCGAGCGGCTCCATCCGGGCTTCTGGGACAACGACGGCCGGTGCTGCGGTACGGCGGGCGTCGGCGACGTGGTGGTCAATGTCTGGCAGCGCGCCGGGCTCGACGAGGACCTCGCCTTCGCGGTCACCCTCGCCGACGCGATCGTCGAGCGCGCGATCACCGATGGCACCCATGCCTACTGGCGCTTCGTCGAGCACCGCAACGACGATCCGCTGCTGCCACCAGGCGCGGGTTGGATGCAGGGCGCCGCCGGGATCTCGGCGTATCTCTTCCGTCTCGCCCGGGTCCTCGAGCAGGGCCGCGACGCGGAAGCCGTCGCCCGCATGGACACCTGGTGGGCTCTCCCCTGAGACCGCCCTTGTCCGCCGTATCCAGCCGGTCTAACGTCCGAGGCACCAGCCCCGTCGACGAGGACCGCCCATGCCCGAGACCATCGACCCGACGACCACGGCCGTCGTCCTGATCGAGTACCAGAACGACTTCACCACCGAGGGCGGCGTGCTGCACGACGCCGTCAACGAGGTGATGACCTCGACCGGCATGATCGGCAACACCCGCCAGGTGGTGGACGCCGCACGCCAGGCCGGCGCCACGATCATGCACGCACCGATCATGTTCGCCGAGGGCTACCACGAGATCTCCGACCACCCCTACGGCATCCTCAAGGGGGTCGTCGACGGCAACGCGTTCGTCAAGGGGTCGTGGGGCGCCGCGATCACCGACGAGCTGGCACCGCAGGACGGTGACATCGTGGTCGAGGGCAAGCGTGGCCTGGACACCTTCGCGAGCACCAACCTCGACTTCATGCTGCGTAGCAAGGGCATCGAGACACTGGTGCTCGGCGGCTTCCTCACCAACTGCTGCGTCGAGTCCACGATGCGCAGCGGGTACGAGAACGGCTACCACGTCATCACGCTCAGCGACTGTGTCGCCGCGACCTCGCCCGAGGAGCACGCCAACGCGTTGCAGTACGACTACCCGATGTTCTCCGAGCCGATGACCTCCGCGGAGTTCGTGAAGGCGCTGGACGCCTGAGCACTCCGCCCGGCCTGATCTGTGGCGGATCCCCGGCACCTGGTGCCGGCGATCCGCCAGGGTCGGGAGACGGGAATCTTCACACGGCACCGCGCGTTGCAACCGATAGTTGAATTCGCAACGACTGAGGCGGGATGAGAGACATGCAGATCGGCATCTTCACCGTGGGCGACGTGACGCCCGACCCGACGACGGGCCGGACGCCGACCGAGCACGAGCGGATCAAGGCGACCATCGCGATCGCCCGGAAGGCCGAGGAGGTCGGGCTCGACGTCGTCGCGCTGGGCGAGCACCACAACCCGCCGTTCATCGCGTCCGCGCCGACCACCACGCTGGCCTACATCGCCGCGCAGACCGAGCGCGTGATCCTGTCGACGGCGACCACCCTGATCACGACCACCGACCCCGTCCTGATCGCGGAGAACTACGCGAAGCTCCAGCACCTCTCCGACGGCCGCGTCGACCTGATGATGGGCCGCGGCAACACCGGCCCCGTCTATCCCTGGTTCGGCAAGGACATCCGCGACGGCATCGAGCTCGCGATCGAGAACTACCACCTCCTCCACCGGCTGTGGCGCGAGGACGTCGTCGACTGGGAGGGCAGGTTCCGGACGCCGCTCCAGGGCTTCACCTCCACGCCCCGGCCGCTGGACGGCGTACCCCCCTTCGTCTGGCACGGCTCGATCCGCTCCCCCGAGATCGCCGAGCAGGCGGCCTACTACGGCGAAGGGTTCTTCGCCAACCACATCTTCTGGCCGGCATCCCACACGCAGCGGATGGTCGACCTCTACCGCCGCCGCTTCGAGCACTACGGCCACGGCACCGCCGACCAGGCCATCGTCGGCCTCGGCGGTCAGTTGTTCATGCGGGCCAACAGCCAGGACGCCGTCGACGAGTTCCGTCCCTACTTCGACAACGCCCCCGTCTACGGCCACGGCCCGTCGCTGGAGGACTTCACCCGCGAGACCCCACTCACCGTCGGCTCGCCGCAGCAGGTCATCGAGCGCACGCTCGGCTTCCGCGAGTACGTCGGCGACTACCAGCGCCAGCTGTTCCTCATGGACCATGCCGGGCTGCCGCTCAAGACCGTCCTCGAACAGCTCGACATCCTCGGCGAGGAGGTCGTCCCGGTGCTGCGTCGCGAGTTCGCCGCCCTCAAGCCGGCCCACGTCCCCGATGCCCCCACCCACGCCTCGCTGGTCGAGGAGGCGCGCCAGCGCCATCTCGACGCCAGCCCGGCTGAAGAGGTCTCCGCATGACATCGATCGTCGTCGTCTCCGCGGGGCTCTCGGTCCCGTCGAGCACCCGCATCCTCGCCGACTCACTGGCGGCCTCGACGCAGCGCGCGCTCGCGGCGCTCGGCCAGGAGTCCGAGATCGAGGTCATCGAGCTGCGCGGGCTGGCGCACCTGATCACCGACAACCAGCTCACCGGCTTCCCCACGGGCGCACTCGCCGACGCCGTACGACGTGTGGCCGAGGCCGACGCCGTCATCGCGGTGACGCCGGTCTTCAGCGCGTCCTACTCCGGCCTGTTCAAGATGTTCTTCGACGTCCTCGAGGACGGCGCACTCGAGGGCAAGCCGGTCCTGGTCGCCGCGACGGCCGGCACCGCCCGCCACTCGCTGGTCCTCGACTTCGCGATGCGCCCGCTCTTCGCCTACCTCCGCGCCGACGTCGTACCGACCGGTGTGTTCGCCGCCAGCTCCGACTTCGGCTCGGGCTCCGTCGGCACGACCGGCTCGCTGTCCGCCCGCATCGACCGCGCCGCCGGTGAGCTCGCCGACCAGGTCCTACGCCGCGGGTCCGTGCTCCCGGACGACCCGTTCGCCGATCCCACACCGTTCGAGGACCTGCTCAACGGACAGTCCTGAGCCGTGACCCGATAGCGCCGGCGAGCCGGGGGCTGACATGCTTCCGAGGAGGGAGGGTGAGGGGGGGCCGATGAGGCTCGAGCCGCTGTACCGGATCCGGTTCACCTACCCGCAGGGCTGGGAGGTCGGGCTCGAGGGCGGGTGGCAGCAGCACTTCTATCTCGCCGAGGGGCGCTGCGAGGGCGCGATCAGCGGTCGGTTCCGCGGCGCGAACTTCCCCCGGCGCCGGACGGAGGCGGGGCCGTTCTGTCCCGATCTGCGGGCCGCCATCGAGACCGACGACGGTGCCACGATCATGGTCGAGCTCCAGGGGTACGGGCGCGCGTATCCGCCGGGGCGGCGACAGATCGTCGGCTCCGTCGTGCACCTCAGTGACAGCGAGCGCTACCGCCGGCTCAACGACGTGGTGTGCGCCTGCGTGGGCGAGGTGCGCACGTCCGAGGACCCGGGTCTGGACACCGAGCTCGTCGTCGACGTGGCCGAGCTCGTCTGGGAACCCATCGCCGACTGACCTGGTCTCGACGGTCAGTCGGGTACCGGCTCCTGCGCCTCCTCGGGCTGTAGGACGACGACCCCCGAGGCGAACGCCTGCCGTCCCGGGTGCCACAGCGCGAACACCAACGATGCGGCCAGGGCGAGGCACATCCCGACCAGGACCGCCTGCGTGCCCGTGGCGAAGTCGTGCCGGACGGCCGCCTCGATCGACGCCCGCAACGGGCCCGGCGCCGACTGCAGCGAGCTCTGCGACGGCGGCCCGGACGACTGCGCCACGTCGTGGAGCGCCGACGACGGGACCCCGAGGCCGCCCAGCGCGGTGATGAGCCGGTTGCTGAAGACCGTGCTGAGGACGGTCCCGAGGACCGCCAGCCCGAACGTCGAGCCATAGTTGCGCACGGTCTGCGTGATGCCCGTGACCTCGCCGTACGACGCGTTGATCGACCGGTTGACCGCGTCGGTGCTGGCAGGGCCGAGGACCAGCCCGATACCCGCCGAGGCCATCACGATGTACGGCCACTGCGCGCCGAGGCTGTAGTCGTGCACCTTCGTGCTCCAGAGCGCGAACCCCACGGCTGACAGGGCGCTGCCGATCACCAGCGGCCGGCGCGCCCCACCGCGGTCGAGCATCCGCCCGCCGACCTGGGCGGCCGGGGCGAAGCCGGCGAAGATGACCAGGAGGTAGAGCCCGGCCTGGTTCGCGTCGTACCCGAGGACCAACTGGGCGTAGATGCTGGCGAAGAAGAAGAGCGGGACGAAGGCGACGTTGGACAGCAGGAGCACGGCGTTGTCGACCACGAACGCCCGGTCGCGGAAGATCCGGACCTTGATCAGCGGCTGCTCGACGCGCGTCTCGTAGACCACGAACGCGGCCAGGACCGCCAGGCCGCCCACGATGCAGAGCCAGGTCGCGGGGTTGCCCCAGCCCCACGGCGCCGCCTGCTCGAAGCCGACGACCGACAGCCCCATCCCGAGTGCCACGAGTGCCGCGCCGGGGTAGTCGATCCGCTCGTCCCTCCGCGGCGAGGTGACGTGTGCGCGAGCCAGGAGGACGAGAGCGAGCGCGGCGACCGGGACGTTGATCCAGAAGATCGAACGCCAGGTCCACTGCGTGAGGAAGCCGCCCGCGATCGGCCCGATCGCGGTCAGGCCGCCGCTGATCCCGAAGAAGATCGCCAGGGCGCGACCTCGTTCCTGCACGGGGAAGGCCGACACCACGATCGCCAGCGCAGCCGGCACCATGATCGCGGCCGCGACCCCCTGCGCCGCGCGGAAGGCCACCAGCCAGGTCTGGGCGATACCGGAGGTCGGCGTGGCGCCGCACAACGCGGAGGAAGCCGCGAACCCGATGATCCCGATCGTCACCATCCGGCGGCAGCCCAGGACGTCGGCCAGCCTGCCGCCGAGCGCGAACGTGGCAGCCAGGGCGAGGAGATAGGCGTTGACGCCCCACGTCGTACCGGATCGCGTGAGCGCCAGGTGGGCCTGGATGCTCGGCGAGGCGATCGCGACGATCGTCTGGTCGATGAACGTCATCGCGACGGCGAACAGCATCGCGCTCAGCGCGACGTAGCGGGACTGGACGGACACCTCGGAACCCCCTTGACGGAGCGGCTGCTCCGTCGCGGGACGACCCTCCGATCGTCGTACCCGGAGCCACCGCGTTACGCTGTAACAGGATCGGAGGATACGCTGACCGGCATGGCCCGTCCAGGCTCGGCCGGGGCTCGACCGGCCGGCGATCCCACGGAGATCACCATCGGTGCCGTGGCCGAGGCGGCGCTCCGGGTGCTCCGCGACGGTGGCCCCTCCGCCCTGTCCTTCCGACGGGTCGCTGCGCTGCTCGGGACCTCCCACATGACGGTGCACCGGCTCAGCCGCAACCTCGACGGTCTGCTCGACCTCTGCGCCGAACATCTCGCCGCGACGCTGCCCGAGATCGACCCCGGTCTACCCTGGGCGAAGGCGACCGAGCAACGGTTCGCCGCTCTCTACGACGTGATGAGCGCCAACTCGTCCCTGGTCGCGCTCCAGCAGGGCCGACCCTGGCTGGGCGACGTGATGATGCGCCGGTTCTCCGAGCCGGCGCTCGCCTCCAGCCTCGCTGCCGGGCTCACGCTGGAGGAGATGATCCGGACCCACCGCACCCTCTACACCTTCACCGTGGGCTGCGCCCTCACCTACGAGACGTACGACGTACGATGCGGCCGCGTGGCCCTGGCCGCGCTCGACCCGGAACAGACCCCGGTCCTGGTCGCCCATCGCCACCGGATCGCCGTCGACCACCTCCCGAGGGACGACTTCCTGCGGGGCATTCGCGCCCTCATCGACTCATCCGCCTCACGAGCCACAGCGCGAGGTCACTCCTGACACTTCCCGGGGGTTGCAACGGCCGAGAAGTGTCGGGATACCCGGTGAACCGGGTATCCCGACAGACCCCCCGGAGCATCACCCGCTCCGCGACATCGTCCGGTGGGGGTGTTGCCACGGCCGGTCGGTCGGTCGAAGGTGGGGGTACGGCGATGCGTCGGCTCGCCGAGACTGCGAAGGACGACGACGTGAGCCTCTCCACCTCTCCCTTCCCCCCGATCGCCGACTACGGGTTCCTGTCGGACTGTCATACGGGCGCTCTGCTCGCACCCGACGGATCCGTCGACTGGCTGTGCCTGCCGGCGTTCGACTCGGCCAGCGTCTTCGGCAACATCCTCGACCGGGGCGCCGGGTCGTTCCGGTTCGGCCCGTACGGGATCAACGTGCCGACGGCGCGTACGTACGTGCCGGGCACCAACGTCCTGCTGACCACCTGGCACACGCCGACCGGCTGGATCCAGGTGCACGACGCCTTGGTGATGGGGCCGCGGAGCGGCGCGGACACCGTGACGCCGCACACCCGGCCGCCGGCCGACGACGACGCGAGCCATCTGCTCGTGCGCACCGTCCAGTGCCTCGAGGGGGCGGTCGAGGTCGAGCTCGTCTGCGAGCCGGCGTTCGACTACGGACGGCAGGAGGCCACGTGGACCCTGGCCGACGACGAGGGTCATCGTGCCGACGCGGCCGACGCCTCCGGCCCGCAGTTCCGGCTCACCACCGACATGCTGATCGGGATCGAGGGTGGCTCGGCCCGCGCGCGCCATGTGCTGCACCAGGGAGAGCGCGCGTTCTGCGCGCTGTCATGGGCGGAGGACTTCGTCGCGCCCACCGACGCCGTGGAGGCCGCCGTCCACATCGACGCCACTGTCCTCTTCTGGCGCAACTGGCTGGCGCGCGCCCGGATCCCCGACCACAGCCTGCGCCACCCGTTGGAGCGCTCGGCGCTCACCATCAAGGGCCTCACCTACATGCCGACCGGGGCGACCGTGGCCGCCCTGACGACGTCGCTCCCCGAGACGCCGGGCGGGGAGCGCAACTGGGACTACCGCTACACGTGGATGCGCGACACGACGTTCACCCTCCAGGCCCTGCACTACCTGAACCTCGACTGGGAGGCCGACGAGTTCATGCAGTTCGTCGCCGATCTCGAGCCGAACCCGGACGGCGGCCTGCAGATCATGTACGGCATCGACGGCCGGCGCGACCTCACCGAGTCGACCCGGGACGAGCTGACGGGCTACGAGGGCGCACGCCCCGTCCGCCTCGGGAACGGGGCCTTCGACCAGCGCCAGAACGACGTCTTCGGGGCGGTCCTGGACTCGATCCTCCTGCACACCCGGCGCAGCCAGCACCTCCCGCGACGGCTGTGGCCACTCGTCCAGTCCCAGGCAGCCGGAGCGATCGCCGCCTGGCGCGAGCCCGACCAGGGCATCTGGGAGGCGCGCGGGGAGCCCCAGCACTACGTGTCGTCGAAGCTGATGGGGTGGGTGGCGCTCGACCGCGCCGCGAAGCTGGCCGCCATCCGCGACGACATCGAGCTCGAGAAGCAGTGGGCCGCGATCGCGGAGGAGATCAAGGCCGACATCCTCCAGCACGGGGTCAGTGACCGCGGGGTCCTGCGGCAGCACTACGACACCGACGCGCTCGACGCGTCGACGTTGCTCGCTCCGCTCTTCGGCTTCCTGCCCGGTACCGACGAGCGGATCCGCAACACGGTCACCGCGATCTCCGAGGAGCTGACGGAGAACGGGTTCGTCCTGCGCTATCGCACCGACGAGACCGACGACGGG
>Ga0302322_100000779_pt1 | contig 24893 bp, 21 predicted proteins | sample Fen_T0_2_FD_203757 | JGI IMG/M metagenome (GOLD analysis project Ga0302322, IMG submission 203757) | Peat permafrost microbial communities from Stordalen Mire near Abisko, Sweden - Fen_T0_2 | ecosystem: Environmental > Terrestrial > Soil > Wetlands > Permafrost | place: Sweden: Abisko...
TTTACTGATGGCCGAAGCCACTTTCTCGCTCGACTTGCATGTGTTAGGCCCGCCGCTAACGTTCGCTCTGAGCCAGGATCAAACTCTCCATAGAAAGATTTGAACCCGCTCTACGCTGCCGATAGTGATGCATCCGGGGGGAAGCACCACGTGCAGCGTGGAATGGTTTCTTACATAGCAGAAACCCACGATCTTCAAACTTGGCTTGCTATTCAGATTTCAGAGACCGATCCGGCGCCGGGGACCCCTCGCAGGGCCTTCCGTCGCCGTCCTCGCCGGAGTTCGTCGAGGGAGTGTGCTTATAAGGGGTGGAGGCCGAAGTGTCAACGCTGTTCGTAGTTTTTTCCATCGGGCCCCGACCGCGCCCGCTAACCAGCCGGACAAACAGCGTTTTTGGGAGGCTGATTTGCCGCCCAGGCCGCGCTGGTCCCGCTCCGCCAACCCCGTTACGCTGGGCTGCGTACCATGCTCGAACGCATAGGCAACTGCCGCATCGTGGAGGAGCTAGCTTCTGGAGGAATGGCGGTAGTTTACCGCGCGGTGCAGGACCCGCTCGGACGCACCGTGGCGATCAAGGCGCTGAAGAGCTCGGTCGCGCTCGAGGAAAACGTCGTCACCCGGTTCGAGCGAGAAGCCAAGAGTCTCGCGCTGTTGCAGCACGAGAACATCATCCACGTCTACGACTTCCACCGCGAGCGCGGCGCGCTGTTCATCGTGATGGAGTACGTCCAAGGTATTGATCTGTATGATCTACTCGAGAAGTGCGGCCGCCTGCCCTACGACGTGGCGGCGATCATCGCGATGCAGGTCGCCCGGGCGCTCGACTACGTGCACTACCGGGGCATCGTCCACCGGGACATCAAGCCCGCGAACGTCATGATCTCGCGCCAGGGCGGCACGAAGGTCATGGACTTCGGCATCGCCCGCGACACGAGCTTCGGCGACCTGACGGAGGCAGGAACCGGCATCGGTACGCCGGCGTACATGTCTCCGGAGCAGGTCCTCGGCGACAAGCTCGACGCGCGCAGCGACATTTTTTCGCTCGGCGTGATGCTGTACCAGATGGTCACCGGCAAGAAGCCGTTCGTCGAGGACGAGCGGCGGTCGGCGATGCACAAGATCCGGCTCGAGAAGCACGTCCGGGCGCGCAAGCTCAATCCGGATATCCCGCGCGAGCTCGAGCGAGTGATCGACCGCTGCCTCGAGAAGCAGCCGCGCGACCGCTGGCGCTCGGCGCAGCACATGATGATGGCGCTCGAGCGGTTCCTCGCGAAGCACGTCGAGATGAACCACCAGGCGCGGCTGGTGCTGTTCATCCGCTCGCAGAACGTGATCACCGAGCTCGAGGCCGAGGAGTACCTGAACCCCGCGGCGCTCGGGACCGGCGGCAGCGCGCTGCAGCAGCCCAACATGCAGGCGCGTCACGTGGTCCGCGGCGGCATCGTCGCCCACGCGATCACGCTCGGTGTGCTGATGCTGATGCTGGGGCTCATCCACGTGGCACCGCTGGGCGCGACGCCCGCGTTCTCGCCGGTCCGCACGCCCGGCCAGGGCTTCGTGCGGCTCAACGCGCTGCCGTGGGCGCGGATCTCGATCGACGGCGTGCCGGCCGGCGAGACGCCGATCGCGCGATCGATCGCGCTGCGCCAGGGCACCCACGTCGTGCGGTTCGAGCACGACTGGTATCAACCGGTCGAGCGTACCGTCGAGGTCACCGAGGGTGTGGCGACCGCACCCAGGATGGTGTCGCTCGACTTCGAGGCCGAACGGATCCCGAACGCGCCAGGAAAGACCCGGCCCCACGCGCCCGCCGCCGGGACCTCGGGGGCGCAGCAATGAAGCTCGCCGTGATCGCCGCGATCGCGCTGGCCGGGCTGCCGCTCGCGCACGCCCAGGAGGCCGGGAACGACATGCTGTCGTACCGCGTGCGGCCGGGCGATTCGCTCGAGCTGATCGCGGCGGAGGTGTACGGCGACCGCACCAAGGCGGTGCTGATCGCGATGGAGAACAAGCTCGCGCGGCCGCGCCCGCTGCGGCCGGGCGAGCGGCTGCGCGTCCCGATCAGCCGCGAGGTGACCACGACGACGGGCGATACGCTCGAGTCGCTGGCCGGCGCTCATCTCGGCAGCACGCGGCGCGCGCCCTTCCTCGCCGAGTTCAACGCGATGGCAGTCGACGACAGCCTGCCCGCGGGCACGGCGATCACGATCCCGGTGAGCCTGGTGCACGTCGCCGCGGCGCCCGAGCCGCTCACCGAGATCTCGAAGCTGTACTTCGGCGACGCCAAGCAGGCCGAGCTGCTGCGGCGCTACAACTTCCTGGAGCGGCGCGTGCTCGAGCGCGGCGAGTCGCTGATCGTGCCGCTGTACCACGTGCGGGTCGCCGCCGCGAAGCTGCCGCAGCTCGACCCCGCGAGCAAGACGCGGCGCGATCGCCACCGCGAGGCGATGAGCCGCGCGGCGCGGGCGCTGCCGGCGGGGCGGCAAGCCTGGAAGGCGGGGGACTTCACGGGGGTGCAGACCGCGCTCGGCGAACTCGAGCCCGAGCTCGATTTTCTCGAGACCGGCGACGCCGTGGAGGCCGGCGTGCTGCTCGGCCAGGTCCAGGTCGCGGTCGATCGCGAACCGGCGGCGGTGGCGCTGTTCAAGCGCGTGCTCGAGCGCCAGCCGGGCTATGTGATGAGGCGCTACGACTGCTCCCCGCGGATCATCGCCGCGTGGCAGCGCGCGGGCGGCCAGGTGCAATGAGGCGCGGGCTCGCCGCCGCCGCGGTCGTCGCCGCGTGCAGCGGGCGCCCCGGCGTGCCGACCGGCTCCCGGATCGGTCCCGCGATCGCGGCGGCGCTGACCGCGGCCGAGCAGGCACGCGAGCCATGGCGGTGTGCGGCGGCCGACGGCCCGGAGCTGTCCAGCGAGATCGTGACGGCCGGCACGCGCCGCTGGCAGCTCACCGCGCACACGATGGCGATCGACGCGACCGGTGAGCTGGCGATCGGCGTGATCGCGGATGCCGCGGGCAGCGCGCCCGCGACGCTCGCCGCGCTCGGCCGGCTGCGCGCACAGCTGGGCCACGTCGACCTGGTGATCGCGCTCGGCGGGATGGGCGCGACCCAGGCCGAGCTCGAGGCGGGCTTCGCAGCGCTCGCCGACCACGCGGCGTGGCCGCTCATCGCGATGCCCGGCGATCTCGAGCCGGTCGAGGCGCTCGCCGGCGCGATCGCCGCCGCCCGCGCGCGCGGCGCCGCGGTCGTCGATGGCCGGCTGGTCCAGCGCGTCGAGCTGCCGGGCGCGACGATCGCGCTGGTGCCGGGCGCGGGCGCGGCGAGCCGGCTGGTCGCCGGGCACGACGGCTGCAGCTACCGCCCGGGAGATGCCACAGCGGCGCTGGCCGATCTGACGGCGCGTGCCGGGCTTCGCATCCTCGCGTCGGCCGAGCCACCCCGCACGGCGCGCGGCGACGCGGCGACCGGCGAGCGCTCGCTCACGGCGGGCGCCGGCCAGCCGATCGATGTGGCGATCTATGGGCCCACCGACGAGCCGGAGAGTCCGGCTCGCACAGGTCATCGCGACAGTGCGGCGGTGGCGCTGACGCCGGGATCCAGCGACGCGACGATCCGGTGGCCAGGCGCGATCCGCCGGCCCAGCGCGGGCGTGCTCGTCGTGCGGGGCAACGCCTGGAGCTGGAAGCCGGTCCAGGACGTCAAGTAGCGATCCGCCGTCGAGGCGCGCGGCGCCCGAGCGATGCCCCGAGCGATGAGATGGAGGGTTCGACCCGCGATCGCGGTGCTATCATCGTGGCCGCCGATGTCGTCGACACCCGCGCAGAAGTTCGTGTGTCCGGCGTGCCGGCGGTCATTCGACGAGCCCGGCCGGTTCTGCGCCGAGTGCGGCGCGGACATGACCCGCGCGAGCCCGCTCGAGGCATCGCGGCCGACCAGCGAGCCGCCGGCGCACGAGCCGACCAGCGCCGCCGATCGCCGGCTCAGCGATTCGAACCGCACGTGGCTCGGCAAGATCGTCGACGGCCGGTATCGCGTGCTCGAGGTGATCGGGCGCGGCGGCATGGGCGTGGTGTACCGCGTCGAGCACCTGCGGATGGGCAAGATCGCGGCGATGAAGGTGCTGCACCGCGATCTCGCGCACGACCCCGAGGTGGTGCAGCGGTTCGAGCGCGAAGCGGCGGCGGTCAGCAAGCTCCACCACCCGCACACCGTGCAGGTGTTCGACTTCGGCAACGCGCAGGGCGCGCTGTACCTGATCATGGAGTACGTCCGCGGGCTCGATCTGGCGCGGATCGTCGGCCGCGACGGCGCGATGCCGTGGCCGCGCGCCGCGCCGCTGTTCGCGCAGATCTGCGGCGCGCTCCAGGAGGCCCACGAGCTCGGCATCGTGCACCGCGACCTCAAGCCGGAGAACGTGCTGATCACGCGGACGACCGGCGGCCGTGACTTCGCCAAGGTGCTCGATTTCGGGCTCGCCAAGCTCGACCAGCTCGGCGCGCCGGCCGACGAGACCGAGCGGACCGCGATCGTCGGGACGCCGTACTTCATGGCGCCCGAGCAGATCCGCGGCGAGGACGTCGACGCGCGAACCGATCTGTACTCGTTTGGCGCCATGATGTTCGAGCTGCTCACCGCGCAGCACCTGTACTCGGCGTCGACCGCCGTGGGCGTCTTGACCAAGCACCTCACGGCCGAGCCGGACGCGCCGTCGATGCGCGCGCCCACGCTGGGGATCCCGCCCGCGGTCGATCACCTGTGCCGCAAGGCGCTCAGCCGCGACCCGGCCGCGCGCTGGCAGACCGCCGCGGAGCTCGGCGCCGCGATCGAGGAGATCTACGGCGAGACGGTGTACGACGCGACGCCCGGCGGACGGCTCGGCTCGCGCCGGCTCGCGGTGAACCGGCTGGTGGTCGATCCCGACGACGACGCCAGCGATCTGCGGCTGCGCCGCGCCGACATCGATGCGTTCGAGCGCGGGCTCAAGCGCCAGCGCTGGGTGCTGCTCGGCGGCACCGCCACCGTGGCGGCGGCCGTGGTCGCCGGCGGCGTGGCGCTCTTGACCCGCGCGCCGCCCGCGCTGCGCGAGGAGCACGAACCCAACGACGACGCCGTGCAGGCCAACAAGATCGCCGCCGGGATCCCGGTGACCGGGTTTCTCGGCAAGCGCCACTCGACGACCGAGCCGGATCGCGACGCGTTCGTCGTGCCGTGGCCCGCCGGCAGCCGGCGCATCGTGACGGTGGCGGTGACCGGGCTCCCCAACATCGACGTCAACTTGACGGTGAACGACGGCGACGGGCTGCACGGCGCGACGGTCGACGAGGCCGGCGTGGGCGCCGGCGAGGTGCTGCACCGCCGCGAGGTCGACGGACCGATCGTGATCACGGTGGGCGAGGTGCTGCCCAAAGATCAGCGGCTGCCGATCGAGAACGTCAGCGATCCGTACACGCTGACGGTGGTCGAAGAGGCGCTCCCCGGCGAGGCCGAGCCCAATAACATGGAGGCCGATGCCACGCCGCTCGCGCCAGGGGCGGAGCTGCGCGGCTACCTCGACACCCGCGCCGACATCGACCTGCTGCGCTGGACCGGCGCCCCCGGCACGTACCACATCGTCGTGCGCGGCGACGGCCTGCCGATGGTGTGGAGGCTACCCGACGGCAAGCTCCGCACGCCCGGCGCAGCGGCGATCGAGCTCGCCACCGGCGACGTGATCCGGCTCGAGCGCAGCGATCGCAGCATCGATCCGAGCCGCAGCGCCAGCGGCCCGCTCGCCGGCCGCGACGTGCCGTGGTCGGTGATCGTGACGAAGTAGTCGTCAACCACCGTGCTGGTAGCGGTGCTCCTGGGTCTTGCCGCCCCAGCCATAGCCGGCCGCCCGCAGGTCGGCGACGTGGATGTAGGAGTGCTCGACCACGCCGCCGAGCAGCTCGCCCATCCTGCGGTGCACCGCCTCGAGGTACGCCGCCTTCTGCTCCTTGGTGTTGGTCTCGTCGGTGATGCTGACCATCCAGTGGTAGCTGCGCGGGCCAAGGCCCAGCGGCGCGCCGCCGACGAACCACTGGTCGGCCGGGACATAGTCGATCGCCACGGCGGTGACCGCGGGGTCCTTGCCGAGCAGCTCGGCGGTCAGCGCGGTGGCGGCCTGGGCGACGCGGGCGCTGAGCGCGCGATCGGCGGGGCCGGAGATCTGGATGTGAAGGTACGGCATGGCGTAGCGCTCCTGGGTTGCGAACTTGACAGCTGCAAGATGGCCATCCAGGCTCGATAAGAGAAGCAGATAGATTCCATCCGATTCATTGAAAGTGCCCATGAATGATCTAGATCCCAGATGGCTGCGCAGCTTCGTCGCGATCGCCGGGACCGGCTCGGTGACCCGGGCGGCACAGCAGGTCCACCGGACGCAGTCGGCGGTCAGCACCCAGCTCCAGCAGCTCGAGGCGGCGACCGGCGCGGCGCTGGTTCACCGCACGACGCGCCGGCTGGCGCTGACCGAGCAGGGCGAGCGCTTCCTGCCGCACGCGCGCCGGCTGCTCGAGCTCCAGGACGAGGCGTGCGCGGCGCTGCGGGTGACGCCGGCGGCGGCGCTACGGCGGGTCGGGATCAGCGAGTACTTCTTGCCGGCCCGGCTGGGCGAATTGCTCGCGGTGCTGCGCGAGGCGGCGCCCGAGGCCAGGTTCGAGCTGGTGTGGGCGAGCTCGGCGGCGCTGCAGCGGCGCTGGGCGAACGGCGAGCTCGACCTCGCGGTCGCCACCAGCGCGGCGCCGATCGCCGGGGCGACGCTGGTCCGCCGCGAGCCGCTCGCGTGGGTCGCGGCTCCCGCCTACGCGCCGCCGGTGACCGCCCCGCTACCGCTGGTGTTGCTCGGCCCCGATTGCCCCGTCCGTGGCCTGGCGCTGGCAGCGCTGGCCCGCGCCGGCAGGTCGCACCACCTGCAGCTCAGCTGTGACGGCAGCCATGGCGCGGTGGCGGCGATCCGGGCCGGCTGGGGAGTCGGCTGCCTGAACCTCGCCGCCATCCCGCCGGATCTGGTGGTCCTGTCGCGCAAGGCGTCGCGGGCGTGGCCATCGCCGGGGCGGCTTGCATTTTACGCGCTCGCGCGACCGGCGCTGCGGACGACCGAGCGCGCGCTGCGCCGCTGGGCGGCGTGAGCCAGGCCTCTGCCGCGGCGCGCCGCGGCTGTTGCGCGGCGTCCACGGACGGCGGTATTCCTCCGCCACCATGATCAAGCGTCCGAAGATTGCCATCGTTGGCGCCGGCGGAAACGTCGGTGCAAGCGTCGCCCAGTGGGCGGTGCAAAAAGAGCTCGGCGACCTCGTGCTCATCGATATCAAGGCCGGACCCGCGGAAGGTCGTGCGCTCGACCTCACCCAGTGTGGTCCGTGGGAAGGCTTCAACAGCACCAGCTTCGTCGCGACCGACAAGTCCGAAGCGATGGCCGGCGCCGACGTCGTGGTGATGACGGCCGGCGTGCCGCGCAAGCCCGGCCAGACCCGCGAGGAGCTGATCAACATCAACGCCGGCATCGTGAAGGGCATCTGCGCGGACGTGAAGAAGCACGCGCCGGACGCGATCCTGATCGTCGTGTCGAACCCGCTCGACGCCATGGTGTTCGTCGCCAAGCAGGTCACCGGGTTTCCGCGCGAGCGCGTGATCGGCTCGGCCGGCGTGCTCGACAGCGCCCGGTTCCGCACCTACCTCGCGCTCGCCGCCGGGGTCAGCGTCGAGGACGTCCAGGCGATCGTGCTCGGCGCCCACACCGACAAGGACATGGTGCCCATCGTGTCGACCGCGATGATCGGCAACGTCCCGGTGGCGAAGTTCCTGTCGCCCGAGAAGCTGGCCGAGGTGGTCGACAGCACGAAGAAGGGCGGCGCGACGCTGACCGGGCTGATCGGCACGTCGGCGTGGCAGGCGCCGGGCTCGGGCACCGCGCTGATGGTCGAAGCCATCGTGCGCAACCAGGGCCGCGTGCTGCCCTGTTCGGTCGAGCTCCACGGCGAGTTCGGCGTCACCGGCGCCTTCATCGGCGTGCCGGTCAAGCTGAGCGCCAAGGGCGCCGAGCGGGTCATCGAGTTCGACCTGTCGGCGGCGGAGAAAGAGGCGTTCGGCAAGTCGGTGGCCGCGAACACCGAGCTGATGAACATCGCCCGCGGCTTCTTGACCTGAGCTAGCTGCCGAGCTTTTCCTGGAGGCCGGCGTCGAGCGCGTCGAGGAACTGCTCGGTCGTCAGCCACGGCTGCTTGGGGCCGATCAGGACCGCGAGATCCTTGGTCATCTTGCCGGCCTCGACGGTCTCGACGCAGACCTTCTCGAGCGCGTCGGCGAAGTCGACGACGGCGCCGGTGCCGTCGAACTTGCCGCGGTACTTGAGGCCCTGGGTCCAGGCAAAGATCGAGGCGATCGGGTTGGTCGACGTCGGCTTGCCCTTCTGGTGATCGCGGAAGTGGCGGGTGACCGTGCCGTGGGCGGCCTCGGCCTCGACGGTCTTGGCGTCGGCCGTGAGCAGCACCGAGGTCATGAGGCCGAGCGAGCCAAAGCCCTGGGCGATCGAGTCGGACTGGACGTCGCCATCGTAGTTCTTGCAGGCCCACACGAAGCCGCCGTCCCACTTCATCGCCGAGGCGACCATGTCGTCGATCAGGCGGTGCTCGTAGACCATGCCCCGGGCGGCGAACTGCTCGGCGAACTCCTCGTCGAACACCTTCTGGAACAGATCCTTGAACCGGCCGTCGTACTTCTTCAGGATCGTGTTCTTGGTCGACAGGTAGACCGGCCAACCGCGGGACAGCCCGTAGTTGAAGCTCGCGCGCGCGAACCCGATGATCTGATCGTCGAGGTTGTACATCGCGAGCGCGACGCCGCTGCTCGGGAACTCGAACACCTTGTGCTCGATCGGCTTGCCGCCGCCGGTCGGCGTGAACGTGACGGTGAGCGTGCCGGGCCCGGGGACCAGGAAGTCGGTCGCCTTGTACTGATCGCCGAACGCGTGGCGGCCGATGACGATCGGCTTGGTCCAGCCCGGGACCAGCCGCGGCACGTTCTTGCAGATGATCGGCTCGCGGAAGATCGTGCCGCCGATGATGTTGCGGATCGTGCCGTTGGGCGACTTCCACATCTCCTTGAGGCCGAACTCGGCGACGCGCGCCTCGTCGGGGGTGATCGTCGCGCACTTGACCGCCACGCCGTACTGCTTGGTGGCGTTGGCGGAGTCGATCGTCACCTGATCGCCGGTGCGATCGCGGCTCTCGATCCCGAGGTCGAAGTACTTCAGATCGATGTCGAGGTACGGGAGGATCAATTTCTCCTTGATGAAGCGCCAGATGATGCGCGTCATCTCGTCGCCATCCATCTCGACGACAGGGTTCTTGACCTTGATTTTGGTACGAGCCATTTGCACCGTTTGTATCACCTGAGCGCGGCGGGAGCGCACGCGGCCCGGGCGCACGGTGAGTTTCGCATGCGGGTTTGTCGAGCGTGAAGCGGGGCGGCGCTTCCGGGTTGCCCGGGGCACCACCGCCCGGTTGACGAAACCCGCACAGGATTCTCGGGTCGAGCCAGCCGCATTGCCCCGAAGTCGCGCGCGATGGTCTCGGCACACACGATGCACAGCAGCTCGACCAGGAGGCGACATGTACAGCAAGGCACGATCCGCCGGCTACCCGATTCACCCGATGCTCGTCGCGTTTCCGATCGCGCTTTACACCGCGACGGTCGCCACGCTGCTCGCCTACGTCGGGACGCAGGAGGCGTTCTGGTACCGCGTCGCGATGATCGCCAACGTCGCGGGCATCGTCACCTCGCTGATCGCGATGATCCCCGGCGCGATCGACCTCCGGGCGCTGCCGAAGGGCTCGCGGGCCCGCCCAGCCGCGGTGTCGCACGCCGGGTTCCACCTCGCCTCGACGGCGCTGTACGCGGTGACCGCGCTGCTGATCTACCGCGGGTTTCGCCACCGCGAGCTGGTCGACGGCGAGATCCGGTTCGACGCGACCATCCCGCTCGCGATGAGCGTGGTCGCGTGGGTCTCGATGGTGATCGCCGGCTCGCTGGGCTTGACGCTGGTGCACACCCACCAGGTCGGCGCGAAGCCGGCGCGCGTCCCCGCCAGGCGACCGGCGAGCGAGTCCGAGCTCGACGAGCTGGCCGCGGAGCTGGCGGCTCGCTATGCGCTGCCCGGCCCCGACGTCCCGGCCCTGCCGACCTACCACGCGCCGTCGCAGCGGGCGCCCGGCGCCCCGGGCTCGCCCGATGTTTCGTGGACCGGCCGACGGCCGCCCCGCACGGCGCCCTCGGAGCTCGGCGCTCGGTTCGATCGATAGGCGGTGTATGCTCGCGGCGTGCAGCTGGCGAAGGCGATCCGCGGCGTCCGCTACACGTTTGCCTCGGTGACCGAGGTGCTGGCGAAGGCGAACCCGCCCAAGAGCGGCGACGACCTCGCCCAGATCTCGGCGCGCGACGCGGTCGAGCGCGTGGCCGCGCGCGCCGTGCTCGCCGACCTCACGTTGCGCGAGCTGCGCGAGCACCCGGTGGTGCCCTACGAGCTCGACGAGCTGACCCGGTTCGCCGAGGACGAGCTCGACGCCGAGGCGTTCGCCCGGGTGGCGCACCTCACGGTCGGCCAGTTCCGCGAGTGGCTGCTCGACATCGCGACCACCGGCGCGAGCTTGCGCGCGATCGCGCCAGGCCTCTTGCCCGAGATGGCGGCGGCCGCGGCCAAGCTCATGTCGAACCTCGACCTGATGGTGGTGGGCGCGAAGTGCGAGGTCGTGGTCCGTGCCAACAGCACGCTCGGGCTGCCGGGCCGGCTGTCGTCGCGCTGCCAGCCCAACCATCCGACCGACGACGTCGCCGGCATCCTCGCCTCGGCGCGCGAGGGCCTGGCGTACGGCTGCGGCGATGCGGTGATCGGGGTCAATCCCGCGACCGATACCGCGGCGTCGACCGCGGAGATCCTGCGCGCGCTCGACGGTCTGCTGCAGCGCAACGCGATCCCGACCCAGCACTGCGTGCTGTCGCACGTCACCGTGCAGATGAAGGCGCTCGAGCTCGGCTGCCCGATGGACCTGATGTTCCAGTCCGTGGCCGGGACCGAGGCCGCCAACGCCGCGTTCGGGATCTCGGGCGCGCTGCTCGACGACGCGTGGGCGATGATGAAGGCCCGGGGCACGACGCGCGGGCCCAACCGGATGTACTTCGAGACCGGCCAGGGCTCGGCGCTGTCGTCGGCCGCGCACCACGGCGCCGATCAGGTGACGATCGAGGCGCGCGCGTACGGCCTGGCGCGGCGCTACCAGCCGTTCCTGGTCAACACGGTGGTCGGGTTCATCGGCCCCGAGTACCTCGAGGACGGGCCGCAGATCTCGCGGGCCGCGCTCGAGGACCACTTCATGGGCAAGCTGCTCGGCCTGCCGATGGGCTGCGATGCCTGCTTCACGTATCACGCGCGGATGACCCAGGACGAGCTCGAGAGCCTGAAGGTCCTGCTCGGAGCGGCGGGCTGCAGCTACCTGATGGCGCTGCCGGTCGGCGACGACATCATGCTGAACTATCAATCGACCAGTTATCACGACATCCCGACCCTGCGCCGGCTGCTCGGCAAGCGGCCCACCCCGGAGTTCGACGCCTGGCTCGAGGCCCGAGGGCTCTGGCAAGGCGATGCGCCCGGGCCGCGGTTCGGCGACGTCGACGCGGTTCGCTAGCCCGGCCCAGGATGCGGCTCGTCGAATAGCGTTGCCAGCGGCCCGGCGGGGTGTGACGCTTGGGCATGGCCAGCCTGCCGCTGCGCAGCGACGCTTCGCGGATCGAGTTGTTGTTCGAACAGCAGCGCGAGCACCACGCGCGGATCAAGCGCAGCACGGCGGCCGAGCGGATCGGCAAGCTCGAGCGGCTGCGCGAGGCGATCGTGGCGCGCGAGCCGGCGATCCGCGAGGCGATGTTCCTGGACTTCAAGAAGCCGGCCACCGAGGTCGATCTCACCGAGCTGTACCCGACGCTGGTCGAGCTCAAGGACGCGATCCGCTCGCTGAAGTCGTGGATGAAGCCGGCGCGCGCCGCCACGCCGATGTCGCTGCTCGGCACCCAGAGCTGGGTGCACCACGAGCCGCGCGGCGTCGTGCTGCTGATCGGGCCGTGGAACTACCCGTTCCAGCTCGTCATCGTCCCGCTGATCGCGGCGGTGGCGGCCGGCAACTGCGTGATCGTGAAGCCGTCGGAGCTCACGACGCACACCTCCGCGCTGCTGGGCGAGCTGCTCGCGGCGGTGTTCTCCGAGGCCGAGGTCGCCGTCGTCCAGGGCGGCCCGGCCCAGACCCAGCAGCTCCTCGCGCTGCCGTTCGATCACTACTTCTTCACGGGCAGCACGCGGGTCGGCCGGATCGTCGCCGAGGCGGCGGCCAAGCACCTCGCGACGACGACGCTCGAGCTCGGCGGCAAGTCGCCCGCGGTGATCGACGACTCGGCGGACCTGGCGACGGCGGCCAACCGCCTGGTGTGGGGCAAGTTCGTCAACGGCGGGCAGACCTGCATCGCGCCCGATTACGTGCTGGTCTCGGAGCGCCGCGAGCGCGAGCTGGTCGCCGAGCTGTGCCGCGCGATCGCCGCGATGTACGGCGCCAGCGAGGCCGATCGCCAGCGCTCGCCCGATCTGTGCCGCGTGATCAACCGCCGCAACTTCGACCGGCTCAAGGCGATGCTCGACGACGCGGTCAGCCTCGGAGCGCGCGTCGAGATCGGCGGCGCCATCGATGCCGCGGAGCTCTACATCGCGCCGACCGTGCTGACTCGCGTGGCGTTCGACTCGCCGGTGATGGCCGAGGAGATCTTCGGGCCGATCCTGCCGATCCTGACGTACCACAAGCTCGAGGACGTGCCGGCGCTCATCACCGCGCGCGACAAGCCCCTGGCGCTCTACGTGTTCGCCCAGGATCAGCGCGCGATCGACCTGGTGATCGACAACACCACCGCGGGCGGCACCTGCATCAACAACGCGGTGATCCACTTCGCGAACCCGAACCTGCCGTTCGGTGGCGTCGGCGCGAGCGGCAGCGGCAACTACCACGGCATCTACGGCTTCAAGGCGTTCTCCCACGAGCGCGCCGTGCTGCGGCAGGGCCGGCTCGACGTGCTGAAGACCGTGTATCCGCCGTACGGCCCCACGGTCTCGCGGATGATCAAATGGATGTTCAAGCTATTTGCCTAGGAGCGTGAACCATGGCCGTTCGCCGGACCCGACCGCTGATGACCGCGCCGCGCGAAGCGCTCGGGACGAGCGCCGAGCTGCCCGAGCGCGTGGAGCCGCCGAGACCGCAGCGCTCGGGGTTCGCCGACGAGGCGGCGCGCCACACCACGGCGCTGCTCGGGATCGGCCGCGTCGGGACCCGCTACGCGACTGACGTCGTGCTGCAGTTTCAGGCCGAGCTCGCGGTGGCGCACGCCGCGGTCGCCGCCCAGCTTCCGGACGGCTGGGCCGCGGAGCATGGGTTCGTGGGCGTGGCGAGCCGGGTGACCTCGCACCGCGAGTTCTTGCTGCGGCCCGATCTGGGGCGGCGGCTGTCGGAGGCCTCGCTCGCTGAGATCCGCGCGCGCTGCGAGAAGGGCGTCGACGTCCAGCTGATCGTCGCCGACGGGTTGTCGGCGGTGGCGTGCGCGGCGACCGGCAAGCGCTTGCACGACGCGGTGGCCGAGGCGTGCCGCGCGCGCGGCCTTGGGGTCGGCACGCCGGTCGCGGCGCGGTTCGCCCGGGTCTGGCTCGAGGACGAGATCGGCCAGGAGGCCCAGGCCAAGGTCTGCATGATCTTGCTCGGGGAGCGGCCGGGGCTCGGCACCGGCGACGGCATGTCGGCGTACGTGGTGTACGAGCCGAAGCTCGGCAAGACCGATGGCGATCGCAACATGATCTCGAACATCCACGCGCGGGGGATTCCTCCGGACGACGCCGCGGCGCGGCTCGCGGCACTCGCGGTGGCGATGATCGAGCAGCGCACCAGCGGCGTGGCGCTCGATCTCGGGCGGCTCGGCGAGGTGGCCGGCGGCCGGGGCTATCGCGCGCCGCAGGTCCGCGAGCGCCTCGTCAACGGTTGACAGCGCTTCATCGTCAGGGTGTCCCGGGCTGCGCGGCGGGAGCGGGCGCGCGCAGCAGCGCACCGACCAGCGCGAACCCGGCCAGCACCATCACGGCGACGGCGTACTCCTGCGCCGTGGTGATCACGCCGCCGCCGTGCACGAACCGAAAGCCGCCGATCACGGCGGGCACCCCCATGGACAGGTAGGCGATGACGTAGAGCACCGACAGCACGCCGGCACGCTCCCGCGCCGCGGCGAGCGGCACGATCGTCCGGATCGCGCCCTGGAAGGTGGTGCCGAAACCGGCGCCGGCGACCACCAGGCCGAGGAAGAACACCGGCACCGAGGTCATCGCGATCGCGATCAGCGAGACCGCGGTACCGGCGACGATCGCCCCGGTGCCCACCACGAGCACCGTGCGCGCCGCGTAGCGCCGGGTGACCAGCACGGCGGCCGCGCCCGACGCCGCGAGGACGAACAGCGTGAGGCCACCGAGCACCGGGGACGTCGAGCCGGCGAGCCGGCGGGCGACCGCCGGGCCGATCGAGCCGTAGAACCCGGCGAGCGCCCAGGAGGCGACCAGCGCGGGCGCCGCCAGCAGCATCGCCGCGCGCAGCTGCGGCGGCACCTGGAACTGCGGGCGCAGCGACGCGAGCGCGCCGGGGCGCCGGGTCACCGATTCCGGCATCACCACGACGCCGGCGGCCTGCACGAGGAAGATCGCGCCGAGCACCAGGTAGACCAGCGCGGTCGGCGCGGGCAGGTACCGGACCAGCAGGCCCGACAGCAGGGCGCCGATCGCGGTGCCGAGCATCGGTGCGATCGAGTTGGCGACCGTGCCCTTGGCGCGATCGAGGTCGAGCAGTCCGGCGCCGACCGCGGCCACGGCGGCGCCGGTGGACAGCCCCTGGATGATGCGCGCCGCGAGCAGCGCGCCCAGGCCGTGCGCTGTCGCAAACACGAGCATCGCGACGACCTGGACGAGGGTGGCGGCCACCAGGACCGGGCGCCGGCCGATGTAGTCGGACAGCGAACCGACCACCAGGAGCGACCCGAGCACCGCCACGGCGTAGATCCCGAAAACCACGGTAATCGTGATCGGCGAGAACCCCCAGGCCGCCTGGTAGACCGCGTACAGCGGGGTCGGCGCGCTCGATCCTGCCAGAAAGCACAGGATGATGGAGGCCTGGAGAGTGAACGCTGCCGACGTCGAGAGGCGCATGAGAGGGCTCCTGCAGACCTGAACAGACCGGTCTGTCTTACAACTTGACTGTGAACAGACCAGTCTGTATTGTCAAGCCATGCCTGCCATGAAGCTCGAAGGCTCCGCGCGCGACCGGTTGCTGGCCGCGGCGAACGAGCTGTTCTACGAGGAAGGCGTACACACCGTGGGGATCGATCGAGTGATCGAGCGCGCCGGGGTCGCGAAGGCGTCGCTGTACAGCACGTTCGGGAGCAAGGAAGGCCTGGTCCGCGCGTACCTCAGCTCGCGCGCCGAGACGCGGCGGCAGCGGATCGAGAAGTGGCTCGCGCGCCACGATCACCCGCGCGACCGCGTCCTCGCGATCTTCGACGCGCTCGGCGAGGTGATCGCGCTACCGGCGTTCCGCGGCTGCGCGTTCATGAACGCGAGCGCCGAGGGGCCGCGCCGCGACACGCCGGTCAGCCAGGTGTGCGCCGACGCGCGTGCCTGGCAACGCGATCTGGTCGTCGGGCTGCTCCGCGAGCTCGGCGTCGCCGATCCAGAGACGCTCGGCCGCCAGATCCAGGCGCTCTACGACGGCGCGACGATCGCCGCGGCGATGGATCGAGATCTCGGCGCGGCCGTGACCGCCCGCGCGGCCGCGAGCGTGCTGCTCGACGCGCACGTGCCGCGAGCCTGACCGCCGGCGCGCCGTACGCGACGCGACCACGCGGCGGCCCGAGGCGGCCCGGTCGCCATCGCCGGCCACCGAGCAACGTCCCGCGCGGGAACGGACGAACTCGCAGTCCTTGACCACCACCACGACGAGCCGCGCTGCTTCGTATGACACCGGCTTTCGTCGAACTGCCATTTCACGATGCAACACACTCATCACGTGAGGTGGATGAACGCCACACACGCTCGGGTCGCCGGGGGGCGGCCGCGCCGCGTGTGTTAGCGTGGTCGCCATGATCCGTGATCGGCGAGTCATCCTGGCGCTGCTCACCGCCATGAACTTCCTCAACTACATCGATCGCGCCGTGGTATCGGCGGTCATCGATCCGATGTCCGTGGAGCTCGGGCTGTCGCGATTCCAGGCCGGCGTGCTCAACAGCGCATTCCTGATCGGCTACTTCGCGACCTCGCCGCTGTTCGGGGGCCGCGCCGACAAGACGGCGCGCAAGGGGTTGATCGCGCTCGGCGTCGCGGTCTGGAGCATCGGCACGATCGCGAGCGGGTTCGCGCCGGAGTTCTGGACGCTGCTCGCCTGCCGCGTGGTCGTCGGCGTCGGCGAATCGTCGTTCGCCGTGCTCGCGCCGACGATCGTCGACGACATCACGCCGCTCGATCGCAAGGGCCGCGCGTTCGCCGTGCTGTTCCTCGCGCTGCCGCTCGGCTACGCGCTGGGCTACATCCTGGGCGGCGCGATCGGCAGCCGCTGGGGCTGGCGCGCCGCGTTCTTCGGCTGCGGCGCGCCGGGCCTCGCGCTCGCGCTGGTGTGCCTGATGATCGAGGAGCCGGCCCGCAAGCTGGCCGACGCCAGGGCCAAGCTGATCGACGGGCTGCGCGAGATTGCGCGGTTGCCGCTGTTCCGCCGCGCGGTGCTCGGCTACGCGGCCTACACCGCGTCGGCCGCCGCGTTCGCGTTCTGGGCGCCGAGCTTCCTGGTCCACCGGTTCTCGAGCGCCGAGACCGGGCTCAACTTGAAGACCGCCAACTTCTGGTTCGGGGTCGTGCTGCTCGGCGCAGGGGCGGTCGGCACGTTCGTCGGCGGCCGGTGGACCGATCGCCGATTGCGCCGGCTGCCGCAGCCCGCGCCCGGCGCGCCGTACGACGCGCCCGCGCACAAGGCCGCGGTCAACGTCCAGCTCGGGATGTGCGCGACCGGCATGGTGATCGCCGCGCCGATCACCTTCGTGTGCCTGGTCTTGCCCTCGCCGCTCGGGTTCTTCGTCGCCGCGTTCTTCGTCGAGATCGGCCTGTTCCTGTCGACCTCGCCGATCGCCGCCGCGTGCCTGCGCGCGGTGCCGGAGGAGCGCCGCGCCAGCGCGATGGCCGCGACGATCTTCGCGATCCACCTGCTCGGCGATCTGTGGTCACCGGCCGCGCTCGGCCTGCTCCAGGACCTGCTGGCGCCGCGGATCGTGCTCGCGATGATGGCGCTGCCGCTGACGTTCGCGCTCACCGCGCTCCTGTGGTGGCCGCGCCGCCGCGAGGCGACCGGGGCGCGATCGGCGGACTCCGGCGCCCTGCCCGAGGCGCGCGTCGTCGATTAGCGCGCCGGCCGATCCACGAGGCCGCGCAGCCGCGGCGCGATCTGGCCCACCGCACCGTCGCCCTTGACCGAGCCCTCGATCTGCTGGCCGCTCGCGGTGCCGTCGTCCCGGGGGATCGCGAACAGCGGGATCAGCTCCGAGCGGTAGTTCGCCCGCTCGAGCGCCTCACCAGCGCGATCGGCGTCGAACGCGATCAAGTTCACGTCACCGAACTCGGCGTCGAGCTCGCCGCGCCGGGCGGCGTCGTGGAACCGCGTACATGGCTCGCACCAGGACGCGCCGACGTAAACCACGACGTGGCGATGGTCGCGCCGCGCGCGGGCGAGCTGGGCCACGACGAGCGCGGCGACGTCCTGGCGCTGGCCGGGCGGCGCCTCGATCAGCTCGAGCTTGCCGTGGCGCGGCGGCGCGTCCGCGTCTTGACAGCCGAGCGGCGCCGCCAGGCAGGCGACCGCCGTGAGCGCGGCGCGGGAGACTCGTCCCATGGTGCGCCAGAAATATCATGAATCGCGCGCGGCGGCCGGGGCGGCTTGGTCTCGACTGAAGACGTCTAGAACAAAGCCTGGAGACGTCTCCAGGAGACGTTGAGTCAAGGCCCAGGTCGACGTCAACCGGGCGGTGCGCCTGAGCCAAGGCCCTACCCCTTTGTTCGACGCCCCTTGAGCGCGAAGACGCGCGCCGTGATCGCGATCATCGGAACGCTGCTGAGCTCGCGTGCACGACCTGACGTTGGGCGGCCGGCGGCGGGCGTTCGGTCGACGCCGCGGACCGTGAAGCCATGCTCCGGCCCAACCACGGGCCGCCGCGCGAGCTGATCGGCGGCTCGCCGTGGTACACCGCGGATCGCCATGAAGATCCACGAGTATCAGGGCAAGCAATTGTTCCGGAAATACGGTGTGCCCGTGCCGATCGGCATCGCCGCGATGACGGCCGAGGAGGCGATCGCGGCGATCCCGAAGGTGCAACAACAGGCGGGCACCGACGTGGTCGTCGTCAAGGCGCAGATCCACGCGGGCGGCCGCGGCAAGGGCGGCGGCGTCAAGGTCACCAAGACCAAGGCCGACGCGGAGGACGCCGTGAAGAAGATCTTCGGCATGCAGCTCGTGACGCCGCAGACCGGCCCCGAGGGCAAGAAGGTCCAGCGGCTGCTCGTCGAGCAGGGCCTCGCGATCGAGCACGAGTATTACCTCGGGATGCTGCTCGACCGCACGACCGCGCAGGTCACGGTGATGGCGTCGACCGAGGGCGGCATGGACATCGAGGAGGTCGCCGCCACGCACCCCGAGAAGATCCTGAAGGAGCCGATCGATCCGGCGATCGGCTGGCAGGACTACCAGTCGCGCAGCCTCGCCAAGCGGCTCGGCCTGTCGGGCAAGGTCGCCGACGAGTTCGCCGCGTTCATGCGGCCGCTGACCCGGTGCTACGAGGACGAGGATTGCTCGCTGCTCGAGATCAACCCCCTGGTGACGACCAAGGACGGCAAGGTCCTCGCGCTCGACGCCAAGATCAACTTCGACGACAACGCGCTGTATCGCCACCCCGAGCTCGAGGCCTGGCGCGATCCCAACGAGGAGGATCCGGCCGAGAGCGAGGCCAAGAAGTGGGACCTGTCGTACATCTCGCTCGACGGCAACATCGGCTGCATGGTCAACGGCGCCGGGCTCGCGATGTCGACGATGGACATCATCAAGTTCTACGGCGGCGCGCCGGCCAACTTCCTCGACGTCGGCGGCGGCGCCACCGCGGAGAAGGTCACCGCGGCGTTCAAGATCATCACGACCAGCCCCGACGTGAAGGCGATCTTCGTCAACATCTTCGGCGGCATCATGAAGTGCGACACGATCGCGCAAGGCGTGATCGCCGCGGTCAAGGAGGTCGGGCTCAAGGTGCCGCTCGTGGTCCGGCTCGAGGGCACCAACGTCGAGCTCGGCAAGAAGATGCTCGCCGAGAGCAAGCTCAACATCGTCGCCGCGGCGGACATGGCCGACGGCGCGCAGAAGGTCGTCAAGGCCGCCAAGGGGACTGACAAATGAGCGTGCTCGTCGGATACGACACCAAGCTGATCGTCCAGGGCGTGGGCACCGCGGGCGCGTTCCACGCCAAGCAGATGATCGAGTACGGCACCCAGGTCGTCGCCGGCGTCAAGCCGGGCAAGGGTGGCAGCAAGGTCGCCGGGCTCGAGCACCTGCCGATCTACGACACGGTCGCCGAGACCGTGACCCGCCACGGCGCCAACACCTCGGTGATCTACGTCCCGCCGCCGGGCGCGGCCGACGCGATCCTCGAGGCCGCCGCCGCCGGCATCTCGGTGATCATCGCGATCACCGAGGGCATCCCGGCGCGCGACATGATCAAGGTCAAGTACGTGCTCGACCACGAGTACCCCGGCGTCGTGCTGATCGGCCCGAACTGCCCGGGCGTGATCACGCCGGGCCAGTGCAAGGTCGGCATCATGCCGGGCTACATCCACAAGCCGGGCGGCGTGGGCGTGGTGTCGCGATCCGGCACGCTGACCTACGAGGTCGTGCACCAGCTGACCACGCTGGGGCTCGGCCAGTCGACCGCGATCGGCATCGGCGGCGACCCGGTGAAGGGCGCCGACTTCATCGACGCGCTGGCGTGGTTCGCCGAGGATCCGGGCACGTCGTCGATCTTCCTGATCGGCGAGATCGGCGGCGACTCCGAGGAGCGCGCCGCGCAGTTCATCAAGGACTTCGTCAAGAAGCCGGTCGGCGCGTTCATCGGCGGCCAGACCGCGCCGCCGGGCAAGCGCATGGGCCACGCCGGCGCGATCATCTCCGGCGGCAAGGGCGCCGCGGCCGACAAGATCGCCGCGCTCAAGGACGCCGGCATCGCCGTCGCGCCGACCCCCGCCGAGATGGGCTCGACGCTCGCCAAGCTGCTCGCGTAGCGTTCTGCGAGAACTGCGCAGCGTGTCCGCGCTGCGCCACCGTGCCGCGGATCGCGGCCGCCGGGTCCGCGACCTCCTCGACCACCGGCCAACGTCGACATACTCCGTCGTCTCGCATTGACCCCACCGGTCCCCTTGGATAGCTTCCCCGGCATCATGGCCATCGAACGCACCTTCTCAATCATCAAGCCCGACGCTGTCGCCAAGAACGTGATCGGCCCGATCACCGCCAAGCTCGAGGCGGCCGGCCTCCGCGTCGTGGCGTCGAAGATGGTGCGCCTCACCGAGGCGCAGGCCCAGGCGTTCTACGCGGTCCACAAGGAGCGCCCGTTCTACGCCGGCCTCGTCAAGTTCATGACCGAGGGTCCGGTCGTCGTCCAGGTCCTCGAGGGCGAGGGCGCGATCGCCAAGAACCGCGAGGTCATGGGCGCGACCAACCCGGAGAAGGCCGCCGCCGGCACGATCCGCAAGGAGTTCGCCAGCGACATCGAGCGCAACGCGGTCCACGGCTCGGATGCCGCGGACACCGCGCGCGACGAGATCGCGTTCTTCTTCTCGACCGCCGAGCTCGCCTCGCTCGCCCGCTAGCCACCGCTCAGCCGATGACCGCGCGGGCGGAGCTTGCCTTGAGCAGGTCGACGAACGCGCGCAGCGGCCCCGGCAGGTGGCGATGTCCTCGATAGTACAGGCAGAGGCCCGGGAAGGCCGGACACCAATCGTCGAGCACCGTGACGAGCTTGCCGGTCGCGATCAGCTCCCGCGCGACCCGCTCCGGGACGTAGGCGAGGCCCAGACCGCGCGCCGCGGCGAGGGCCATGAGCGACACGTCGTCGAGCGTGAGCGAGCCTGAGACGTCGACCGCGCGGGTCCGGCCTCGTCGGGTGAGCTCCCAGCGATAGATCTTGCCGCTCGCGAACCGGTGCCGGATGCACGCGTGGTTCGCCAGGTCGTCGGGCCGCCGCGGCGCGCCGTGCGCCTTCACGTAGCGGGGTGACGCGACGATCACGAAGCGGGCGTCGCCGCCGAACGGCACCGCGACCATGTCCTCGGGGACGGCCTCGCGCAGCCGGACGCCGGCGTCGAACCCGGCCGCGACGATGTCGACCAGCTTGTCGTCGGTGACGACGTCGATCTGCACGTCGGGGTACTGCGCCATGAACGGCGCCACGACCGACTCGACGAGGATCCGGGCGCCCGCGACATTGGCGTTGATCCGCAAGGTGCCGCTCGGCGCGCGCCGGAACTGATCGAGCTCCTCGAGCGCGGCGTCGAGATCGTGCAATACCGCGGTGACCCTGGTCGCGAGCCTGGCGCCGCTCTCGGTCACCGACACGCTGCGGGTCGTCCGCTGCAGCAGGCGCACGCCGATGCGCTCCTCGAGCGCACGGATCGCGTGGCTGAGCGTCGAGGCCGACGTGCCGAGCTCGTCGGCGGCCTTGCGAAAGCTGCGGTGCGCCGCGATCGTGACGAACGCGCGGAGGCTGGAGAGCTCGGGGCGGCGCACCGCCGCCGAGTTCGATTGCTGGCGCTCTTTCATTACTCCAGGTGAATCATAGCCCATGGTCGCATCAATCGCAGGTTCGTACGCTGCTGCCATGACCCACCAAACAACGTCCCCGCCACCGCGCCGCACGCCCAGGACCTGGTTCATCACCGGCACGTCGTCGGGCTTCGGCCGCCTCCTGACCGAGCAGCTGGTCGCGCGCGGCGATCGCGTGGCAGCGACGCTGCGCAACATCGCCGCGCTCGATGATCTGCGCGCGCGCGTCGACCGCGACCGGTTGTGGGTCCGCGCGCTCGACGTCACCGACACCGCGGCGGTCCGCCGCGTGGTCGACGAGGCGTTCGCCGCGCTCGGCCGGATCGACATCGTCGCCAACAACGCCGGCTACGGCCTGTTCGGCGCGGCCGAGGAGGTCACCGACGAGCAGATCCGCGACCAGCTCGCGACCAACGTCGTCGGATCGATCCAGGTGATCCGCGCCGCGCTGCCCCACCTGCGCGCGCAGGGTGGCGGCCGGATCCTCCAGGTCTCGTCGGAGGGCGGCCAGATCAGCTATCCGGGATTCGGCCTGTACCACGCGAGCAAGTGGGCGATCGAGGGCTTCTGCGAGACCGTGGCTCAGGAGGTCGCGTCGTTCGGCATCGGGATGACGATCGTCGAGCCCGGGCCGACGCGCACCAACTTCGGCGCCGGGCTGGTGAAGCCGGCGCCGATGGCGGCCTACGACCACACGCCGGTGGCTGCGATGCGCGACCTCACCGGGTTCCAGCTGCGCGGCGATCCGGCCAAGATGGCGCGCGCGATGATCGACTCGGTCGAGCGCACGCCAGCGCCGCTGCGGCTCGCGCTCGGTAGCAGCGCCTATGCCTCGATCCGCGGCGCGCTGACCCGCCGGCTCGCCGATCTGGAGGCGAACAGGCCGATCACGCTGGCGACCGACGTCGACCCGTAGCGTGCAGTCACGCGCGGTCACACAGACCTCCACACGGCGCTCGTCGGCGTGGCGCGATCCGCGTGGTCATGCGCCATCGGTGATCGGTTAAGAAACGGCCTCCTTTCGCGGGGTTGCCCACCGTCGGCGCCGTCGAGAACGGGCCGCGCGGACGGCGCTCGCGACGTGACCAGACCGGCTGGACCCGCCCGCGCCCGGTCGCGCGTTCTCGATGGGCATGGCACCGTGGCGCCGCGAAGTGAGCGAAATCGTGGCGTTCTTAACCGATTGCCGATGCCAGCTGCGCGAACGAAGGGACCACCTCCGGAACGCCCGAGTCTCGCATCCGGCAGTGCTATCGATCAGCCCTGCCCTGGTCTGCTCGCTGGATCGGCGCGCATGGAGCGAACGGGAGCGGCCGTTTCGCGGCGGTCGGTATGGCAGTGGCATCATCACACCGATCTGCATGATCATGGACTTGCGCACGCGCTGACCATTCGCGAAAGTGGCGTGGTGTCGGCGGGATCCGACGGGTCCAAAGGGGAGAGCAGCCATGGCAGCAGGAATCAACGGGCGGACTCGATGGAGCCAAGCCAGCTCCAGCGCTCCGCCGACCAGAGGCTCGGTCGCGCACGCTGTGCCGGTTCGAGAGGTCAAACCATGAAGATGCACATCGAGCGCGAGGTCCCGAAGGTTCCCAAGCCTCGTCGTCCGAGCAAACAGCCCGCTGTACGAGCTTCGGCGCCATGCCCTGCGCCCCGGTTTGACTTTGCGAAGATACCGATACACGCGCCGTCCGAGCCGGTGAACGCCAGGAACCCGGCGTTCACCGCCGAGCACGTCCTCGCGCTCCAGCGCACCATCGGCAACCGCGCCGTGAACGCGCTGCGCTACGGCCCCGCGAGCTGGCCCGATGCTGGCGATGCGGTTCAGCGCAAGGCGGTTGACGCCGGTTATGGCGATATCGTCGCGGCCGCAGCAGCACGGGGAACCGGCCCAAAGACGAGCGCTGATCAGGGCACTGCGAGCGCCGAGCCTGCGGGTGCCGCCCAGAGCGAGGGTGCCGCCCAGATCGATCCCGCTGCGGCTGAGTTGGTGACGCGCGCGCGCGGCGGTGGCGCACGGCTGGACACCGCCCTGCAGTCACAACTCGAGGCCGCGCTGGGTGTCCAGCTCGACCGGGTCCGTGTCCACACGAGTTCCCAGGCCGACGCGGCCGCAGGCGTGCTCGGCGCTCAGGCGTTTGCGATCAGCGACGATATGTTCTTCCGCGCGGGTGCGTACGAGCCCCAGCAACGCGCCGGCCAGTGGCTGATCGCGCACGAGGTGGCGCACACAGTGCAGACGCGCAGTGCAGCGATGCCCGCGGGGGGCGCGGTGACCGTGAGTCGGCCGGACGATGCGCCTGAGCGCGAAGCCGACGCGTTCGCCGACGCGTTCGTACGCGACACCGGTGTGGATCGGGGTGAGCCGGTGGCGTCCCGGCGCGGAGGCGCACCGGAGAGCGCGCACACGGCGACTGCACGGATCAAGAGCGCGCCAGTCCTGAAGGAGCGTGCCGCTTCACGCATCCAGCTTCACCCCGTCGAGAAGGTCTTGAAGTACGCGGCCAAGTGGCTCGCGAAGCGGGAGACCAAGACGCTCTCGAAGCACATCGCACGACACGCACGCCGGATCGCGGGTCGGGCGATCCACAGCGTCTTCAAGCACCCGAAGAAGATCAAGTCGCTGGTCGAAGGCACGGTGCGAGAAGCGACCGAGCTCGCTGCCAAACATGCGACCACGCCGATCAGCGAGGCGATCGAGGAAGGCGGCATCCGCGTGATCCGCCAGGCTACCGGCACCCCTGGAAAGGTCCGCTGGGTCGTCCAGAAGACATTCAGAGACGCGATCGGCATGAGCGGTGAGCGGATCCTGCGGATCATCATCGATCAATCCGGCCGCATCGTGTCGGCGTTTCCGTCGGATCGGCTCGTCGCGATTGGGCTCAGCGTAGGCGCCGCCGGGATCCTGGGGGAGCGCAGCGC
>Ga0302322_100000780_pt1 | contig 24881 bp, 8 predicted proteins | sample Fen_T0_2_FD_203757 | JGI IMG/M metagenome (GOLD analysis project Ga0302322, IMG submission 203757) | Peat permafrost microbial communities from Stordalen Mire near Abisko, Sweden - Fen_T0_2 | ecosystem: Environmental > Terrestrial > Soil > Wetlands > Permafrost | place: Sweden: Abisko...
GTGAAGATCAGCGTCAGGCCGATGAGCGACTCGAACAGGCCGATCGCCGCCGCGTAGCTGAAGTTGTTCGAGACCACGCCGACCCGGTACAGGTACGTCGAGATGACGTCCGCCGTCGGGTAGGTGAGCGGGTTGTAGAGCAGCAGGATCTTCTCGAACCCGACCGCCATGAACGTGCCGATGTTGAGCACGAGCAGCGTCATCATCGTCGGGCGGATCCCCGGGAGCGTGACGTGCCAGGTCTGCTTCCAGCGGTTCGCGCCGTCGATGCGCGCGGCCTCGTACAGGTCCGGGTCGATGGTGGTCAGGGCCGCGAGGTAGAGGATCGTCCCCCAGCCGACCGTCTGCCACGCCTCCGACGAGACGTAGATCGTGCGGAACCACTCGGGCCGCTGCAGGAACGGCACGGCGTCGAAACCGATCGCCTTGACGAGCTGGTTCACCGCGCCGTCGGTCGAGAGCAGCTGGTTGAGCATGCCCGCGACGATGACCACCGACATGAAGTGCGGCAGGTACGACACGGACTGGACGAAGCGCTTCAACCGCCGCGAGGTGAGCTCGTTGAGGAGCAGGGCGAGGACCACCGGCAACGGGAAGGTGACCAGCAGGGAGATCAGCCCGAGCACGAGCGTGTTGGTGAAGACGTGCCAGAAGGTGTCGTCGCTGATGAACCGCCGCACGTAGCGCAGGCCCACCCAGTACTCGCCGAGGATGTTCCCGCCCGGCTGGAACCGCCGGAACGCGATGACGTTCCCGATCATCGGCAGGTAGCGGAAGACGGCGAAGAACAGCAGGGGAAGGACGGTCAGCGAGTACAGCTGCCAGTCCTTGCGCAGCGCCGCGCGCCAGCTGGTGCGCGCGGGGCGCCGTCGCGAGGGCGGGGACGCGACGACGTCGGGGCCCGCGGCGGGCGGGCTCGCGGGTGCGGTTGCCGCGGCGGTCATGCCCGCACCCCCCACCGGAGCACGCTGCCGCGGCGGGGGTGGGCGGCAGGCTCCTGCCGCGCCGGGTCGGTCTGCACCGGACCCGGGAGGTGCGTGTCCATACCACCCCTGCGTGGTCGGGCCACGGACGGCCGTGACGGTCGGACTCCGAGCGGACGTGAAGGAAAATTTCGAGCATCCGGCCGGTACTTGAGCAGGAAGGTAGGCGGGTGGCCGCCCGCCGTCAAGGCCGGGAGCGTCCCGACCTGGCCGTCCGGCCCCTCACCTGCGGCATCCTGGCGATCGCCTGCGCGTATCGTGTCCGGAACGTACCGCTCTGCACGGGCCGTGCGATCACCGGTCCAGGGGACGGCCGTCGGGGCACCTCCCTCGCGTCGACCCCCACCGAGCCCTGCTGACGCGGGACGTATCCCCCTCGAAAGACCCAAGTCCCCGACCCTTCCGCCATGCTAGGGTCCGGAAAATTCCGCCCTTCGGCAAGATATTTTCCGTCGCCGCTTCCCCGCCGCCCGCCTCCAGCGGCATGATCCACCCTGCGAGGGCTCCGTGCCTCTGTTCGACCTCCCCCTGGACCAGCTCGAGCGGTACACCGGTGACGCCGCCGAGCCGCCCGACTTCGACGCCTTCTGGCGCGACACCCTCGCGCGGGCGCCGCGTGGCCCGGTGGTGCTCGACGTCCGCGCCTGCCCCGACGACCTGGCCCTGGTGCGGACCTGGGACGTCACGTTCGCGGGGTTCGACGGCGACCCGGTGCGGGCCTGGCTGACGCTGCCCGCGACCGCGGGGGGGCCGCTGCCCGCCGTCGTCGAGTACGTCGGGTACGGGCGGGGGCGCGGCCTGCCCGGCGAGCGGCTCACCTGGCCGGTCGCCGGGTACACCCACCTGTTGATGGACTGCCGGGGCCAGGGCTCGCAGTACGGGACCGGGGGCGACACCCCGGACCCGCACGGGTCGGCGATCGGCGGCCCCGGACCGATCGTCCGCGGCGTCCTGGACCCCGCCGACTATTATTACCGCCGGCTGGTGACCGACGCCGTCCGCGCCGTGCAGGCGGCCCGAGAGCTGGACGGCGTCGATCCCGCGCGGGTCGCGGTGACGGGGAACAGCCAGGGCGGCGGGCTCGCCGTCGCCGTCGCCGGGCTGGTGCCCGACCTGACCGCGGTCCTCGCCACCGCTCCGCTGATGTGCGACCTGCAGCGCGTCATCGAGATCACCGACCAGGACCCGTACGGCGAGATCGTGCGGTTCCTGGCCGTCCACCGCGACGCGGAGGCCGCCGTCCGCCGGACCCTGACGTACCTGGACGGCGTCAGCTTCGCCCGGCGGGCGACGGCGCCGCTGCACCTCGGGATCGGCCTGCGCGACACCGTCTGCCCGCCCCGCTCGGCGTTCGCCGTGCGCAACGTGTACGGGAGCGCCGCCGCCGGGCCGCGCCCCCCGATCACGACGCACGTCTACCCGTTCAACCACCACGAGGGCGGCGAGGCCCACCACGTCCGGCGACAGCTGCGCTGGCTGCGCACCCTCCTCCCCCACCCCCTCGCGTGATCATGCAATCCGCAGGGGATCGCTGCCGTCGGCGGCCGGTTGATCCTCTCGAAGGCGCAGCGCGGGTGGTCACCCAGCGTCCTCGGATTGCATGATCGTCCCGGATTGCATGATCACGGCGAGGGTGCAGGGGTGTAGGTGAAGCGGGTGAAGGTGGCGCTGCCCGCGGTGACGTAGGGGCCGATGACGCGGCCCGTGAACCCGCCCGCGGCCTCGGTCGACAGGTGCCGCCCGTCGAACTCCGCCAGCACGACGGTGCCGCCGTCCGTGTCGAGCTCGAAGGACAGCACGTCGGGCCCGTCGGCCTCCAGGCCGGCGGCCGCCTCCCCCGTCGTGACGGCGGACGCCGGCAGCAGGTCGTGCGTGCGGATCCGGACGGCGACGGTGAGCGGTCCCGGCGCCGGGACCGGCCGGTCGGCCAGGACGGCGGACACCGGGCCGAGCCGGACGATCACCTGCACCCGGCCGCCGTCCACCTGCACCTCGCCGTGATGGGCCTCGTCGAGGCGAACGGCCAGGCCGCACCGGGCGGTGCCGGCGTCGACCTGCACGGTGGCCCGGCAGTCGTGGTGCAGCTGGCGACGGCCGAGGAAGGTGGCGCCCGGCCGGTCCAGGCTGTCGCCCGCGGCGTGCAGGGTGAGCGCGCCCGGCCGCTCCGTCAGGCTCCACGACGACGCGGGCCGGGACCGGACCGACAGCCAGCCCGGGTCGAGGCGGTCGCCGTCGAAGTCGTCCCGGAACGCCTCCCCCACGGCGGGCGGACCGGCGGGCGGACCGGCGGGCGGACCGGCGGCGGGACCGGCGGGAGCCGCGGCGAAGCCCGGCACGGCCACCGTGGTGCCGACCGGGTCGACGACGGGCCAGCCGTCCTCCCAGCGGACGGGCGCGAGGAACGTCTCCCGGCCCAGCACGTGGAACCGGGGCCAGCCGCCGCGCTGCCGGATGCCGAGCACGACCATCCACCAGGTGCCGTCGGCGGCCTCCACCAGGTCGGCGTGGCCGGTGGCCTGCACGGGCCGGTCGGTGCTGCGGTGGCTGAGCAGCGGGTTGTGCGGCGCGGGGGTGAACGGACCCCGCGGGGTCGGCCCCTTGGCGAACGAGACGGCGTGGCCCGTGTGCGTGCCGCCCTCGGAGACCAGCAGGCCCCAACCGTCGTCCAGCCGGAACAGGTGCGGCGCCTCCGGGTACTGCAGCCCGGTGCCGGACCACTGCGGCCACGGCCCGTCCAGCACCGCGCCGGTGGCCGCGTCGATGCGCGCCGTCCGGATGCCCGAGAACGTGAACCAGCAGGCGCCGTCCGCGTCCCAGGCGAGGTCGGGGTCGACGCCGGGCAGGTCGACCCGCACCGGGTCGGACCAGGGCCCGGCCGGGTCGGTCGCCGTCACGATGAGGTGGCCCGCGGTCCGGCCCGGGCCCGTGACGTCGGTCGTCGTCAGGTGGAAGAGGCCGTCGTGGTGGCGGATCGTCGGCGCGTAGACGCCGCGGGACGCGGGCAGGTCGGGCGCCAGCCGGAGTTGCTCCGGCCGGTCCAGGGCGTTGCCGACCTGGCGCCAGGTCACCAGGTCCCGGCTGTGGAAGATCGGCACCCCGGGCACGTACTCGAAGCTGGAGCAGGCGAGGTAGTAGTCGTCACCCGCGCGGCAGATGCTCGGATCGGGGTGGAAGCCGGGCAGCACGGGGTTGGGGGCGGTGCGGGGGGCGGGCACGGCGGCTCCTGGACGGCGGAGAGGGCGGAGGGACGGGGGCGGCGGAGGGCCGGGGCAGCACCTATCACCGCTCCGGCCGATCGTTTCACGCCCGGTCTCTCCACCCGCGGGCGGACCGGGCGCACTACACTCCGTGCGTGACCGGCCCTCGAAGTGAGCTGGACGCATCGGACGGCGTGGTCGGCACGGCTCACCCTCCGGTACGCCGCCCCCTCACCACCGCCGAGATCGCCGAGCTGGCCGGCGTCTCGATCGCCACGGTGTCCAAGGTGCTCAACGGCCGCTCCGAGGTCGCCGACGAGACCCGGGCGATGGTCGAGCGGGTCATCCGCGAGCACGGGCACCGCCCCCAGAAGCGCCGGTCCAACCAGGCTCCGCTGATCGAGCTGCTCTCGCACCGGGTCGCGGGCCGGTACTCGCTGGAGATGGTCAAGGGCGTTCAGTCGGTCGCCCACGAGCACGGGCTCGCCGTCGTCCTCACCGACTACTCCGAGGACCCGACGACGGGCGGTGACTGGACGCGCGGGGTGCTCGCCCGCCGCTCGATCGGCGTCGTGGCGGCGTTCGCGGCGCCCGACCGGCAGGAGCACTACCGGCTGCTGTCCCGCAACATCCCCGTCGTCCTGGTCGACCCCACGGGTGAGCCCGACCACGCGGTGCCGTCGGTGGGCTCCGACCACTGGAGCGGCGCGCTCGTCGCCACCCGCCACCTGCTGGGGCTCGGCCACCGCCGGATCGCCGTCGTCACAGGCCCGCGCACGTCACCCGCGAGCCTCGCCCGGTTCGACGGCTTCCGCTCGGCGATGGACCAGGCGGGGGTGCCCGTCGAGGCCACGCTGGTGCGCCACGGGACGTTCGAGATCGAGAGCGGGATCGAGGAGGGCCGCGCGCTGCTCGACCTCGGCGAGCCGCCGACGGCGGTGCTCGCGTTCAACGACGACACGGCCCTCGGCGTCTACCACGCGGTGGCGGAGGCGGGGCTGCGCATCCCGCACGACGTCAGCGTCGTCGGATTCGACGACATGCCCGACTCCCGGTGGATGATCCCCAAGCTCACGACCGTGCGGCAGCCGCTCGCCGACATGGCCGCCGCCGCGACCCGGATGCTGCTGAGCCTGGCCCGCGGCGAGGTGCCGCAGTCCCGCACCATGCTCGCCACCCAGCTGATCGTGCGCGGCAGCAGCGGCGCGCCCCGCTGACCTGGGACGCGCCGGTGCCGGGCGGGACCCGGGCCGGTCAGGCCCGGGTCGCGAGCTCGGCCCCCCACTGCCGCGCCCGGTCGACCTCGCCGTCCTTCAGCGGCCCCTTGGTGTCGGTGACGTAGAAGCTGGTGCCCCGGGCGGCTCCCCGGAACCCGCGCCGGGTGAGCGCCTTCGCCGCCGCCTTGGCCGCCGTGGAGGGGGCGAACCAGGACTTGACCGAGGTGTCGAAGGTCACGCAGGCGACGCCGCTGGGCGCCACCCGCTCGATCCACTCCTTCACGCCCGACGGCAGGCCGGTGCCCGCCGCCGAGGCGTCGCCGGCCCCCTGCTGGGCCGCCTGGCCGCGGGTCTGCTCCCCGGGCAGCCCCCAGTTGTGCGTGGGGGCGCCGACGACGACGAGCGTCACGCCGTCCGGGACGGTCTCGGGAGCCTCGTGCGCGAGCACCAGGCGGACGTCGGCCACCCCGGCCCCGCGCAGCCCCTCGGCCACCTGCTCGGCGACGATGCCGGTGTTGCCGAAACAGCTCTCGTAGACGATGAGGGCACTCACCTGGGTCTGCCTCGTTCCTCTGGGTCGGGCTCGGGTCGTTCGGGCTCCCGCGGCACGGGCGGCGTCACAGGCGCCCGTCGATGTCCTCCAGCTTGGCCAGGAGCATCGCCTCGACGGTCAGGTCGGAGAGCTCGTCCAGGTCGGGGTCGAGCGCCTCGTCGAGGCCGTCGCCGTCCAGCGTGACACCGTCCAGGGACGCCGTCGCGGCGGGTGCCGAGAAGGCGGGCGGCGGCGGCGCCGCGGCGGCCTTCTCCTCCACGAGCGGGATGTCCATCTGCTCGGCGAGGAACGGGACGAGCGCCTCGACCGTGGGGTACCGCCAGGCCAGGGTGGCGGGCAGGGTGACGTCGAGGGTGCCCTCCAGCCGCTTGCGCAGCTCCAGCGACATCAGCGAGTCGAAGCCCATGCTCGCCAGCGGGGTGTCGCTCTGCACCTGGGTCACGTCCAGCTTGAGCACCTGCGCCATCGTCGCCCGCACGTGCTGGGCGAGGACGTCGCGGCGCCGCCGCCCGGGCTCGACGGCGAGCAGGTCGGCCCGCACCGCGCCGCCGCGGACGGCGGGCCGGTCGGCGTCGGGGTCGGGGGCCAGCTCGCGCACCAGGTCGGCGAGCACCGGCGGGACGAGGCCCGCCGCCGCCGCGGGAGCCAGCCGCGACACGTCCAGGGGCAGCACCGCCACCTGCGCGACCCGCGACCGCAGCAGCGTGTGCAGGGCAGCGACGCCGTCCGCCGGGGAGATGCTGACGACGCCACGGTCGCCGAGCTGGCCGCCCCGGTCCGGCTGCGCCGCCAGGCCGATCTCGGACCACGGACCCCAGGCGATGGACTGCGCGGGCAGCCCGGACGCCTGCCGGTAGCAGGCGAGCCCGTCGAGGAAGGCGTTGCCCGCGGCGTAGTTGCCCTGCCCGGGCGAGCCGAGCAGCCCGGCGGCCGAGGAGAAGAGGACGAAGAAGTCCAGGTCGTCGCCCGCCGTCGCGCGGTGCAGGTTCCAGGCGCCCGCCACCTTGGGGGCGAGCACCCGCTGCAGCTTGGCGTCGTCCAGCTCGGCCAGCAGGCCGTCGTCGAGCAGGCCGGCGGCGTGCACGACGCCGCGCAGCGGCGGCAGGGTCCGCCGGAGTTCCTCGATCACCTCGGCGACGTCGGCGGCCGAGCCGACGTCACCGCGGACGACGGTCACCGACGCCGCCTCGCGCAGCGCGGCCACGGCCGGTTCCGCCTCCGGCGTCGTCCCGCGGCGGCCCAGCAGCACCAGGTGCCGGGCGCCCTGGTCGACGAGGTAGCGGGCCACCTGCAGGCCGAGGGCACCGAGGCCGCCGGTCACCAGGTAGGTGCCGTGGCCGGAGACCGGGGTCCGGTCGCCGGCCACGGTGACGAGCAGGGCGCCGTCACCGTCGCCGGCGACCAGGACGACCTTGCCGGTGTGCTGCGCGCGGGCCATCGTGGTGAACGCCTGCTGCGGGTCGCCCAGGTCGAAGGCGGTGACCGGCAGGGGCTGCAGCTCGCCGGTCGCCAGGCCGTCCGCGACCTGCCGGAAGAGGCGGCTGATGTGCGCGGGCTGGTCGGTGAAGGAGCGCTCCAGGTCGACCACGAACACCGACCGGTTGTGCTTGAGGCGCTCCAGGCCCAGGTGGCTGCCCTGGTAGACGTCCTGCTTGCCGATCTCGACGAAGCGGCCCCCGGGGGCGAGGACGGCGACCCCGCGCGTCAGCGCCGCCCCGGTGAGCGAGTTGAGCACCACGTCGACACCCCGGCCGCCCGTCAGCTCCATGACCTGGTCGGCGAACCGCAGCGAGCGGGAGTCCATGACGTGCTCGACGCCGAGGCCGCGCAGCATGTCCCGCTTCTCCTCCGTCCCGGCGGTGGCGAACACGCGCGCGCCCGCCCGCCGGGCCACCTGCAGCGCCGCCAGCCCGACACCGCCCGTCGCGGAGTGGATGAGGACGGTCTCGCCGGCCTCGAGCCGCGCCAGGTGGTCGAGGCAGTGGACCGCCGTCAGGAACGCGATCGGCACGGCCGCCGCCTGCGCGTCGTCCAGGCCGTCCGGCACGGGCACGACGAGGTGCCGGGCCGTGGTCGCGTGACCGGCCATGCTGCCCTGGGCGACCGCCATGACCCGGTCGCCGACGGCCAGGTCGGTGACGTCGGGCCCGACGGCGGTGACCCGACCCGCGCACTCGGCCCCCAGCGCCAGCGGGCCCGGCTGCTGCCCGGGGTAGAGGTTCATGGCCTTGAGGACGTCGCTGAAGTTCAGGCCCGCGGCCGTCACCTCGAGCTGGACCTCGCCCACGCCCGGGGCCCGCCGGTCCGCCACCCGCGGGCGGAGGTCGCCGAGCAGGCCGGACGGCGTCGACACGATCCGGAAGTCGTCGTCCCGCGCGGCGTCGAACGGTCGCTCGGGCGCCGGTCCCCGGTCGTCGGACGGCGACCAGCGGCCGAGCGCGGCCCGCCAGCGGCGCCCGCCCCGCAGGCACAGCTCCTCCTGCGGCACGCCGGTCCCGGCGGGACGGCGCAGCTCGGCGACGAGCCGCTCGGTCTCGGCGTCGCCGTCCGCGCCCTCCCGGTCGGCGGCGCGCGGGTCGAGGTCGACGACGGTCGGGTGCAGGTCGGGGTGTTCGTGGGCGGCCACCCGGGCCAGGCCCCACAGGGCGCTCTGGCCGACCGCGGGGACGGCGTCGTCACCGGGCAGGCGGTGGACGCCGCGGGTCAGCAGCAGCAGCCGGCCCACCGGTCCGACGGCGCCCCCGGCGACCTCCTGCACCAGGTGCAGCACCGAGCGCACGCCCAGCGCGGTGGCGACGTCGAGTGCGTCGGGCGCGTCGGGCGCGTCCGGCACCCACGGACCGTCGGGCAGCGCGGCGTCCAGGGCCCAGGCGTGGACGACGCCCCGGCAGGGGCCGGGCCGGTCCGCGCGCAGCCGGGCGAGCAGGGCGGCGAGATCCGCCCGGCGCCCGGCGTCCACCAGGTGCCCGGCGTCCGCGGGGTCTCCGGCGGTCGGCAGGGCCGCCCGGACGACCACAGCAGGCTCGCCGTCGGCGGCCAGCCGGGCCGCGAGCCGGTCGGCGACGCCGCCGCGGTCCGCGAGCACGAGCCACCACCCGTCGCCGGACGAGGGCGCGGGCACGTCGACAGGGACGTCGGCGTCGTCGGCCTCGACCCAGCGCGGTGCGAGGAACGACCCGTCGGGGCCCGCCCCCGGCAGTTCCAGCGGCTGCAGGACCAGCCCGCTCACGGCGCCGATCCGGGCGCCGGCGGCGTCGTAGAGCAGGACCGTCGCCTCCGGCAGGCCACCGGTCCCGGGTCCGTCGAGGCGGGCGTAGGCCCACGCCGGGCGGGCGGCCCGGTCGACGTGCCGGGCACGGGCGCCGTCCAGGACGACCGAGCGGACCCCGACCGGCAGGTACGTGGCCTGCGGGTCGAGCCCCTCGACGGTTCCGGACGTGAACGTGGCGGCCACCACCTGCAGCGCGCTGTCGAGCAGGGCCGGGTGGACGCCGTAGCGCGACCGGTCCGCGGCGACGGCCTCGGGCACGCGCAGCCGCGCGAGCGCCTCGCCGCGCCCGTGCCACAGCGCCTCGACGCCCTGGAACGCGGGCCCGTAGTGCAGACCCGCGGCCCGCAGCCGGGCGTCGTGGGCGGCCTGGTCGACCGCCTCCGGGCAGCGCATCCGCGCCTCCTCGGGGGTGGCGGGCGCGTCGGGGCCGCCCGCCTCGGCGAGGGACGCCGTCGCCGGGCCGTACGCGCCGGTCGACAGGAGCGTCCAGGCCTCGCCGGCCGTGGCGCCGGACCGCCCGAACAGCTCGAACGCCCCGGCCGCTCCCGCCTCCGGGGCGAGCACGAGCTGCAGGGTCGGCGCGACGGCGGTCTCCGCCACCGGTAGGACCTGCACGAAGCGGATGTCGCGCAGCTCCACCTCCGCCGGGGGCGCGCCCTCCCCGACGACCTCGGGACGGCGGGCCGCGGCCAGCGCGGCGTCGAGGGTGAACGCCGCCGGCAGGACCGCCGTCCCGCGCACCTCGTGGTCGCGCAGGTACGGCGTCCCGGCCAGGTCGACGGGCGCCGACCAGCGGTGCGCGCCGGACCCCGTGCCCGACCCGGACCCGGCGGACAGCACGTGGGACTGCAGCAGCGGGTGCCCGTCGGGGGTGCGGCGCAGCGCGGCGCCCGACGGGCCCTCCAGCCAGTACCGGGTGCGCTGCCAGGCGTAGCCGGGCAGGTCGAGCATCGGCGCGCCCGCGCCGTACAGCCGGGTCCAGTCGACGGGGAAGCCCGCCGTGTACAGCTCGCCCAGGGCGCCGAGCAGGGTGGCCCGCACGCCCTCCTCGCGGCGCAGCGACGCGACGGCGACCCCGGGCGCACCCTGCAGCTGCAGCCGCTCCCGGATCGCCTCGCCGAGCATGGGCTGGGGGGAGATCTCGACGAGGACGTCGTGGCCGGAGTCGACGAGCGCGGTCACCGCGGGGTCGAAGAGCACCGGGCTGCGCAGGTTCGCCGACCAGTACGCGGCGCCGAGGTCGGCGCCGTCCACGAAGCCGCCGGTGACGGTGGAGAGCATCGGGACGGCGGTCGGGTGCGTCGCGAGGGTGCCGACGGCGGCCTCCAGCCGCTCGCCCACCGGGTCCATCAGCGGGCAGTGCGAGGCGAACGTCACCGACTCCAGCCGGCGGAAGAAGGTGCCCTGCTCCTGCAGCGCGGCGCCGATCCGGTCGACGGCCGCGGCCTCGCCCGAGATCACCGTGCTCTCGGGCGCGTTGCCCGCCGCGACCCACACGGCGCCGCCGTCCGAGGCGGCCAGCACCTCCCGGGTCTGCTCCAGGGACAGGCCGACGACGGCCATGCCGCCCCCGCCCGGCGCCTCGGCGATGACCCGGCCGCGGTGGACGGCGACCGCCAGCGCGTCGGCGAGGTCGAGGGCGCCCGCCGTCGCCGCCGCGGCGATCTCGCCGACGCTGTGCCCGACGACGGCCGCGGGCTCGACGCCCCACGAGCGCCAGAGCCGGGCCAGGGCGATCTGGACGGCGCAGAGCGCGGGCTGGGCGTACTGCGGCTCGCCCAGCCGGCCGGCGACCGCGCCGTCGGGGTCGCGGCCCGCCGCCGTCAGGACGTCGATCAGCGACCAGTCCACGTGGCGGCGCAGGATCGCGTCGCACTCGCGCAGGGTGTCCCGGACGACGGGCTCGTCGAGCAGGTCGGCGCCCAGGGGCCACCAGCGCGGTCCCTGCCCGGCGAAGACGAAGGCCACCTCGGGACGGCGACCGACCCGGCGGGAGCCCGCGGACAGGCCGGGCCGCTCCTCGGCGCGGGCGGACGCCTCCAGCACCTCGCGCCACCCGGCCGCGGACGTGGCGACGGCGGCGAGCCGGTGGTCGTGGTCGCTGCGGCGCAGGGCGGCCACGGCGGCCACCTCGCGGGCCGTGAGCCCGGCACCGTCCGTGGCGAGGAAGTGCGCGTACCGCTCGGCGAGCGCCGTGAGGGCCTCGGGGCTGCGCGCGGACAGGGTCCGCAGCTCGGGCCGGGGCGCGGCCTCGGCGCGGGTCTCGCCGTCCGCCGCCACGGCGGGCGCGGGGACCGGCGCCGGGGCGGGCGCCTCGGCGAGGACGAGGTGGGCGTTGGTGCCGCCGAACCCGAACGAGCTGACCCCGGCGACGAGCCGCCGGGACGGGTCGGGCCACGGCTGGGCGTGGTCGGCGACGCGCAGGTGCAGGTCCGCGAAGGGGATGTGCGGGTTCGGCCGCTCGTAGTGCAGGCTCGCGGGGACGTACCGGTGGTGGAGCATCAGCGCCGCCTTGATGAGGCCGGTGACGCCCGCCGCGGCCTCCAGGTGGCCGACGTTCGACTTCACCGACCCGACGAGCAGGGGGTGCTCCGGGTCGCGGTCGCGCGCGACGACCCCGGCGAGCGCCTTGGCCTCGATCGGGTCGCCGAGCAGCGTGCCGGTGCCGTGCGCCTCGACGTACTGGATCTCGTCGGCGGTCACGCCGGCCCGCTCGTGGGCGGCGGCGAGCACCCGCTCCTGGGCGGCGGGGTTGGGGGCCATCAGGCCGTTGGTGCGGCCGTCCTGGTTGACGGCGCTGCCGAGGACGACGCCGTAGACGCGGTCGCCGTCCGCGAGGGCGCGGCTCAGCGGCTTGAGGACGACGACGCCCGCCCCCTCCGCCCGGACGTAGCCGTCGGCGCTGGCGTCGAACGGCTTGCACCGCCCGTCGGGCGCCATCGCCCCGGCCTTGGTGAAGTTGATGGCCAGCGCCGGGGACAGGATGAGGTTGACGCCGCCCGCGAGCGCCAGGGAACAGTCGCCGCTCGCCAGGCTGGCGCACGCCTGGTGGACGGCGACCAGCGACGACGAGCAGGCGGTGTCCATCGCGATGCTCGGCCCGTGCAGGTCGAACAGGTACGACAGCCGGTTCGCGGCGATGCTCCCCGCGTTGCCGGTGCCGTAGTGGGCGTCGATGTGGTCGACGCCCTCGTGCAGCAGCACGTAGTCGTTGGTCGCGATCCCGACGAAGACGCCGGTGTCCGACCCGGCGAGGTCCTCCGCCGTCAGCCCGGCGTCCTCGACCGCGTCCCAGGCGATCTCGGCGAGCACCCGCTGCTGCGGGTCCATCCGCTCGGCCTCGCGGGGGGAGATCCCGAAGAAGCCGGCGTCGAACCGGTCGGCATCGTCGACGAACCCGCCCCAGCGGGTGTTGGTCTTGCCGGGGGCGGTGGGGTCGTCGTCGAGGAAGTCCTCGACGTTCCAGCGGGACGCCGGCACCTCCTGGATCGCGTCGACGCCGTCGCGCAGCAGCGTCCAGAACTGCCGCGGCCCCTGGACGCCGCCCGGGAGGCGGCAGCCGATGCCGATGACGGCGACGGGCTCGTGCGCGTCGACCGGCGCGCGGCCCGGGTCCGCTCCCCGGTGGTGGGGCTGCTCGGGGACGTCGTCGGACCCGAGGTGGGCGGCCAGCGCCTCGACCGTCGGGTACTCCCACATCAGGGTCACGGACAGCTCGCGGCCGACGAGCCCCTCCAGGACGCCGACGATGCCGACCATCTCGACCGACTGCAGGCCGTAGCTGGCCAGCGGGCGCGTCGGGTCGACCTCGGCGGCGGGCACGTGCAGCCGCCGGGAGAGCTCCTCGCGCAGCACGGCCTCCAGCCGGGCGCGCGTGGGTCCGTCCCCGGCGTCCTCGACGGCGGGCGCCTCGACGGCGGGCTCCTCGGCCACCGGCTCCTCGACGACCGGCGCCTCGGCCACCGGCTCCTCGGCCACCGGCTCCTCGACCGGCGCCTCGGCCACCGGCTCTGCGGCGGTCACCGGGTCGGCGTGGGTCCACCGGGCGACGATCTCGAGCTGCCCCGCCAGCAGCTCCTGCAGGGTGGCCGACCGCTGGAGCTTCCCGCTGGAGGTCTTGGGGATGGTGTTGCGCCGGATCAGGGCGACGTCGGAGACCTCCAGGCCGTGGTCGGTGGCCACGGCCTGCCGCACGGCCGCGAGGGCGCGTTCGGCGTCCAGGGCCGCCTCGTCGGTGACCTCGTGGACGATGACGAGCCGCTCGACGTCGCCGTCCTGGTAGCTCGCGGCGATGCCGCAGCCGCGCCGCAGCACCGGGTCGACGCCGTCCAGCGACGCCTCGATGTCCTGCGGGTAGTGGTTCACGCCCGCGACGACGATGACGTCCTTGCGGCGGCCGGTGACGAACACCTCGCCGTCCTCGTCGACGAAGCCCAGGTCGCCGGTGCGCAGGAACGGCCCGTCACCGTCGGCGGTGCGGGCGGCGAACACCTCCCGGCTGGTGTCGGGACGCTGCCAGTACCCCTGGGCGACGCTCGGGCCGGACAGCCACAGCTCCCCCACCTCGCCGGGGGCCAGCGGGACGAGGGTCTCGGGGTCGACCACGAAGATGCGCTCGTCGGGCGCGACCGGGCCGCAGGAGACGTGCCGGCGCTGCTCCGCCCCGGGCTCCGCCGTGACGGCCCGGTGGTCGCGCAGGGCGGCGACGTCCAGGTCCCGGACGACGGGATCGCGGCGCACCAGCGCCCCGGACACGATGAGGGTCGCCTCGGCCAGCCCGAAGCACGGGTAGAAGGCCTCCCGGCGGAACCCGTGGGGCTCGTAGGCGGCGCAGAACCGGTCGATCGTGGCGGCCCGCACGGGCTCGGCCCCGGAGAACGCCGCCGTCCAGGTGCTCAGGTCGAGACCCTCGCGGTCGGCGGGGGCCACCTTGTCGACGCACAGGTCGTAGGCGAAGTTCGGGCCACCGCTGATCGTCGCGCCGAACCGGCTCACCGCCTGCAGCCAGCGCAGCGGCCGCTTGAGGAAGTCCACGGGCGCCATGAAGGCCACCGGGTAGCCGTAGTGGAGGGGGGTGAGCAGGCCGCCGATGAGGCCCATGTCGTGGTAGGGCGGCAGCCAGATCACCTGCCGGGGCGCCGGGTCGTCCTGGAGCATCATCCGGCCGATCACGTGCAGGTTGTGCAGCAGGTTCGCGTGGCTCAGCACGACGCCCTTGGGCGAGCCCGTCGAGCCGGACGTGTACTGCAGGAACGCGACGTCGTCGGGCCCGGTGCCGGGGTGGGTCCACGCGTCGGCGAGGGCGGGGTCGACCTGGTCGACCGCGAGCCAGGGCAGCCGGACCAGGCCGGGCGCCTGGTCGGCGATGAACGGCAGGAGCTCGATCACCTCGGCCGGGGCCAGCACGACCGCGGGCGTCGCGTCCTCCACGACGCTCAGCAGGCGCGGCAGGCTGCGGCGCAGCAGTCGCCCGTCCGGCGGGTACACGGGCACCGCGATGACCCGGGCGTACAGGCACGCCAGGAACGAGGCGACGTAGTCGAGGCCGGGCGGGCAGACGATGAGGGCCCGGTCGCCGGGCTGCACCCGCTCGCGCAGGGCGACGGCGAGGGCCCGGACGCGCCGGTCCAGGTCACTGTTGACGACCCCCACGGGGTCGCCCTCGCCGCCCGCGAGGAAGGCGAAGACCTCCTCGTCCGGGCGCCCGGCGAGCACCTCGCGGAAGCGGTCGACCAGGGTGTGCGGCAGACCTGACATCGAACTCGTTCTCCCTGTCATCGCCCGGGTGGTCGTCCGGGGAAGCGGTTCCGGTGGTCGGTGCGGGCGGGGGCCCAGGCGGGCCTCAGGTGGCGGCCCTCAGGTGGGGGCGCCGGCGGGGGGCGGCGGGTCGCGGTCGACGAGCAGCACGCTGACCAGCGCGGCGAGCAGCAGGATCCCCACGGTCCACCAGACGGCGACGGTGAACCCGTGGACGTCGGCGGCGCGCGCCACCCCGTCGGGGTCCGCGGGCGACTGCGCCCGGTGGCCGAGCGTCCAGGCGGCCGCCGCCGCGGTGGCGACGCCGTTGAGCAGGACCGTGCCGATCGAGCCGCCGACCTCCTGGACGGCGTTGAGCATCCCCGCGGCGATCCCGGCGTCCCCGTCGGCGACGCCGGACGTGCCGACGGTCATCGCGGGCACGAAGGCGGCCCCGAACCCGAGGCCCAGCACGGCCCCCGCCGGAAGCACCCCGGTGACGTAGCCGGTGGTCGCCGTCAGCGGGGTGAGCAGGAGCATCCCGACGGCGGCCACCGCGAACCCGCCGCCCATCAGGACGCGCGGCGCCATCCGCGGGGCGAGGCGCCCGCCGATCAGCGTGGACCCGATCACCATGCCCACCACGGTGGGGAGGAATCCGAGGCCGGTGGCGACCGGCGTCCAGTGCCGGACGGTCTGCAGGTAGTCGGTCATGAACAGGAACAGGGCGAACATCGTCATCGTGGCGAGGCCGAGGGCCAGGTAGACCCCGGCCCGGCTGCGGTCGGCGACGATGCGCAGCGGCAGGAGCGGGTGGCTCGACCGCCGCTCGACGAGGGTGAAGCCGACCAGGAGGAGCCCCGTGAGCAGCAGGCCGCCCAGCGTGGCGGGCGAGATCCATCCGGTGCCGTCGGCGGCGGACACGGCGAGCACCAGCACCAGCAGGCCGAGGGTCGAGAGCGCCGTCCCGGGCAGGTCGAGGGTGCGCAGGCCCGGTGCGCCGACGACGCGGTCCCGGCGGTCGTCCCGGACGGTGAGCAGGGTGCCGACCGCGGCGACGAGCGCCAGCGGGACGCCGATGTAGTACGCCCACCGCCAGGTGAGGTACTCCGTCAGCACGCCGCCGAGGATGAGGCCGAGGGCCGCGCCGCTGCCCGCCACCGCGTTGTAGACGCCGAAGGCGGTCCCGCGCTCGCGGGGGTCGGTGAACGCGATCGTGACCATGGCGAGCGCGGCCGGGGAGAGCAGGGCCGCGGCACACCCCTGCAGCACGCGGGCGGTGATGAGCACGGCACCGCCGCCCGCTGCGCCGCCGAGCGCCGAGGCGGCGGCGAACGCGGCCAGCCCGACGAGGAACGCCCGCCGCCGTCCCACCAGGTCGGCGATCCGGCCGCCCGCGAGCAGCAGCGCGCCGAACGCCAGCGCGTACGCGCCCATGATCCATTGCCGGTCGCCGCTCGACATGTGCAGCGTCGACAGGGTGGAGGGGATGGCGATGTTCACCACGGTCGTGTCGGAGACGACCATGAGCTGCGCCAGCGCGATGAACCCCAGCGCCTGCCAGCGCCGGGGGTCCAGCCGGGCGGGCGGGGCGTGGGTGACGGTCACTGGAAGCCGCCGTCGATCGGGAAGACGCCCCCGGTGATGAACCCGGCGCGCTCCGACAGCAGGAACGCGACCAGCTCGGCGACCTCGTCGGGGCGGCCCACCCGGCGCAGGGCCGTGTGCTCCACGGCCTGCTCCAGCAGGTTCTCCGGCAGCCGGTCGAGCTGGTCGGTCGCCACGAACCCGGGGGCGACGACGTTCGCGCGGACGCCGTAGCGGCCCACCTCGAACGCCAGCGACCGGGTGAAGGCGATGACCCCGGCCTTGGAGGCGGCATAGTTCGTCTGACCGGCGTTGCCACGCGTCCCGGCGAGGGAGGAGAGGGTGACGATCGACCCCTCCCGCCGCAGGAGCATGTCGTCGATCACGGCCCGGCAGACGTGGTAGACGCCGTCCAGGTTGGTCCGCAGCACGCTGTCCCAGTCGGCGTCCTCCATGACGACGAGGGGCCGGTCGGCGACGACGGCGGCCGACGCCACGACGGCGGTCACCGGGCCGAGGGCGTCCTGGGCACCGGCCACCCACGTCCGGACCTGCTCGCGGTCGGCGACGTCGGTGCGGCGCACGTACACCGACCGACCGAGGCCGAGCAGTTCCTTCTCCAGCTCCTGCGCGGCGGCGCGGTCCGAGCGGTAGCAGAACGCGATGTCGTAGCCGTCGTGGGCGAGCCGGCGCGCGACGGCGCGCCCGATCCCCCGCGACCCGCCGGTGATCAGTGCCACGGGACCGGTCATCCCGGTCACCTCCTCGTCGATGTCACGGTCGCTCGTGGGATCAGCCGGTCGCGACGGGGACGCCCGCGGGCTCGTCGTCGACGGTCTGGCCGACGAGCCGCAGGATGTCCGGCGCCGCGCCGGTCAGGTAGAAGTGGTCGCCCGGGAAGAACCGGAACCGGCACCCGACCGCCGAGTGGGTCCGCCAGCCGCGCAGGTCCGACGGTGAGGCGATGGGGTCGGCCCAGCCGCCGAACACCGTGAACGGCACCTGCAGCGGGTCGCCGTCCCGGTACTCGTAGGTGCCGAGCGCGGTGTAGTCGGCCCGCAGCGTCCGCGCCGTCAGGGCCATCAGCTCGGCGTCGGCGAGCAGCTCGGGCGGGGTGCCGCCGAGGTCGCGCAGCTCCTCGAGGACCTCCTGGTCGGTGGCGCCGGCGAGCGAGCGGCGCCCGGAGCGGCGTCCCGGGGCGAGGGTGGCCGAGATGAACAGGTGGTCCGGCAGCCGGGCCCCCCGCTCGCGCAGGGTGCGCACCAGCTCGAACGCCACCAGGCCGCCCATGCTGTGGCCGAAGAAGGCGTACGGCCGGGTCAGCATCGGCTCCAGCAGGTCGGCGAGGCCCTGGACCAGCGGGGGCAGCGCGAGGTGCGGCTCCTCGCGCAGGCGGGCGCCGCGTCCCGGGTACTCCACGCCGCACACGTGCAGGTGGCGCGGGGCCAGGCGGGGCCAGGCGTGGTAGACCGACGCGCTGCCGCCCGCGAACGGGAAGCAGAACAGCCGGTGCCTGGCGCCCGGGTCGGGTCGCTGGCTGATGAGCCACGGGGCCTTCACGGTGGTCAGTCCTCCTCGGTCGGACGTCGGTCCGCCGGCTGCCACAGCTCGCGCTGCAGCTCGCCGAGCGTCAGGTGCGGATCACGCGCGATCCGGCGGAGCAGGTCCGGCCAGCGGCGCATCACCGACGCCATGACGCCCGGCTCGACCCGGTCGGGCGCCGAGAGCCAGAGCCCCGCGAGCCGGCCCTCACGTTCGTGCATGATCAGGTAGAGGTCGAGGTTCTCCGGCTTCATCTCGGTGACCATGGTCGGGATGACCACGTCGTCCCCGGTCTCCAGCCGCAGCGGCGACACGGCCAGGCCCCGCAGCTCGAAGGGGACGGGGGTGTAGTTGACCAGGTTGAACATCAGCCGGAACGGGTCGTGGCCGGCCCGGATCCCGCCGTCCAGGGAGCGCAGCGGGATCTCCTGGTGGGTGTGCGCGTCGAGCGACCCGTCGCGGACCTGGTCGAGCAGGTCGCGGAAGGTGCCGTCCCGGCCCACCCGGGTGCGCACCAGGACGACGTTGATGAAGTAGGCCAGCAGCCGCCGGCTCTCCGGGCGCTCGCGTCCGGCGACCGGGAAGGTGACCGACACGTCGTCGCTGTCGGTGTACACCGACAGCAGGGCGTGGAACGCGGCCAGGAGCAGCATGAAGAGGGTCACGCCCTCGCGCCGCGCCGCCTGCTTCAGGGCCGCGGTCAGCTCCTCGTCGAGGACGACGCCGTGGGTGAAGCCCGCGGCGGCGGCGGCCGTCGCGTCGGGCGGCAGCTGGGCCAGCTCGTGGGCGGGCGCCGAGAACACCGGGACGCCGGGCAGGTCGGCCAGGGCGCGCCGCCAGTACCGGACGTTCGCGTCCAGCCCGCCGGCGGCGAGGAGGTGCTGCTGCCAGGCGGCGACGTCGGGGTACTGGACGTCGAGGGGGCCCAGCTGCGGCGCCCGGCCGGTCAGGTGGGCGTCGTACAGCTCGCCGAGCTCCAGCTGCAGCAGCCCGTACGCCCAGGGGTCGACGACGATGTGGTGCATCGAGAGCACCAGGACGTGCTCCTCCGGCGCCGTGCGCACCAGGGCGCCCCGCACCAGCGGGCCGGTGGCCAGGTTCCAGGGGCGCTCGCTCTCGGCGTGGACCGCCGCGCGCAGCGCCTCGACCCGGGCGTCGGACGGCAGGTCGCGCAGGTCGGCCTGCTCCAGCGGCCAGCCGCCGGTCGGGTCCACGACCTGCACCCACGACGAGCCGCGCGGCACGATCCGGGTGCGCAGCGACTCGTGCCGCCCGACGACGCCGTCCAGGGCCGCCCGCAGCGCCCCCGTGTCGAGCGGCCCGGTGAGCACGGTCGCCGTGACGACGTTGTGGTGGTGGTGGTCCGGCCCGACCGGCTCGTACATGATCTCCAGCTGGGAGAACGACAGCGGCAGGCCGTCGCCGCGCTCGGCCCGGGGGACGGCGCCGCCCGCCGACGCCGCCGCCTCGTGGGCGGGCAGTGCGGGCAGGTCGGCCCCGAGCCGGGCGGTGACGGCGGCGACCTCGCGCAGCACGTCGAACCAGCGCTCCGCCAACCCGCCGGCTGCGTCCGCGTCGAGCAGGGCGGGCGCCCAGCTCCAGTCGGCGACGAGCACCGGCCCGTCGCCGCCGTCGTAGGCGAACGCGTTCACCTCGACGGCGTGGGCGAGGACGGCGGACGCGAGGGCCGCGCCGTCGCCGCCGTCGGGGCCGTCGGGGCCGTCGGGGCCGTCGGGGCCGTCGTCGGCCAGGCCGGCCACGACCGGCTCCCAGGGGGCCGAGGCGCCGCTCGCGGCGAACCGGCCCAGGTAGTTGAACCCGACCTGCGGGGCGGGCAGCGCCGCGAGCACGGGCGCGGTGCCCGGGTTGAGGTGGCGCAGCAGGCCGAAGCCGAGCCCGTGGTCGGGCACCGCGGCGAGGTCGCCGACCAGGGCGTGTACGGCGGCGGCCAGGGCGGCACCGGGGTCGCCGTCCGGGACACCCGCCGGTTCCGGGGCCTCCAGGCGCACCGGGTACAGGCTGGTGAACCAGCCGACCGTGCGGGTGAGGTCCACCCCGGCGGCCTCGGCGAAGGGCAGGTCCTGGTGGCGGCCGTGGCTCTCGACGTCGACGGCGACGGCGCCCGCGGGCTGCCCCCGGTCGGCCTGCCACCGGGCCAGGGCGACGCCGAGGGCGGCGAGGAGCACGTCCTGCACCCCGCCGTGGAACGCGGTCGCGGCCGGGCCGAGGAGCGCGGCGGTCCGGTCCGGGTCGAGCCGCAGCCGGCGGCGCGCGGCCGGGGCCGCGGGGTCGGGGGTGCCGTCCACCACGGGCCGGGTGCCCGCGAGGACGCCCTGCCAGCGGGCCAGCTCGGCCTCGCGGTCCGGGGTGAGCGCCTCGGTGGCGAGCAGGTCGGCCCACCGCCGGACCGACGTCCCGACGGGTGCCAGGTCCACGGCGAGTCCTGCCGCCGCCGCCTCGTACGCGGCCTGCAGGTCGGGCAGCAGCACGCGCCAGGAGACGCCGTCGACCACCAGGTGGTGCAGCACGAGCACCAGCCGGCCCTCGCCGTCCGGGCCGCCGTCGAGCCAGACGGCCTCCACGGACCGCCCGGCGACCGGGTCGAGCCGGTGGGTGGCCTCGGCGACGTGGGCGGCGGCGACGCCGTCCAGCGCCGCGCGGGGGGTGCCCGCCACGTCGACGCGCCGCAGCACGTCACCGGCCGTGACGGCGCCGGACGGGCGGACGTCGAGGCTCCAGGCCGTGCCGGTCGAGCCGGCCTCAGGTCCAGGGGTGATCTCCAGCCGGGCCCGCAGCACGTCGTGCCGGTCGAGCACGGCCTGCAGGGCGCGGGCCAGGGGCTCCCCGGTGACGCCGCGCGGCAGCGCGATCACGGCGCTCTGCGCGAAGGCGTCGACCGGGGTGTGCAGCTCGCGGAGCCACTCGGCGACCGGCAGGACCCGGGCGTGACCGACGCCGTCGTCGGGGACCGCGGCGACGGCGGGCCGCCCGCCCTCCGCGTGCCGGGCGAGGGCCGCGACGGTCTGGTGCACGAACACGTCCCGGGTGCTGATCGCCAGTCCGGCGGTCCGGGCGTGGGACACCAGCTGGATGGCGAGGATGCTGTCGCCGCCCAGCTCGAAGAACGAGGCGTCGACCGCGACGGCCTCCCGGCCCAGCAGGCGGGCCACGATCCCGGCGAGCAGGTGCTCGGTCGGCGTCCGCGGCTCGGCGCCTGCGACCGCGCCGCCGTCGTCCGGGGCGGGCAGCGCGGCCCGGTCGAGCTTGCGGTTGGCGGTGAGCGGCAGCTCCGGCAGCACGACGACGGCGGCGGGCACCAGGTGCTCCGGCAGCCGCTCGGCGAGCCGGGCCCGGACGGCGGCCGGGTCGAGCCCGCCGCCCATCGTGCTCGCGGCCGAGGGGACCACGTACCCGACGAGGCGCAGGCCGCCGGGGCCGTCGCCCCGCGCCACGACGGCGGACTGCGCGACGTCGGGCAGGGCGGCGAGCGCGGACTCGACCTCGCCCAGCTCGATCCGGAACCCGCGGATCTTCACCTGGTCGTCGCTGCGGCCGAGGAAGACCAGGTCGCCGTCGGCCGTCCAGCGCACGACGTCGCCGGTGCGGTACATCCGGGTGCCGTCGCCCGCGAACGGGTCGGCGACGAACCGGGACGCCGTGAGCGAGGCGCGGCCGAGGTAGCCGCGGGTCACGCCGGTGCCCGCGAGGTACAGCTCCCCCGGGACGCCGACGGGCACCGGCTGCAGGGTCGCGTCGAGCACGTGCAGCCGGGTGCCCGGCAGGGTGGCGCCGATCGGCGGCACCTGGCCGGTCGCGGCGAGCGGCTCGGAGATCGTCACGGTGATGCTGGCCTCGGTGGGCCCGTACGTGTTGCGCAGCACCCGGCCCTCGCACCAGGCCGCGACGACCTCGGGACCGCACGCCTCGCCGCCGACGACGAGGTGGTGCACCGTCGGGAGCGAGCCCGCCGGGAAGGCGGCCAGCACGCTCGGGGTGAAGTGCGCGTGCGTGACGCCGTGCTCGGTGAGGAACGCGGGCAGGTCCAGGTCGACGCCGGGCCGCAGCGACGCCGGGACGACGAGCGCGGCCCCGCCGGCGAACGCCGTCCAGATGTCGGACACGGACGTGTCGAAGCTCAGCGACGCGAACTGCAGCACCCGGGAGGCGGTCGTGACGCCGAAGCGCTCGGCCTGGTGGGCGACGAGGACGGACGGCCCGGCGTGCGGGACGACGACGCCCTTCGGCCGGCCGGTCGACCCGGAGGTGTAGATGAGGTAGGCGGCGTGGGCGGCCCGCAGCGGGGCGTGGCGGTCCGCGTCGGTGAGTGGCGCGCCCTCCCGGGCGGCGCGGTCGGCCGCGACCGCGGCCTCGTCGAGGACCACGGTCGACGCCCCGGGCGGCAGCAGCGCCGCCAGCCGGTCTGCGGACGCGGCGAGGGTGACGGCGAGCACCGGGCGGGCGTCGTCGAGCATGTAGGCGATCCGGTCGTCGGGGTAGACCGGGTCGACCGGCAGGTAGGCGGCCCCGGACTTCAGGACCGCGAGCACCGCCACGATCATCTCGACCGACCGCGGCACCATGAGCGCGACGTAGCGCTCGGGGGCCGCGCCGCGCGCGACGAGCAGCCGGGCGAGCCGGTTCGCGGCGTCGTCGAGCTGCGCGTAGGTGAGCCGCTCGACGGGACCGTCCGCGCCGGCGCAGACGAGCGCCGTCGCGGCGGGCGTCGCGGCGACCCGGGCGGCGAACAGGTCGGCCAGCGTCGTCGCGGCGGGCACCGGGCCGGTCGCGTTGAAGCCCGTGAGGATCCGCTGCCGCTCGGTGGGGTCGAGGACGTCGAGCGCGCCGATCCAGCGGTCGGGCTCGGCGACGGCGCGGCGCAGCAGCCGCTCCCAGCGGTCGGCCAGGGCGCGGACGGTGGCCGGGTCGAAGATGTCGGCGTTGAACTCGACCGTGCCCTCGATCCCGCCGTCGCCGTCCCGGCCGCGGCCCTCGGTGAGCGACAGGACGAGGTCCATCCGGGCGGTGCCGGTGTGCACGGGGACGACCTGCTCGGTCAGGCCCGGCAGGCCGAGCACCACCTCCGGGTAGTTCTGCCAGGCCACGAGCACCTGGGTGAGCGGGTGGTGGGACATCGAGCGGGCCGGGCGCAGCGCGTCGACGAGCGCCTCGAACGGCAGGTCCTGGTGCTCCAGGGCGTCCAGGCTGGCGTCCCGCACCCGGGTGAGGACCTCGCGGAACGACGGGCGCCCGGAGGTGTCGGCCCGCACGACGAGGGTGTTGACGAAGAAGCCGATGAGCGACTCGGTCGCCACGTCGGTGCGCCCGGCGACCGCCGTCCCGATCGGCACGTCCTCGCCCGCGCCGAGGCGGGTCAGCAGGACGGCGAGGGCGGCGTTGGCGACCATCGCCGGGGTGGCGCCCGCGGCCCGGGCGAGGCGGGTCATCCCGGCCGAGAGCGTGCCGTCCCAGCGGAAGTCGATCATCCCGCCGTCCCGCGACGTCGCCGCCGGGTGGGGCCGGTCGGCGGGCAGCTCGATCCGCTCCGGCAGGCCCCCGAGCGCCTGCCGCCAGTGGGTGAGCTGGACGGCGGCGAGGCTCGCCGGGTCGTCCCGGTCGCCGAGGAGCCGCTCCTGCCAGAGCGTGTAGTCGGCGTACTGCACGGGCAGCGGCGCCAGGTCCGGCGCGTGGCCCGCCCGGCGGGCGGTGTAGGCGGCGGCCAGGTCGTGCTGCAGCGGCGCGAGCGACCAGCCGTCCGCGGCGATGTGGTGCAGCACGAGCACGAACACGTGCTCGGTCGCGCCGAGGGTGAACAGGTGGGCGTGCAGCGGCACGTCGCGGGTCAGGTCGAACAGGTGGCGGGCCGTGGCGTCCACCAGGGCGGGCAGCTCGGCCTCGGTGGTCGCGGTGACCGCCAGGTCGGGCACGGCCCGGTCGGCCGGCAGGACCTCCTGGTACGGGACGCCGTCGACGTCCGGGTACACCGTGCGCAGCACCTCGTGCCGCACCACCAGGTCGGCGAGCGCGGCCCGCAGCGCGTCGACGTCGAGGGTGCCCTGCAGCCGCACCGCGATCGGGATGTCGTACGTCGCCGACGGTCCCTCCAGGTGGTGCAGGAACCACAGCCGGCGCTGCGACGACGACAGCGGCATCCGCTCGGGCCGCGCCTGCCGCTCCAGGGCGGGCCGGGTGCCCTCGGCCTGGCCGCGCACCCGGGCGGCGAGCCCGGCGACGGTCGGCGTCTCGAAGAGGGCGCGGACGGGCAGCTGCACGTCCAGGGACGCGCGGATCTGCGACACCAGCCGGGTCGCGAGCAGCGAGTGGCCGCCGAGGTCGAAGAACCCGTCCTCGACACCGACCTGCGCCACCCCCAGGACGGCGGAGAAGAGGCCCGCGAGCTGCTCCTCCAGCGCGTCGCGGGGCGCGACGAACCCGGCGTCCAGGGCGCGGGCGCCGCCCTCGGGGGCGGGCAGCGCCCGGCGGTCGACCTTCTTGTTCGGGGTCAGCGGGAAGGCGTCGAGGAAGACGTACGACGCCGGGACCATGTACTCCGGCAGCCGCTCGGCCAGGGCGGCGCGCAGCGCGGGCACCAGCCGCCGGGCGTGACGGCGGGCCGTGCCGTTGACGAACCGGCCCCACGGCGACCCGGCGACCGCCTCGTCGTCGCCCTCGTCGGCGGGCTGCGCGGGCAGCCCGGCGACCGGCTCGCCGTCCGGGCCGGTGCGCCGCGCGACGACGGCGAACGCGCCGTCCGGGCCGTGACCGGTCCAGTCCAGGTCGATCCGGAAGCCGGGGACG